>Ga0326721_10000134_pt1 | contig 34566 bp, 63 predicted proteins | sample SGPome_FD_203951 | JGI IMG/M metagenome (GOLD analysis project Ga0326721, IMG submission 203951) | Soil microbial communities from Southern Great Plains, Lamont, Oklahoma, United States - SGP_1_2016 | ecosystem: Engineered > Artificial ecosystem > Soil microcosm > Unclassified | place: USA...
GCCCTCATTCTTGCTTAATTTAAGGTACCTAAAGGGACACAAATAATAGTGAGGAAAAGTACAGAAAAATTCTTACTTAATCTGTTGCCAAATCGTGATATTAACTATAGTATTAACCTAACCAGCCAAATATTCACGAAAGGTAATTCCAATGTCATTGTCCGAACACGAACAGGCTCAGTTCGCTCATCTCACCGAGGTATTCACAGCGGATGACCCGGCAGCAGCGAAGAGGCTTGCCCGGCGAGCGTCAACAAGCATGGCACACTTCTCCCCGGAAGACATCTGGATGGTGGCAGCAGGTGCGTTGCTTCTGGCAGTCATCGGCATCGTCACCGGTTTCATGACCGGGAATTTCCTGCAATGCACTTTGAGTGTCCCGTTGGGATGTGCAGGATACTTTCTATGGATGCGGTATCCCGTTAAGCAGATGTTCCGCCGGAAGTGAGAAACTCTGAGGGGTTCAGGTTAGGACCCCTCAGATATGCTCCCCCATGGCAATGCTCTCTACCGTTTCATAACGCTCCTTGGCAAGAACATACTGGGGCCAGAAGTGCGAAGTCTCATCGTAGTAAGGGTAGCACCGCTCCCACTGGTTACTCATCTCAACCTCAAGCTTCAGCAGTTCGCAGACAAGTTCTGCATCCGAAAAATGATTGTTGCGAACAGACTGGGTATTCTTGGGCATTGCTTCCTTTTTGACGAAGGGTTGTTTTCTGTTTTCATTCTACCACCGAAAACATCATGGAAACAACAAATACCGCCACAAGTTGTGGCGGTATTTGCGCAGCCTGCTAGTAGTTGATGTAGTAGTCGATAACCACGTCATCCTTGAGCAGGATAAGGACGGTGCTTTTTTCTGCCTCATGACACTGGTCAACGAAGAAATCGATGGGTTGGATGTGGTATCCCTCAGGCACCTTAATGATTTCGGTGCCGGTGGCGCTTGTGATGCTTACGGTGAATTCCATAGACCCATTATAGACAGGATTACATGAGGGAGTCAACCCCGTAAACAAACCGAACGGTAGACGGGCTGATAGGATACAAAGAACATCAATCCGACTATTGGGGTACCATGACCGCACAATATTCCAACTTCCTGCCCAAGCCTGCTACTTCCCCGGAAGAAGCATTGAAATCATATGTCACCGGGCGGTGGATACTCTTCATCCTTCTTGGCGCGTTACCATCCTTACTCCTCAGTGGTATCCCTCATGCACCGGCTGTCATAGGATTGTTGCTTCTTGCGGTGCCGGCGTATTTGACATTCCTTGGGCTAAAAGAATTCCGGCAGAAAGCCCACTTTATGAGGGACGCAAAGCCGACTCCTCTATGGCTGGTACTGGCCGCAGTCGTATGTTCATCCCTCTATAATTTCGCCTTGTCCGGCACCCTAGGCGGGGAGTACTCCAATGCTTCTGTGATTACGCTGGCTACCATTACGATCAGCGCGATCTATGCCATCCGATCCCTGGAAGTACCTGCCCGGATGAACCCTGATGCGGTGGATAAAAAGACCCGGCTGGCTGCAAGCACCGCCGCCATTGTCACCGGTACGCTGGGAATGATAGCGGTAACGTCAATCATTATTACCATGCTGGCAGTAACGGTAGGGCTGGCACTGTTGTTCCTTCTCGGTGGTGAGCCGGGCATAATGCTGACACTGCTCTGCGGGTTGCCAATCCTGACCGGTGTAGGAACCCTGATTGCGGGCTTGAGGGGACGACGAAAGCGATTGAACGCACTTCGGGACAACCCTTCGCTGCCAAACCCGGTTTTCCATAAAACCGAAACGATTCTTTTCAGCCTGACCGGTTCTTCATTCTTCCTTGGGTTGGCTTTGTTCTTCGTACTTTTCTTTGCTTCACTGCAAGCCGATACAGCACTGAGCCAGTATTTCTAACTCAGCATTATGCCTGAATTTCCTTCAGGACAATCTCCAGCGATTCAATGGCTTGCAGGATGTCATCTTTTGCTTCGCTGTTGTCTTCAAAAAGATGGGCCTGGATTTCCATTAATTCGGTGTAGCGGGCAATGAGGGTTGATGCCACTTCAGCATCTACATCAAACCATTTGTCCTTGAAACCGTAATGCTTGCCGTCTTCTTCAAATGAGCCAGCATCTGTCTGCCTGTACTCCAGAACAGACAAGGCTTTTTCCAAGGTTTCGGGGGTGGTTGTTTTGGGGGTGCGGGTTATCGTGTACATATATCCTTACTTGGTTTCGGAGGGAATCGTTTCCCATGGGTTGCTACGCTTGAGGTAGTCTTCCATGGAAACTTGCTGGAGGCGGGTTTCTCCGGGTTCCATGATGAAGTAATAATCCGGGGCATATCCGTGCTCGGTGGTGATGTAGACCATGACAACACCGTGTTCCATTCCGGAATTGGTAATAGCGCCTTCAATCATCTGGACGGTTTCTTCTACGCTCCCATTCGGCCCGTAGGTGTAGTTTTCCAGTGCGGTGGTCACAAGATACCCACCAAGCAAGGCACCGTCTGAGAGGATGGTGAAATTGCCTTTACGGGGTGTTGGCAATTCGTAGGAAGGGTCGAGTTCCTTTAGGAGTTCAGCGGCCGCCTGAGTTATCTTCTGGACGGGCCGGCGGTTGAGGGCAATACGGTCATCGTAGTAATCCATGAACGTCTTCAAGTCCACGGAAGCATTCGGAATGTAAAAGCCTACGTTGAAAACTTTCGCTTCGCGGGTAGCCTCGCTTGAAGGGATTGTATTGGTCATGTTCTCATGCTTCCTTATTGTGTGCCGTTATTTCTCTCCTCAGTATACCTGAAAACTTTCCTCCGGCGGATCAGTATTATAGGGGACACAATAACGATATAAGAGAAAAGCGAGCCGAAGCCCGCTTCCCTTCTTATTTACTTGACTTTGACCGGCGAGAAATCCGTAACAGCGAACACCTGCCAGATACCACGCTCTACGCAGTTGCTTACCTCGCGGATACGGGCTTCGCCAACCTGAAGCCATTCGATGTTTTCAGCGTTGAACTCCTTGCCGCCGAGCGCCTCCACGATACGGGAGATAACTTCTTTTTGGACTCCCTCAGACATGGAACGGTGGGTGTTGATGCCGCAGCAGACGAAGTGAACCAGCTCGGGCAGTTCTTCACCATCCAAGTAGAGCAAGGTGTCTTCGTTCTGGGAGTAAGAATCGTCACCGTTACGGTCATAGACCGAGCCTTCGTAACGGGCAAGAATCGGACGGACCTGCTCGTCGGTGGGACCGTCAGCCCAAGAAACGGAGAGCCATGCTGAGCCGGTACCCGTACCCATACGCACGGAGAACTTCGTACCGGGGAAAGTCGCCTTGAGCGCCTGACGGACGAGGACGGCGGTTTCTTTGGTGGAGATGTAGCGGGTCATTTCTCTGCCTTACTCTTGGAGGGATTGTTCCCTGTTTTCTTTCTACTAAGAGTCTAAGCCTTTGCCATCAAAGATGTCAACTCTCAAATAAAAATTTCTGCCGGCAACCTGAACTTAGTTGCGCTGGAGAGTTCAGGCAAGTGTAAAGGGACACGACTACGCCAACGAAGGGAGAGGGTTGGTGTCGTCATCAACCCTCTCCCGCCAGTGCTTAGCGGTATTTTGCGTAGTCAAGTTCCTTCTGAGCGAGGTTCTCCACGAGGAGGCGTTGCAGGTGCTTATGAGGGCGTTCCTTTACATCTGCAATCCGCATGGCAATCTTGCCGAAGACGAATACTACAACCACGCTGGAAAAACTAAGGGCTTTCAGATCCAAGGTTTCACCCACGACAATCACAGCCGTTGCAAGCAACAGCCCGGTAATAATGGTGACGAAGAACCGGGTATTGCTGAAGGCAACCTGGTTATGGTACTCACGGGATACTTTGAGGTTTGCTCGTGTTACAGGCATGGAGAGTTCTTTCTTCCGTATGGATGGGTCAGTAGGACGCAATGTGGTTGATGACCCGTTGGTGCTTTCGGGTGGACAGCAAGAGACCAGTGGAAACAGTGGCAAAGGCCAACATAACAAGAATACTGGAACGCATAATTCCAATGTCGTTCACAATCATGCCGGCGACAAGGACAAATCCTGTGACAATCATGCCGGTCAGGAGAGAAATTTCAGACCAAAATTCCCGGTCGTCAACAGTCGTTCGTGCTCTACCGTACTCGCTCATGTTGTGCTTTGAGGCCATGGTATTTTTCCTTCGATTATGGGAACTTCCCGTTTTGTCTAAGCATAAGCAATTACGCAGTAAAAGTCAATATATCTCCCATTGACTATCATGCCCGCTTGGACTATACTAAAAAGACAGTCCTCATACGATACGGCGGACTCCTCGTAATCAACTAAGGAAACAGGAATCATGACAGTACACAATAATGGTGAACCTAAGCCTAACCCGCTCGGTACCGACTCATTCGATGAGAAGTATGAAGGTTCCACCTCTCTATATGCGAAGCACCTTGTAGAAGACCACGCAGTACCTTACAAGTACGTGGAGAAGTATGACGGTGCCTCTGACCAGAGTTCATGGAGTGCTCTTGACAGCATCCACAGAAAAGTTCGCTCGCTGGATTAAATCCTAGTGTTCTATCCGGCTTCGGTCGGCTGGAACATATAAAGGGACACAAACAGAGAGGGCTTAGGAAAAACAATAAGGCCCATCCGATTGGGATGAGCCTTATCGGGATTCTTAGTCCCGGACTGCCGCAGTGATTCTTAGTCACCGCCGGTTGATGCGGCTCCTAACCGCGACCGAGAGGATTCTTAGTCCCCATTTGTTGGTGGCTCCTAACCACCGTTTCCATACTTAAAGAATAACCGCTGGGATTCCACCTGTCAACTCCAAATCAGGAAAAATCCAAAAACTTTTTAGACTCCACTCTTTTCCTGAATTTTGGACCCCGGATAGACCGATGGTTTCCGTTGGGGCTGAGCCGGGATGAAGATGTTTTGGTAAGCACTCTCAGGAACTGTTGCCGGGTCCTTCTCCACCATGATGGTCTGGGGCAGGATTTCCTGTTGCGTGATGATGCGCATGCCCATGGTTGGCATTTCCATCTTTGCCCGGGAGACCAGTGCCTTAGCCTGTGGCTGTGCTTCCTTTAGCATCTTGTAAATCCCGTTGCCGGCGTTGGAAGCCGTCTTCAGGTAATCGAAAGATGATGCATTCCGAACAATGTCTGAACGAACCTGCATGAGAGTATGCTTTACCTCTCCACTCTTGTCCTTGGCAATAGAAACAGAGTTCTTCGCTGTGGCATAGTGTCCATGCGGGTCATTTATAACGGTGTCAAAGGAGTAGCTAACGATGAACACCAAGAACATCGTCATCAAGACAAAGACTTCCAACGAAATGATAGCCCCGGCAACAATAAGCAGCGGGTTGTAGGAGAGCATTTCAAGCATCAGGAATCCGTTCCGAGATTTGGCAATAAGGGGTGTGAAAGCATTCTACCACCCACCTAAAATCAACCGTGGAATTCGATTCTGTGTTTCATCTCAGGAATGGATCTCCACTACAAGCAGCCAATCTTCCGGGTCTGCTTCCTGAATTACTCCAGAAATAGCGGCTTCGATGAAACCCTGGAAATCTACATATTCATCGGTACCCCGAACCGGCTGGTCAAGCAAATCCAGTCCACTGATAGTCGATGCGTCGTGCCATACACCACCCTTGTCCACTACCGCCCCCGGAGAACTCAAAGCGGTCAAATCTTTCTTCCGCAAAGTATCGCAGCCTTTGATGGCAAGATTACCCGTCTTGTCGTAAAGACCATCAGAGTTAAGAATGCTGTGCTGGTAGCGCCCACCGCGCAGGAAGTAGTCAAATTTACCCTGCGGGTTCTCGGTGCTGTAGACGTTGCCTTCTGCATCCAGTTCATTTTCTTCGTACACTTCGCTTCCGCGCTGCCATACTGCTTCATCACTGGAATGAGTCCGCTGTTCAAGCCGGGCAAGGTAGCCGGGCTGGTAGGCATGGATAAACTTCTCCGGGTCATCGGCATATTCCTTCCGCATGGTATCCAGAAGCAATTGTTCATACTTGCGCTCTGAGGCAATCAGTTCTGCCCGGGTGAACTTCCGGTACATCGGAACTTCAAGGTTCTCGTCATATGGTGCAAGGACTTCCTGCAACTCAAAGTAAAGCTGGTCTTCAGGAATTTCCTTATCCATGATTACTAGTACGGCGGTGTGCATTTCTTTCCTCGTTGTGTAGTGGTTATTCCTTACAGTATATAGCAGTTTTAGGCAAATAGGGAACCGGAAATTGCTGGGTGAAATAGCTGGTTGCCTAGGGACACCATTCTGCTTGAAAAAAGTGATATAATTAACAGATAGGACTCGTGCCTTTCCGTAACCTCACGGGTCTTAGGAGAGACTCGGTTGCGGAGGAAAAGGTGATTGAAATGAAAACAGGATCTAGTACCACTTGGATTATCATTCTGGCAGTAGTACTCGTATTGGCCGTCCTATCAGGCATGTGGGCTATTGACATGGCGTTGAAGGTACTTCTCTATGTAGTTCTTGCAGCCCTCGCAGTTTGGGCAGTAATGATGCTGGTCAAAGGCAGAGGACATACCCACGGCCATATCTAGGCTTTAAAATAACTGGGGGAAAGTTCAATTCAATAAGACCTAATTCTCCCGTATTGCATTCCATAGCAGTGATATGATAATGCTATGGAATGCAATACTGATACATTTAGAATCATGAATGCACTGATAGGCACACATAGCCTTTCGGATGCTTTCATCTGGTCTATTATTGGTCCTGAAGCATCAACCTTTTACAGTGCTGATACCGGGTACGTTGAGTTTGCAGGCGAGACCCTGAAACGCATGGAACGGGTCTACGAAGCATGTGAGGAGCTTGCAAAGAGTCTTGCACTCTCCATTCCGGTAAATGCTTTCATGCAGCATCAGGTACTTGCTCTTGACACTAACACTGGGACGGAATACAAACGGGCAGGGGATTTTATCGCCTCTGGCATGCTCTCTGTTGCAGATGCTGTTGATATCGCTTCCGAGTCTACCCAGCAGGATATTGCTGACTCAAAAGACTTTATTGACACAATGGAATTTTCGTGGCGGCCGAGCAAGTCTCAGCCATTCCTGCGTGCGATACATAAGTAAGAGGCATTGAACCATATGCCGGCAATGGTTACAGGAGAAATGAAATGACGCAGGAATTCGTTAGCGAAGAAATTGAAGCGAAAGACCGGCTTGCACAGCAACTCGCTCTTGCAGATGCTCAGGAGAAACTTACCTATGCATCTATAGTCAATGACCCTGACCTCCGGGAAGAAGGCCTGCGGGATATGCGCTACGCCAGGGAGATGTCAGTCCGGCTGTCTGAAGCTTCCTTTGCCCGGGTGAAGGCAATCTTCCTGAAGAATGACCCCATCAATAGTTATCTTGCCGGTATCGCTACTTTTGAGGAATGTGAAGCGTCCATCGCAGAGGATTCTGCCCGACTAAGAGGTTATGAACGAAAGATGTTTCAAGAGAATTATTCACTCTACGAAATCATTGAAATGGCACGACGTTCTACGAATTCCGACTAACCATTATGGAAAGGTCAATAAAGTTTAGCGAAAGACGGAATTTAATGGTATTTTATCCTACAAAATAAACTGAATTGATTTGCAAGTTGTAGGATTTTCCTGTAAAATAGGTAGTACTTGCGGAAATACTGCGGGTAATCCTACCTCATATAAGGAAAAACAATGAGTACAGTAGATACAGTTGAGTTTGGAACCATTGAAGATCCGAGCGAGCCGAACGAATCACTCGTTTGTGCCTGTGGATGTTTTTACTTCTACCCCGCCGATGAGAACGGTTTCGTTCTTGGTGACACGGAGAACACCAAGGAACACCTCGTTCCGTGGCCTGACACCAAATACGTGCATGCTCTTTGCCCTAATTGCGGTCGGCTTTACTCGGATGAGGAAATCGCTGAGACGGGTAAGGCATCTGTTCTGAAGACGATTGACCTTTCCGAACCTGCCCACGCAATCAATATCAAGGCTCACGTCAGCGAGTAGGTTCAATAAGGGAAGCCCGGTAAGATTCTGCCGGGCTTCCCTTATTTTCATATCTTAGGGACACAAAGACGGATAAGGATTTAGGGAGCGACTATCTCCAGCCCCTCCCTAAATCCTTATGGTTTACTTGTACAGGTATGACCCGTGGCGGTCAGCCTTTGCCACTACTTCCTTGACCTCTTCCGGGGAGCGAAGGTGGTAGCGGACAGCAGGAGTGTTGTCTACGTTCTTCTGCGGTGCCGACCACGAAGCAGCCTTGATGAGGTCACCCGTTGCCCGGTCAATGAAGGCATGAACACCCATGTTACGCTCTTCAGTGCTGTTGTAGCCGGTTTCAACAGAAACAACCTTGTCGTAGGTGCGTCCACCGATGACAGCGAAGCCACGATAGTTGACACCCTTCTCCCCCGTGGCGAGACGGGCATTCATTTCGTAAGCGAACAGGTCAGCGATTGCAGTAGCCTTAGGCATTTTTTACTCCTTGGTCGGGAACTTGTGTTCCGTTGTTCTGATATATCCAGTGTAAGCCGCTGCCGGCACCGCTGTCAATTCCCTTCTGCACTTTATTTTAGTCCCGGCAGGCACTACTAGGGTCACCCCTAATGTAACTGGACAGCAACATTAGCCCGCCTAATGCAAAAGAGTAGCAACATTAGCCTGGCACTGACTACGGCTTCCAGAAAAGTTTGTACGGGAACTTCCTTGGGTTTCCTCAGGTTTTCCACAGCGAAAGACGGAAACTCATCCACAAAGTTTTCCACAAGGCAATATTAGTTTTCCAACCCTTCAAACCCTTGCTGCTGTTGCGCATTGCGGTTGTTCTACCCATAGGGACACATTATTCCCAAAACTTATCCACATTCTTTTCCACAGGTTTATCCACAAGTTATCCACAATAGTTTCCACAGGAATAGATCTTACAGAAACAGAAAAGCGCCGGCTCCCAGATTTCAGGAGCCGGCGCTTTAGGTGAAAGCCTTAGATGATGTTCAGGACTTTCTGGACTTCAGTGGAGGACTTCAGGACAGCTTCCTTGAAGGATGTCTGCACACCGTTGCGGTTGTAACGAATGACGGTGACAACACCTTCGCGCTCATACAGGGTAACCTCATCCACGGAACCATCCGCTACCGGACGCTGGTATACGTCTTCGTAGGAATCGTAAGTGTAATCACGGTTGATGAGGGAATCGATAACGGCTGACATGTCAACGTTCATTGCTGGTACTCCTTGGGGTTATTCCATCCGGCCTTTACCGGGTGGCTCTTGATGTCTCTAACTCTATACACAGACAGCTAGCGTGTCAAACCAAAACCTATCTTCATCCAAAAATTTTCCCGATGAGCGACGATAAGAAATATTGATGTTGAATTTGCACTTATGCCGGCTATCAGGTAGATTGTGCTTGACCACATGATTCGTCTACGAAACAGGAAATATGACTACTGAAGTACTCAACAAGCCGACTCCCGCTGAGATCAAAGAGGAGATGGTTTCCTTCATCCTCAGCCTTGGCTATGTTCACCCTGAAGAGACCGCAGCAGGTATTCCTAACCCGCAGGTCACTACACGGGAGAACGGGCCTAAGAACGTCACCTATGACCTTTATACCTTCCCTTCAGCCCGGAAATCAGTCTCCGCTATTGTCATCACAAATTCAGACAATGACGTTGTTGTTATCAACTTCAAGACCGGTGATTCCGATGCGATGCTGAGCCAGTACTTTGAAGTGAACAACATCCACGACAGGCAGAACGCAAAAGACTTCCTGACGAAGTATTCTCGCTGATACGCAAACTGCCATCTCTACTCAGTAGGAATTGTTAGCCTATTGACCGGATAGGGAAATCATAGTAGGATTAAAGACATACTATTCTAAGGAAATTATGTTCAAGCCGGATACTCATGCTGATCTGATCGGAAAGAAAGCAACCCTTCTTCCTGATGCTCTGAATCAGGAGTGGACGGATCTTGGTGTGGATGCAGCAACTGTTTTCAGAATTACCTCCATCGTAAATTCCGGTGTATCATTTTCCTCAGTCCGCATTATTATTGCTGATGAAGATGGTGAAGAATATGTCGCACCCGCAGGAAGTCTTCTCCTGTTACCCTCAACTTAACCCAACCAGAAAGCAGATGATAAGACATGGAACCGAACATTGAAGTATCCATTGGCGACAAGGTAACGCTCACCTCTCACATCATTACGAAGACCGATTGGGCTTCTCTCGGGGTGGATGAAGACACCGAATTCACCGTTGTTTCCGTCAACGCTGTACCGGGGAACTTCACTTCTCCCAAGGTGACGCTGCACGACGAAGCCGGTGAAGAATACGTTGACGTGCCGGTTGGTGAACTGATTTTCCTCTAAAGGCATACCTGAAGAAGGCGGTTAGGGCATTTGCTCTGGCCGCCTTCTTTGTGCATCAGCTACAATGGTTATTATCCGATTTCAATTTGAAAGCGGATCGAAAGGGAGAAATGACTGATTTAGAACTTACCGGGGACGACGAAGCTACTCCTCATGACATCGCCAAGCGATTCTCCCAAGGCGAAATTAGTCAGGAAGAGACTATTCGGGTTCTTGGCAACTGGGAATACGTTTCTGATGCTCAAACCGATGGTTACAACTTTCTGATTTTTGATATACCCGGTTCGTTCTCCGAAGTAACCCAAGCATTTACCGAAGGACTTCTTGACGCTGATACCTACAATGCAATCATAGATGTTGCTGACGAGCGGTACAACTAACGCAACGGCTACCCTAAAGCGGTCTAAAAATACAAGCTCGTGCTGTTTGTCAGATAGAATAGAAAGACGACGTTGGAAACTCCGGCGAAGGAAATAGGAAAGGAAGAGCATGACTGAATCACTCACCAGCCCGAAAGAATCAGAATCCACCATCAATAGGGACACAACCCTACTGGAGCCTGTGTCACCAGTAGAAGCCGCCTGGGCAGCACAGCAAAACCCTGTCACCCCTACTTCACTCCAAAAGAAAAAGAAAATCCCGTTCAAATCTATTGCGGTTATTGCCGCCGGCGCAGTAGCAACCGTGGTAGTGTACCGGCATATTGACCGCCCAATCCCGAAAACAGAAAAACTGGCCCGGAAAGTCCGTAGAGCAGTATGGCATTTGGAAGAACACCATGTAAATTTGAATCTTCCTCCGCATGTACGCCATAAGGTTCAACACGGCACTGCCGTTACTGCGAAGACTGCTAAAGCAACAGCAGTTTTCGTAGGTCGCCACGCTTCTGTTGCCGCTAAGACAACTGCCGGGTTGTCCAAAATTGCAGCGAAGAAGGCAAAGACCCGCTTGAAAGCGCATACGTAACAAACGCCAATGAAGAAGGCTCCTACCTCGTTTCAGGTAGGAGCCTTCTTCATGTGAATCAGCTGTACGGCGATTCCTGCTTGGATACCAGCGTCATCGGAACATCCGGGCCGTTGTCCTTGTACAGGTAGAGAGTTTCGCCTGCTTCAGACATCTTCACATGTTCTGCGAAAAGGTCAATGTGGGAATCAGTTTCCGGAATAACCTCCGTGTGAACGATTACGCCATCTACGTGGATTTCCATAACATGCTGCATGATGCACTCCTTGTTTGAGAGAGGGTCTTTCCTCTGCTTCCTTATGGTTCAATAGTAGGGCAGAAATTCCCGGCTGTCAACCCATAGCATCCGGTACGATATTCCTACCGAATTCCCCTCGCTATGAAAGAAGGCCCAATGCTCAAAATCGTCATCGTTGCCGGTGTTTCCCTGCTGATTGCGGATGCTGTCCTGAATGCTTACCATACCCGGACTCTAATCCGTCACATTACTGAAGGCTAACGGACCCTCCTACTTATGCCGGTCCAGCAGTTCCTTCAGTTCGTGAATTGAGACCGAGCCGGTTGCCCTATCCAGACGCTGTTCGTCATAATCGCAGGGGTGGCTGTATTCGGCGCTGGAGTGAATCAATTCCTCAAGCTCTTCAGCAAGAGTCTTCTTCGGTTCTGTTGAGTTGCTCATGGTGGAATTTTCCTTACCTCGTAGGTGTTCTTCTATAGAGAATAGCATCAAGTTCAATATTGTGCAACCGGCAGAGAATAACGGGTTTAGTCCGGAAACCCGATACAGCTTATAACTGAACCATTACTGAAGGGACACTATCATGAATCTAGAAAATCTTAAACGAATCCTCATCGCCGCTCTTGCGATTGGAGTTGCCTGCGTTCTGGTGTGGGGTCTGTTCAAGTTGACAGTATTCCTCTTCACCGCAGCCGCCATTCTGATTGTCGCCGGTGTTATCTATGCTGTGGTAGCGCTCAAGCTAAAATCCCGGAAGCAAGTCAATACCTAATCCGGTTGAGAAAGACAAAAAGAAGGGAACCCTAAACATCCAGGGTTCCCTTCTTTTTGTCACGGCTTTGGACAGAATATTTCCTTCCCTGCTTCTACTGCCGGCAGAAGACCTTCTTTCATCAGAACAGCCTCTTTCTCCGTAATTTCTGTTTCGCTTAGTGGCGTTCCATCTCCTGCGAGAACAGATGCTGATCGTAATTCCTGAGTGACTTTTTCAGAGTCAGTAAATATCGGTACTCCGTTTTCGCTTATTGAGATCTCCGCTTTGCATGCCATATTTATATCACGGAACAGTGCTTTCTCATACAAAGGATCATTGAAGCCAAACCCGTAGTTTTTCTTTTCCATCCTATCCTCGAAGTCAACGATTCTAGACATGCGGGATTTCAAATCAGGGAAAAGAATAGACCCATAAAACTCTTTCTCTTGCTTCCTGGATGCCTGTTTCCAAACTCCTGTCACGGTATTATGTTCTGCAACATATTCTTTCCAAGCGCCGGATTGCAACGCTTCACTGTCTTCTAGCTGCTGGTAGAGAGCGGAATCTCTTGTTTCTGCCATTGTGTATATATCCGAGTGATATTCACTTTCGTAAGCAGACACCATTTCCTCTTGCGATTTGTAACTATGCGTAACCCCAGTAAACAGTGTAGTAAGGGAAATCGCCCCGGCTACCAGCCCAATTCCGATACCTTTTTTGAACGCAATTCGTTTGTGCCATTTCCGGGCTGCTCCACCGAGCGCTTCTTCATCGTACTTTTCAACCATTGGAATGAAATTCCTTATGGTCGTGCATCAGGATCTTCGGAGCGAGTGCTTCAAGGACAGAACGCATTTTTACCCGGGTTTCCTTGACGGTTTCGCAAGGCGGGTAGTAACTATGCCCGTCAAAAGGACTACGGCGGCAATCACAATAGCTCGTATCACCCTTCAGCATGATGTCTACTGCGGCTTCCACCAGTTCATTTGAGATAATGGCTTTCGGCATTGCATATCCTTTCGTGGAATGGGATGGTTATTGAGAAGCTTGTTGACCACCGCATTGAATACGGTGGTCAACAATTTACCTACAGGGGTTTCAGTTAGACGTTGACGGCAGCCCGGGCTGCTGCTTCCATGGTATCCTTGCCGGTCAGGGTAAAGGTCTTCTTGCCAAGGAAACGATAAGGAGTGGTGAACTTCTTGACGATGACAACACCGGAGATGTAGTCAACCGAGATTTCAGTGAACCCGTCATCCTTCCGCTTTTCCCACTGCTCAACGTTGTCGACGGTATCCTTGTGCTCACAACCGAGCTTTTCAAGAATGCCGGCAAATTCGCCAGTGAATGCGTTGTACTTGACTTCCTCAGCCTGTGCGGTCATTACTCTTTCCTAACTGTTTAAATGGGTATTGCTACCCCGGATTGTTCTTATTTTCTTACTTTACCTCATAGTACAGCAATATGCAAATCAATTTTATGCCACCAAGCAATTCCCTCCTTCTAGAGAGGGTCAGTAAAAGCAGGGCAAAAGAGGAAAGACGAAAGATTCATGAGTTGCTTTTAGTTGCACGATGGATTAGAATGTTGGCATGAAAACTTTTGAAATTGATGTTGATCCTATGTTTGAATCGGGATTGTTCCGGAACACCCGCAAGATGACTGCACTGTTCGAGATTGACCGTGTACAGCATGTTGGTACGGATGTTATCAATGAGAAGTCGGCATGGGTTTTCACTGAACCGGCTGTTGCCACGGTAAAACGTGATGGAACCGGTGTTCTGGTTACTGAGACGGGTGAGATTCTTGTTCGCCGTTCGGTGAAGAAGGGTAAGCGGGTTCCTCCCGGTTTCCGCCTCGCTGAGACCGATCCTGTCACTGGTCACATGTTCGGTGTAGAACCTATGGAGCAGTCGGGGTTTAAGGCAATGTTGCAGGAAGCTCTCCCCGCCACGGGTAAACCTCTGGAGCCGGGAACTTATGAGTTGTGCGGCCCCAAGGTGAACGGAAATCCTGAAGGATTTGATCATCATGTTCTTATCCGGCACGGCGCTGAGGTTCTGACGGCTATTCCGGATATGCGCACTGTTGCCCCTGAGGAAGCATACGCTCTGCTGAAGGGTATCTTCACCGAATTGCAGGAGCAAGGTGTTGAAGGTGTTGTCTGGTGGGGTGCCGATGACAAGCGGGTGAAACTGCGGGTCAAGGATTTCTTTGGGGATACTAACCGCTGGTAAAGCCCCTGACTTAACTGGGATTGCCCTGAACCGGAAATATAGGTTCAGGGCAATCCCAGTTTTATAATGAGGGACACAAAACGAGTCCTTAGGAAGGGCGGGCAAGGTTTCCCCTACCCGCCCTTCCTAAGGCTTAGCGCCAGATTTCATCCAGTACCGAACGAAGCTGGGCGACATCCAGGCCGTACAGACCGCTGAACTCCTTCAGCGTCTCGGTGACAATCTCGCCCTTGACCGTACGGGTGCGGGTAACGGTCAGGTCGTAGAGGTCAAAGCCGTTCAGGGTGATGAGGATATCACCACGGTTGTTCTTGTTGTTGACGATGACTTTGCGAGCCAGAACACCGTTCGGGACGATGTAGCACTTCTTGCCGCTCATGTCGAGGCATCCACGGATAAGACCGCCCAGCTGGCCAAGAATCGTGTTTCCAACAATGCGGTCGTTGGCGGTTACTTCGCGGGTTTCGGTTACAACGCTCATTGGTCTGTTCCTTCGTTAGGGCGGATGTTCCGCTGTTTCCTTATGTATCCATTGTAGGCATAGACGAACCATCGACGCAAGCTGGGAAACGGGAAAAATCCAAAAACTTTTGAGAATGTGACTTAGCCGGCATTCCTTCCTTGTTTTGCACCTTTGGACTTGCGCCCGGTACAGATAGCGGGTAGAATCGTAGTATCAAGTTAAGCCAAACAAGGAGACATCATGGCACGCCGCAAACTGGGTACTACCGTAACCGAAGACAACCGCAACCGACTGGTAACCATCACCGTTGAGCATGACGACTGGCAGAGCTTCTCCCGTGCGGTTATCCCCCGTGCAGACAGGGAACTGAAGCAGTGGATGAGGGGTAACAACGTTTCCGGTGGAGCATCCCGAGTGTCAACCTCCCTCGCCCACCACACAGTCCTGGGTGATTCCACCCGGTGCATCAGTATCTTCCGGTATGGCTACTAAATTACTGGCCCGAGTAACCACAGCATAAACAACTAGCAACCCAGCGGATACCTTCCGCTGGGTTGCTTTTACCTGCCGACAGAGGGACACGGAAATTTCCGAAAATTCTTACCCTGTTGATTTGACAAGCCCGGCATCTGGCATTAGGCTTACTGTATAAGAACTTGCGGAACAGTCCGCCAACGAAAGGCAAGACAATGACTTCTGAAGCCCTCACCATTAGCCCTGAACTTTCCACTCCCTCCGATGTTCGCTTTTCCCAGTACCTGCGGGACCTTCTCCCCCAGACCGGCTGGATTGTCAGCACTCCTGATGACTGCGAAGCCGGCGTACATGTTATCCGGGTCAACACTTCTTCTGCCGCAAACAAAGACAACGGCTTGTCTGTATGGTTCAACTGGGATTCAATGAAGAAGCTTGGAATGACGGGTTTCCTGACGAACCCGGAGCAGGCAGCGGTTGAAGCCTATGTCCATCTGTCATACCTTGCCACTGAAGCAGACAGTAACCCTAAGCTTGACCTTCTCCGTACGCTGATGCCATTCGTTCAGGCACTGCGCCCTGAATGGGTACTTTCCTTCAAGGAAGAAGATTGCTCGGTGGATGACTGGTTCACCATGGAGTTTTCAGTGGATGGGTTTCCTTACAAGGCAAGCCTCCATGCTTTCACCTTCAACTACGAAGCCCTTGGTCTGAGCAACATACACCGCTGGGTACCCCTCACGCAGCGTTCTATTGCGGAATACGAAGAGGCCGCCCGCCGTGTGGTACGTAAGGCTGAGAAGGAAGCAAAGCAGGCCGCTAAGGCAAAAAGCCCTAAGAAGGGGTTCTGGGAAAGCCTCCTCGGAGCATAACCCCTAAGGAAAGTCCGGTTGTCTGATATGGCGGCCGGACTTTTTCTTAAGACTGTAAAGGGGGCGCGGAAATACCCATAGACGATACCAGCAAAAGCCGGTAACATAAGAAGGGATTGATTCATTCACAATGACTAGGAAAATAACCATGCTCTCCACGGCGACAAACCACATCAACGCTTCACTGGCGCAGGAAGTAGCGGATGAGATACAGACGACCACCGAACTCTTTGCCATTCAAGGCGAACAGGAACGGGTTCGCAAAGAGGCATTAGCAACCAGCAATATCCGTCCATCAAAAGTGGCACGGGTTGTTCGCAAATTTGCCAATCTTTTGAAGGGTTAATCCGATGGTCTCTCCCTTTAACCTTGTCGAGGACAAAAAGTTCTACGGATTTGCATTCAATTATTTCCTTGGCAAGGAACGCCATAACGCAACATATACCACCCGTGACCGCTTAGAGGGGGAATTTTTACCCAGCATGCTCAGAGTGAACGGACAGTATTTTTCTGATGGGTCAGCATGGTGGGAATTCATGGCAAGCGGTCAAGGAAGAATGTTCTCACTGAAAAGACAACTTTCTGAAGGTATTCCGAGCGACATGGCGGATTGGCAACAGGCTTTCGTCAATAGTGCATTGGACAGGATGCAATACGAAATTGGAACCGCCGGCGAGATTGCAGATGAATCACTTCAGCTTGAAAAATTCCTTATCAAAACAGAGTCATATGTAGGGTTCCAGAGTATTCGCACATGGGAAAATGCGGTTGATGAATCAATTCTGGAAACACTTGTAACCCTTGACGGCGACAGTCTGCAAACCACTTATCAAAAAGACGGGCTGTACAATACCTATGGGTCAGAAACCGCACCTGTTCCTGCACCGGGGAAGAATCCTGAAGAGGCTCTTCTGTGGTCAAGAGAAGGCTACCGGGAACTGTTCAAACCCCAGATAGATGATGTTCTTCTGGTTGCCCGTGCTACGCCCAGAACTTCTTTGGGTTTTCGCAAAGGCAAGCACGAAATAAAACTCAATCTTCGGAACAAAGTTGAGAGCGTAATTGTCGGTGGCATTTACAAGGCGGTAGGGCTTTCCTAAGGTAACCATCAGATAACTCCTCCCCTTCACCCTTGCTTCCAAAAGACTGTGCTGTTAACGTAGTGGTAAGCATCTACCAAGGGATGCATGGAAAAGATGAGGAACTGCAATGACTATCGCTCTCAACCGCACTCGCTCAACCCGTACGGTTTCCTTCGAGGAATTGTTCATCACCGCAGAGCAGAAAGACCGCAGCCGGCGGCTTGAATTGCGAGAGAAGTACTCACGCCCGGTGAAGGTTGCTCCAATTGTCCAGGATGCCCGGAAAGTTAAGGCTTGCCTGAAGCGGATTGTGAAAGACACCGCCCAGCGTATTATCACCCTCCCCTAACCTTGACTTGTCATACCTAAGCCGGTATGATTGTTACATAGTAAACCTCAACATAACGGAGAAAATCATGGCACAGAAACGAGCACGTTCCATCAGCACCCTGAAGCCCGGCGAGAAGGTCCGGGTCAAGTTCCACGGTAGTAAGCAGATCGGTAATGATCCGTACGAACTGGATCTTGAGTTCGTTGAATTCAACGAGGACAAGACCCGTGCCATTTTCAATGATGTTGAACTCTACAAGTTTGAAGGCCGCTGGCGCTACGGCAGTGGCGCTCACCCTGCCAGCATCCTTGAGACACTGGCGGCATAAGTTCTAAGAATCAGGGCGGGAACCGTTATCTTGGTTCCCGCCCTGATTCTTTTGGGTTCAAAGGGACACAATTTAAGCACCAGCGAAGATGCCCGGTACATCAGGATTGCCATATCCCGCCGGGCAGTTGCGTAATCCAGCTTTCTCCCTTATGCTGGTTCCATGGCAACGATCAAGGTATACCGCAACGGCTCTCTGAGCCTCGCTGAGCACTCAGAAGAAGTTCAGCAGGTGTGGAGCCAGTATGACGATTTTAAGCCGGCAGAACGCTCAGGACGGCTTGACAGCCTCTATGCTTCTCCCAGTCTCTTCGGAGTTACCCGCTGGGTGAAGGGAAATCATCTTGTCAGCGGTCACAACCCTGATGCAGACCTCACGAACTATGAGATTACCGTTTCCAATCCGGAGCAGGTCTTTGTCTACAGCATCGCATCCTACGACTCCTCCTGCCGGTCTGCCGGTGTAAAGGAAGACGCTGCCCGTAAGTACTGGGACAGTGGAATCGCTCTTGCTGATTGGGATGCTAAGGCTTCGGAATTTGGCTTGGATGCTACCGAGTGGGAAGTCCTTCTCCCGGTTGAAGCCATCAAGTCTTCAAAGGTTGTCAGCGACAACAGAATCCTGGGAGCGGTCAAGGATGAATTTGAAAAAGACCAGCTTAAAGCCGCTCTCCAGCGCCGCAAAAGGATGATGTAAGCCCGTAGCGGGGAGGGCAGGTTCTATCGCCGGCACCTTTCCACCCCTAATGGGGAGGAATCTTTGGCAAACCTTGAGAAATACCCTATAAAAAGGGTATGAAAACCCTAAAAATCAAGATTTTCGAAGTTTATGAGAAAACTCTCATAATTCACTAATAGATAACAAAAAGTCCGGTAGGATAAATATGTGTGCTGGGGGAAAATGTATTACCAGCGAATACACACTTGTTTCCGTTTGGTCTCAGCTTATGGCGGGAACAAGATGAGAGCGCCCTGCAAGCTCAGTTGCGGGGCGCTCTCCTTTTAAGGTTTTCACAAGGTTTTCCTAGTCTTTCACAAGGGACACAAATAGTGAATAAATTTGAGGGGAGCCAATGATTGGCTCCCCTCAAATGTTTAGGCGTAGTACCGGGCGGACTCTTCTTCATTCAGTTCCCGCCAACCCGAGACCGTCATGCCAGCTTCAGCGCTGGGCGAACCATACATCCAACCCATATCCAAATAGAAATCAGTCGTCGTGTTCTTCAGACCCTCAGAGGCTGACTGCAAAAGAGCCACGTACTCTTCGATGCTGTCTCCTTCAGGCTTGGGGAGAGCACGGGTTTCAAACACCTGCACCGTATCGCCATCAAAACGAAGCTGCAGGGCCGGCGCGGAACCTTCAGCCGGCAATGTAGCGAATTCCCAGACCTTGCTGTTACCTTGTGCCATTACTCATCCTTATACTAAAAGAGGAAGCCGTATGCTTGCCTTCTATACCAAGCATACGGCTTCCTTGTGTAAACGTCAAATACCGGGTTTACCAATCCCGATATTCAGTCTTGAAGATTAGGTTGCCCTTCTTGCTGATCTTGTAGCCAACTACAGCAAGGCTCTCCACTTCACCATAGTTTGAGTGCCAGACAGGGGTTTTAGCGGTCATCTCATACCGGCTCTCCCCTATCTCCTCCCCAAGGATGGCACCAAGACGGACAAGGGCTTCATCGGCGGTAACGGGAGCATCTTCACGACCACTGATGGCAAGCTCGTCGTGGTAGCCACGGTATGAATGCGGGCTGCCGAAATAACGCCCGGTGTCGAACTTGACTTTGGCTTCTGCCGGTACCGATGCTACTGCCCGGATGACTTCGCTCATGTTCAGTTGATTCGCCATTGTCTTTCTTTCTGTTGAAGTTCTCTTATCCTTAAGTGTAAGTGGGGTTCTGCCTGCTGTCAAACCGTTTCGGGGAAGACATGCCGGCGAAACTTTTCCCAGAATTCCAGGGTTAGAACTTGCCCTTTATGGATTCCTCCCCTATGCTTAGTAGTAACAACAACGCATCACCAAACATCAGGAGATACCAAATGCTTACCCCAGAAGATTTCTTTGACGCAAGCGACCTCGGCCTTAGCGACCTGAACCCCCGTATTCAGGTCAACATCTCCGAATACACCAACGATGGTGATACCCATCCTGAGGGAACCGTTTCTGCTGTCATCGACGTATCCGAGGATTTCGCTTTCCACCGCAATCTCGACCGGGAACTTGGTGACAAGGGCAAGCAGCTTTTCGCAGAAGACGATGAGATTACCGATGAGGCAGAAAAGGCTCTTGAGGCAATCATCTCCGAACGCTACAACGGTGTTGACTTCACCCTTCAGGAAGAGACGGCTGAAGGATTCACTTTCAGCATCGTGCTTGATGTTCCTGCTACCACCACTGTTGAGGAACTTTCTGCGAAGATTTGGGAAGAAACCGCTGTGGTGAAGTTCCACAATGAGGTTGACCCCGGAACCTTCCGTTCGCCGTACCTCTTCGGAAGCCTGATGTACGAAAAGTTGGAAGAACTGCGCAAGTAACTTTCAAGGGCGGGCGGCATGGAACCTAATCCATGCCGCCCGCCCTTTTGACCAGCTAAAGGGACACAAATACGAGTGGTAGAATAGGGTATCCCCTACCATGAAGGAAAACATGACTTATACTCAACGAGCCACTTGGCCTTTGACAGCAGAAGTAATCACGAGGACACCTGATTACGTAGACATCCGTTCCACCGAATCAGATGGAATCCGGGTTCCCGTGAACGGGCGAACAATGGAAATCATGCCGGGTGCCGAGCTTATCCTTGAAGTCACCAACGGAAGCACGATAGCCGGGCTGGCATACGCCCGGGACGAAAATGATTGGCTCTTCCGGAAAACGGATGCAACCCTTGAGGAGGAACACCGGCAGTTCGTACTGGATGCCAAGAAACGCTGGGGTAAACGCTGGGACTGGGATTAGCTCCTTGCGGTAAGGACCAGTTTACGGTAGAATTAGAGTAGAAATAACTCTACCAACTGAAAGAAGGTGTTCTCATGAAGCATCAGGGAAAGACTGTGCAGGCAGGCGTTACCTTCTTGATGAAGGATGACCCCAACAAGGTTCGCTATACAGTGGAGACGGTATACCAGAACCGCTCGCTGGATTACACCACTGAGAACGCATACCTCAAGAAGCGCAATGGTGAGTCTCACCGTGCAGTCAGCAAGAAGGCTTCCTTCGGCAACTTCATCAACCATATCTTTGGCGAATGGGTTGAAAGTGTGGATGAGAAAGAACAGGCTGAGCGGGTTGCATTGGCGAAGATTCATTCTCTCCAGACTGAAGCAAACGGAATTTATGATGAAGCGGTGATTCTGGATGCCTTGTTTGATGCTGCCAACGGAAAAGACCGGGAAGAAGCATCGCTCAGGATTCTGGATCTCCTCGCTATCAATACCGACGCAGCCAGAAAAGAAGGCTACGATGATGGCTATGATGACGGTTATGACAATGGCTACAACACCTGCCTTGACGTTTCTTCGGATGACGAACTATAGGACTTGCATGCAGCGCCGGTTTCCGGTAACCTAAGACAAAAACAACTCATTAAGGGTCTGTGGAAAATCCATAGGCCCTTTTTGTTTTCCCATTTCAGCCCTGTGTTATTATCTATGGGAATTCATAAGAGGCTAAAAACAGAGGACAGCATGACATATGAAGTAGTATTCCCGACAAGAAATTCCGAAGAACTCCTGGACAGTTCTTTCGCTGATCTGGAGTCTGCGGTGGGTTACGCAGCATGGGGAATGGATAACTATCCCCAACTCCTGACCGGCTGGCGGGATGTGGCTTTCATCCGGGAATTCATGGGAAGCATACACCCCATCGTTTCACTTATCCGGGTTGATGATGAATTCATGTTGGTAAAAGACACGATTGACCAGCGGTTTTCTTTGGAACTGCTCGCTCTGGAACATGAGATCTTCACTACCTATGATGGAGTGGAGTATACCGTCTACCGCCGATGGAATGCTCTGGATGCTTAAATAATCCTGAAGATTCCGAGCATCCAGCCGTTTCTTAACTGCCTGCTGACCGATAACAAAAATGTATCGTTTGTGTAAAGTAGCTTGCACAAGGATGTGTATTGGTCAGAAAGGGAGGTATTTCCCTTGAGTAAAAAGACATTTTCTGCGAGACCCAGAGAATGTCAATGATATATAAAAGGAATTAACCTCTCTATGAAGCATATGACAATTAAAACCATTTCCGCCGGCATCCTGATGGCTACTGTTGCCGGCGGTTTTTCTGCCGTTCCAGCCTCAGCACAAACTCCTTCACTTGCAGCACAGGTTGTTGCACCTGCTCAAATCGCACCTATGTCAGTACAAAGTGATGCTTTCGCCAAGGAAGTACATGACCTTATGAACGCAGAGCGGGCAAAGGTCGGTTCAGGCCCCATGGCTTGGCATCAGGACATCTCCAACGTTTCACAGGACTGGGCCAACCAGCTGTCAACAAAGACAATGAACGGAACCTTTGACTGGGCCCAGATTCACCGTCCCGATGCCGGTGGCTCACTTATCCCCCAAGGGTACACATGGTACCGGGAAAACATTGGCTTCAACTTCACACCCCGTCAGATTGTTGACTGGTGGCTGGGTTCCCCCGGACACAGGGCTGCGATGCTTGACCCTAAAGCAACCCACGTAGGCGTTGGCTATGCTATCCCTACTTCCGGACCGTACGCAGGCTGGAAACTCGTAGTAACCAACATGGCTTCCTACCCGGGTGCGACTCCCGCGCCGGCACCGGCTCCGTCTACTGCTCCCATCACTTCCATGCCGGTTTCAGACTGGCGGACTACCCTCATCCTTAACCTGCGTTCAGGCCCCAGCACAAGCCACAGCGTGATTGGTGCAGGAGCTACCGGGACAGTAGTAACCGGCACCGGTCGTCAATCCGGTATCTGGTATGAAGTAAAAATGGGCAATCTGACCGGTTGGATGTCTTCCGATTATCTGGAGAAGGTAGCTCCCCCTGCTCCCCCTGCCGCTCCTCCGATAACATCCATGCCTGTCTCCGATTACAAGACAACCATCGGATTGAATCTACGGTCAGGCCCGGGATTGGAGCATACGATTATTGGTTCAGGAGCTACTGGAACGACCGTTAAGGGTACGGGTCGTCAGTCCGGTATCTGGTATGAAGTCAAATTAGGGACACAAACTGGCTGGATGTCCTCCGAGTACCTCGTCAAGGTAACTCCTCCTGCCCCTGCCCCTGCGCCGGCTCCAACACCCGCTCCCGCCCCAGCTCCCACCCCAGCTCCAGCTCCCGTAGTCAAGTCTCCTATTACCATCAAGGCAGAATCCTACAAGGGTTCAATTGGCACTGCAACGGGTCCGGAGGTGAAGGGTCTCAAAGACGGTGGTTCATACCAGTGCTTCACAGTAGGATGCATCCTCTACTCCCCCAAGACAGGCGCTCACCTCACCATGGGTGGCATCAGAAATATCTGGGCTGCTACGGGCTTTGAAAACGGCGTACTGGGGTACCCCACCACAGATGAAATCGGGGGCTTGAAAGACGGTGGTGTGTATCAGAAGTACCAGGGTGGTGTAATTTACTGGCATCCTGTAAACGGTGGATATGTTACCCAATATGGCAAGATTCGTGACATGTGGCTGTATGTTGGCAATGTCAATGGAAAACTTGGCTACCCGACCAGCAACATCAAGAGTGGCCTCAAGAATGGTGGGACGGTTCAGACATTCCAGGGTGGTGACATCTACCACTCTGCCGCAAGTGGTGCAAAGATTATCAATGGAGCCATTGGAAGCATGTGGAAGACCCTCGGTGCTGAGAACAGCGCTCTGGGCTACCCTATCACCAATGAAGTAACCGGGCTGAAGAATGGTGGCGTTACCCAGCGTTTCCAGAACGGAAGTATCGTATGGTCACCAACTACCGGTGGATTCATTTCCAAGGGACAGATCCGGGTTAAGTGGCTTGCACTCGGAGCCTACAACAACACCCGCATCGGATACCCGACCAGCAATGAGTACTCTGCCGGTCCCGGCGTTACCGCACAGAACTTTGAGCGGGCAACCATCAAGTACTCTACCGCCACAGGTGCAGTCGTCGTGTACAAGAGGTAATCAATCTCAATAGGCAGAAAGAGCCGGACTCATAATGGGTCCGGCTCTTTCTGCCTACAGGTTGTTAAAGGGCTTATCCCAACGCAACCTGCTAAAGCATTTCGGATTCTTCGTTAGACCATCGCTAATACGTTTTAGAAGATACTGGGAGAACATCTCCAGCAATTCCTTATCACTGTGAAGCTCAAGCCCATCTTCTTCCCGGTAGTCCTGTATGGTAGTTATTTCCTGTACCGCTTCAGAGACCCACGGAAGCATTTCCTTGTCAATAGGGATGCTGTGTTCCCCTGCCAAAACGCGCCAATGCAGTCCTTGATGCCGGATACGGATGTTGAGTCCGTCCTTGATCGCCTGTTGCTCCGTTGCTTTTCTAATCTTCGCAAAGAACGCATCATGACTGATAGGCTCCCCCTTGTCATTCTTGAACTCAAACCAATAGTTGGTGATACGGGTATAGGTCGCTATTGGGTTGTTCTCCTCGTAAACATCAACGTCAGTGATTCCATTCATACACGCAGAACGCATTCCATGCCTAAGGGCTTCTTCACGGTCCTCGAAGGTGCGTGGCTGGGGTTGCAGATCATACTCATCAATAGGGCGGAATCTCAAAACAGTGGTGAACATTTTATCTCCTGACACTTAGGAAAGACGGACAACGGTACGTGGAAGGCGTTCGAAATTGAGGCAATGTGGATTCCGGTCATTTGCTTCGGCAATCCGCTTTCGTAGAAATTCATGAAACATCTCCGAGAGTTCTTCTTCATCGTAAGGGAAATATCCTTCATCTTCCCTGCGCCATTTTTTCAGCATGACGTTTTCTGCCGCTTCACCCACCCATGGAAGCTGTTCAGGGGCTATCGGTGTGGTAAGGCTACCTGAGACCACCGACAACGAGTCTTCAGTCTCTTCGATCTTTAGCGTGACACCTTCACGGTTTGCATGTTCTTCTTGCCGACTTCGGACACTCTCAAAGTATTCGTCCTTTGCGATGAAGTTTCCTTCGCTGTTCTTGAAGGTAAACCAGTAGTTCGTTAACTTATTGTAATAGGACAGCATCTCACCGTTATGCCCGTAAACGGCCGCTTCGATCACCATACCCAGACATGAGTTCCGCCGACCGTTCAATTCAGCGTCTTCGAAATTGTCATAATCCGAGCGGATTTCAGCAGGGTCGCCATCGTAGAGTGGCGTGCATTTGGCAATGGTAGTATACATACCTCAATCGTACCATGTAACGACTACCCGGCAGCTTTACTTTTCACTATGAGGCAGGTAAACTTGAATCAACAGCAAACGCCTATCAAGGAGACATCATGGCACTGAATATTATCAAGCTCTACGGCAACGTCACCGAAAACTTCCAGCCTGAAGACATGTATGACAGCCGGGTGGAATGCCTCTCCGATCACCCGCATGATGAGGTCATGGAAGGCTGGGGTGTGCTTGACACTGAAACCGGTTTTCTCGAAGCCGGCTCTGAGGACTGGTACGACACCGAGGAAGACGCTCAGAAATACATTGACTCCCTGACCAAGTAATTCGGAAGGAGGGCGGTATCCGGAAATCGGGTACCGCCCTCCTTTCTTCTGTGCAAAGGGGACACTGTAATGCATAAGGGTAATGCCCGCTTGAAATATCCAAGCGGGCATTACCCAGCAAGGTTTATACTCCGTTGTTCCCTGCTTGCATCCGGTTCAAATCCTGCTTGGTGAAGACATTCTTCACTTCAGGAAATTCCAGTGCTTCCGGGAAATGCTCAGCAATGATGGACTGTACCGTAGAGATGGCAGTTGATTCCTGCTTCTGCGCCTCATGAGACAGCCACAGGTCACGGTTCTTCCGGGCATTGTGCTTTTTGTACCAACGCAGGTTCCGGTAATAACGCTCCCAGCTTAGTTCAAGGAACAGACCAAAATTCAGGGTAGCATTGTCAGCTGCATCTTCCATCGCACTGAGGTCTGCAACATTGTCATCCAGAAACCCGTAGGACTTCCGGAATACGGCAACGCATACTCTTGCGGCTGCCACCTGCATGATGGGATTGGTGTTTTCGCCGGCTTCCAGAATGAGTTCCTGTAGTTCAGAAGTGGCACGATCTTTAGCGCGGTCTTTTTCTAGTGAATTCATGCCCTAAGCATACCATCTTCTGAAACAGGTGCCCGTTCCTTTAGTCCAGATAGGAAGAAGAAGTCTGTTCCATCTGCAAAAGATCATTCTCGGTAAAAATACGAGCCATTTCAGGGTGCTGGATACCTTTGGGGTAGGTCTTCAACAGGACTTCATGTACACGGGCAACGGCACGCATCTTGAGTGTCCTACGCTGAAGGTTAATCCACTCCTCCCGCTCTGACTTCCTCGCAAACTGCTGCCACTTTGTCAGGGAGCCAAGATACTCCCGCCAGTTCTGCGTCAGGTGAAGACCGAGCATCTGTGCAACTGCACGGGTATTGTCAGCGATCTCCCGCACTGCTTTTTTGAAGGACTCGTTCTCCCGCATTTCTGCCGGGTAACGCTTAAAAAGAGCGAGCATGGCACGGCTTGCCGCTACCTGTGTATACATGTCCTTTGCCTGAACCGATTCGGCAAGCAGATCCTTGAGTGCTTTTATAGCTTTTTCCTGTGGGTACATACCCAAATGATAGCACCCTATTCCATGGGAATCAAGAGAAAATAAAAAGAATCCCCGGGCTTGTAGATAAAGCCCGGGGATTCTTTTTGAATTAGAGTTTGCGGCGGATTGCCGGCACCACATCGCCATCTTCTTCGGTGTATTCCTTGAAGAAAGACCGCTCGCCATCCTCGCCAAGGATTTCCACAGTAATCTCATCGTTGTCCACGTCGATGGAGACGGTCTTCACCTCGCCATCTTCTTCAAAGCGCCAATCCTGCCAATCCGGATCATCAGTTACAAGCTCATAGTCAAGCTCCTCGCACACCTTGGAGATTTCTTTAGCCAGTCGTCCCGGGTTTTTCATTGAATACTTCCTTTCGAGGTTTAACTTGTCAGTGCTTCTTGCAATCTCAAAGCATCGTATCACAGATTATCGGGCAATTGTGCCATCGGTTGACAAGCAGTATTTCAATTCTTGTCAAAAGGTGAATATGCTAATGTGGAGCGATATTATAGATGAGACAAACCTGAAATATTCAAAGGAAATACATGGACGCTAAATACGAACTGCTGCCTGAGCAGGAAATTACTACCCGCCGAGGTGAAACTGTTGTAGTGCAGCGGTTGCGTGCCTTACGGGATATTCCTGAAGCAGTTATCGTAGCCGGCGAACTGGGCGGTTTCGTTTCCGGTCCGGACGTTCTCTCTCATGAAGGAACATGCTGGATAGACGGGTTCTCCGTCGTCATTGATTCCATTGTCCGGGATAACGCCCTTATCCGCCATACCGCCTTCGTTCGGAACTCTCTGGTGGAAGACAATGCAATGGTGATTGAATCCGCCAACGTTGACCAGTACTGTCATATCAAGGATCACGCAAAAATCAGCGGGAATGCCTACGTTCAGGGTTCAGGGGACACAATTACAACCGTGACGGATAATGCCCTTATCTCCGGTAACGCCAAAATTATTGCTTCCACCATTAGCGACCGGGCAAAAGCATGGGGTAATGCAACCGTCTCAGAGTCCCGGTTGCAGGATGAAAGTATCGTAGAGGGCAAATCCAGCGTCCATGAAACCCTTATGAAGGACAAGGCATATTCAACTGAAGACACCATCATCTCCAACAGCACGCTGGAAGGCAGGACAAATGTGTACGGCATGGCAACTATCCGGAACAGTACCATCGCCGGCAGGACTGAAGTAGCTGACTCTGCAACCATCCTGGACTCTACGGTAACCGGGGCAAGCCATATCTATGGAAGTGCCCGGGTGGAAAGCACTACGGTAGATTCTCTGGTTGATGAAGGCGTTGACCCCTATCAGAACATGTCATTGATGGATGCAACAGGTGAAGGATTCCTCTTCGACCCGACAGCAGTAAAGGAAGTCGTAGTTCCCGAGGTGAAGGGGACGACGAAGCCTGATACGGAGGAGTCCCTGAGACTCAAGGAAGCACTGAGCCGAGTGGAGGAAGACTACAAGGCATACGTGGATGACATCTCGCGGCTTATTCACTACCCAGTAATGGCTGACATGGGTGAGAAAGTAATCCGTACCTTTGCCAAGAATCTTCGCAAGGCCCAAGCAACAGCGGAAGCAAGGAACTGGGATGAGTTGGAAAAGGCAGTTGATGAGGCTGAAGACAGTTTCCTGATTGCTGAGTCATATGCCCGGAAGACCGGTATTTCTCTGCTGAATGAGAAAGAGCAGGAACGGCTTCGTAAAGCCAATGAGCTAAGGGAAATTGCGGTCAATCCGTTCACTACTGAAGAAAAGCGCCGGCTTGCGTTTACTGAGTGTATCCGAACACTTGAAGGGGTAGTAGTTCTCTCCGATGATGCAATCAAGAACCTTGAGGATGAGATTGGGTTGGAGAAACTCCAACGCTAAGCAAAGCTACACAGGGCAGAGGCGGTATCCAGCCACCGCACTCTACCCTGCATACGTTATAACAAAAGACGGAATCAGATCATTCCCGTTGAAAGTTCATGGCGGGCTTCATCGGTGAATACCTTACGTCGGTAGTCATCAATGTTGCCGTCAACCTCGGTAATGCTTTGGTTGATTTTGGTGGACATCTCCCGCATTTCAAGAGCAGTCAGACGCTTATCCCGATGGCTGACAATCTCTTCAAGCTGGGAACGCTGTTCTTCTACGGAATCGAGGAAAGACTGTGATGCGTCTGCTTTTTCATTCAATACACCCTGCTGTTTTTCATTCTCGGCAAGTTCTTTACGGGCAGTCTTGATATACACCCGAACCTGTTCAGCATGGGGTGAATTTGATGCCACAGACGCATCCCCCACCTTGATAGCTTCACGCAGACCGGCTGCACGGAGTTCCAATGCCAACAGTTCGTCCTGAATACTCTTGAGGACGTTCTTCTCCAAGGTGGAGATGCCATCAATCTTGGCCAGTTCGTCTTGCGCTTCTTGAATACGGGCTCGCAGTTTTTCGCTTGGCGACACCTCATAAACCACGACAGTCTGTGCCGGCAACTCCTGTTGCTTTTTACCAAACCAATTGAACATGATACTTCTTCCCTCGTGTTGACAATGCTTTCCTCCGCAGTTTACCAGAATTCTTCATTTAATACAACGGGGAAAGACACAGACATATTTCGTGGAAAAATGTGAAGCAGGAGTTGTATTCGTCCACCAGAAGTGATATGCTTTAAACAGATGAAGCCGACCAAGCATCATCGAATCGACCTTAGCTCGTCGGTATGAGCATTATGCAGAAAAGCAAGAATGGTTGCGGGTTCGAGTCCCGCAGGTCGTAGGGCATCCGGTAGCAATACTGGATGCCCTTTATTTTGCCGGCATTCAGGGGACACAAATATGGAACCACTCCCCTATTCTGCTGGAGAGGAAACTTTCTGGGAAGGATTAGGTTTCCAGCCGGTTCCGGGTTACACTTATTTCATACCTACCGAGAACTTCAAGGAGAACATCATGACGCACCGCGTTACTTTCACTGCTGACCGTTACACCGAGGAATCCATTGCCGAGGGTCTGCCGGCAGAGAGTGGCTACATCAACGTTGACTGGAACAAGCACTCCATTATGGAAGACGGCGACGAGTTCTTCAAGGACTTTGATACCCGTGCGGAAGCCGAGGCATACATTGAGGAGAACATCGGCTCCACTGAACCTTCAGGTGATTCCTTCTATGCCCAGGACTCCGATGTCGATTCAGAGGGTGATACTTGGAACTTCGCAGGTCATATTGATGAGGTCTAAGAAGTAACAAAAGAAAGGGCTGGCATGAATTCATGCCAGCCCTTTCTTTTGTTGGGGATTCTTTCTGAGGGGATTTTCTTTCAATAAATAAGGGTTGCCGCCCGGCTGGGGAACGGGCGGCAACCGGGCGGATTAGCGGACGGTGGGAGCCTGTGCAGGACGCTCTGGGGCGTTTACCGGAGCCGGCAGGGTGTCTGCTTCCATTTGAGCCTTTGCGGGCTTAGGAAGGGCATCCAGCGGCTGGCGAAGGGTCACCATACGGATGAGGTTCACCCGACGAAGCTTCTTCGCCTCTTCTACGGTCTGCTGGGAAGAAACCTTCTCGTACTGCTTCTGCTCGTAAGCAGCAATCTCCCGCCCAAGATTGCGTACTGCCTCACGTTCTGCTTCAGTGTTCTGGGTAATAACAAACATTGAGTGCGTGGGACTGGTGATTTCGGTGAAATCCAGAGACAGACTCGTGAGTTTCTTCTTCATTGCGCCGCTGAGGTAGTTGGCGGCTTCGATGGTGTGCGTGTGCATCATTGGTGTTTCATTCATAGCGGTTGTCATGCATAGAATCATACAACACGTTTTCCCGTGTTTTAGCCATTTTCCGCCGTTTTCCTCGAAAATTTCTTCTATGAATTACATCTGTGTAATTTACTTGCGTTTGACCAGCGATAATGCTATATTTGCATTATTAAGTTACGTTAAGCAGAGAAGAGACATACCGTGAGTATCGCAGCAGCAGAGAAACCCCAGACTTTCCAGACAAAGAATGGCGACAATTTTGTCGCCATCACCTTTGGCGTACCCGAAGGAGTTGTCACGTTCATCCCTGAAACCGATTGGGACGAATTCAAGTTCATTGGGTTCAGCGGAGATGTTCACCCCTTGACAATGACGGTGGATGAATTCAATGATGCTTTCCGCCGGTGGATTCCCAGCCTTGCCGCAAGGAAAGCAGAAAAGAAGCGGAAGAAGATTGCTGCCCGGGAACGTTTTGATTCCTTCAAGGACGACTACGAAGAGGCTCTGAAGATCAACCTGCTGGTTGACGCTTCCCGTGGGGGCGATATTGACAACCTTATGGAACGGCTGGACGCAATTCTTGGAGCCGAGAGGAAGAAGACCAAGAAGGCACGATCAAAGGTGCAGAAGGCATACGAAGAAGGTCTGAAGAAAGGTAAGGCTGAAGGATTCCAGTCCGGCTACGATTACCCTAAGACTTCATTGGAAGGTACCGGCTTCCATGATTACATGGATTCCTAACCTCTAGGGAAAATTCGGGCGGGGTGATGTGATGTCACCCCGCCCGAATTTTTGTTTAATATATGGGGACACAACCAACACTCAACAACAGCTGCACCGGTCCGTAAAACCGATTTGCCTGTTAAGTGTGGACGTATGCTTCTAGAACGTAAGCATCTTGACGGGCAGGTGCGTCAAAGGCTTACGAAAAGTTGCTTGACGCACAAAGTTAACCCGCTTGAGCTTCTGCGCATAAATACGATTTCGCTCAGCCCGTTCTGCTTCGCGCTCGACTGCCCGTTCACGGCGGTTTTCCATGATGATCTTATGCCGGATGAGTTGGACATTGGTAATATCCCTGCTTGTATTCATTCGCACGACAAAGACAACTTCCATAAATCCCTTCACCTCAGAAAAAGAGAGTTCCATTTGGTGCAGCAGAATTCGCATTTCATTAGCCCGCAAAATACCTGCGGTGAATGTTGTAGTTGTCATAGCATTGTCTTTCAGGCAGAAGGGATAAGGGTAGCAAACTTTCGGAAGTCTTCATCGCTGTAGACTTTCATCTCCGGCGTAACAACCCATTCGCCCGGCTTCAGTGCTACATGTGCCAGACCTTCAAAGGCATAGTATTCAATGTGCATGAGACCATCATCACCAATTTCCGCTTCGTCAACGCGAAAGCCCAATTCAGCAGAGACGACATCTTCCGGGTATTCCCGGTCCAGACCGGTTAGTTCTTCGGGCATGAAACGGTAAGCGGTTGCGGTAACCTGCTTCGTAAACTTTGCCATCGTTGCTCCTTATAGCATGTGTGCGGGGGAATTTCCCATGATGTTCTTATATCAGAATACATGATTTATCACATCCCCGCAACCCTCTCATCATATTGCCCGTACGATATACTCTGTATCATGACAAATAAACTTACCGTGGCCTCTGATGGGTCATGTCTCAAGAATCCCGGCGGCGCAATTGGATGGGCGTGGGCCGATGACAAAGGACGGTGGATGGCTAATGGCGCTTCCGCCGGCACGAACCAGTCAGCAGAACTGCTCGGTCTTGCTTCCATCTTCCTTGCCTTCCCCAAGACCGACCTTCTGGTACAGCTGGATTCCCAATACACCCTGAACATTGCAGACAAATGGATGCATGGCTGGGCTAAAGCGGGCTGGACCCGTAAAGGCAATGAACCTATCAAGAATCTGGACATCGTGAAGATTATCTACAAACTTAGCGAGGACCGGCGAAAGAACGGTCTGGTGACCGAATTTCAGTGGGTGAAGGGGCACGGCAAGAATGGCTTCTACGAACTAAATGACCGGGCTGACATTCAATGCGGTCTTTCTGCCCGGCGGGCAAGAGACGGGGAGAACGTGTATCTGGATTCAGCAGGCAATCTTGAGTCAGCGAAGCAGACGTTCCTTCTTGAAAAACTTGGGCTATAAGGGACACAAAAGAAGACAAAGGAATAGGGGCTGAGTTTTATAACTCAACCCCTATTCCTTACTTCACGCCCTGCGGCGGTTGAAAGCTTTCGTAACCCACAGCAGGATATTGAATCCTAGAACGATGAAGAATGTTACTACCATTGCGGTAAGGATGCCGTAGCCCAAGCGTGTAACGCTAAAGTAGATGATTGCAATCAGGAGGAGCCTGACTACTGGGTTCTTTTTCATTGAATGACCTCTATCTGTTTGATTCTTCCCCGTTGTGTGGAATTGCTTATACATCAAGTGTAAGCCCTCGGATACCCTAATGTCAAGCCGAAAACAAGCCGGCAGGCAAGATTTCCTGAAATATTTATTTGTGTCTTGCTTGAAGGGACACAATAATGAGTCCCTCCTGAAACGCACAAGGTTTCAGGACTTGGTTTTACCGGCGCTTACGCATCTTCTGCTGCCGGAACTTCCTCTTAACCTGCCATTCCATCCGGGCGTAAGCAAAGCCGCCAAGGCCAATGAAGAAGAATGGAATCAGAATCATGGGATCACTGATGACGAGACTGACGCAGAGTGACAGCAGGAAAAGCGCAACCATGAAAGCAATGGTGTACAGGGCAATCTTCTTAAGAATCCGGTCAGTTGCAGTAGGACCATCGTAATCCACGGCTGCGTAAACTTCATCCTCATCAACGTCAACCGGTGCGGTGAAGGTATAATCCCGCTGGGCACTGATGATAGGCTGCTGGGATACAGTTACGGTACTCATCTCCGGGTTGCCATCTTTCTTGGTCAAGGTAGGTGTCCGTGGTTTACGGACAGGCTTCTGACCTAATGGTAAAACGGTAGTAGCTGAATTGTCAAACCCGGAATCCAGTGGCGAGTTGTCCATATCAAACGGTTCGTCGCTGGGAATCCTTATCATTCTAGTATCCACTGTAAATCTGTCCATGGTTGAGATAGCTGGTCATGATGGAGTATGCCTCTTGAGCCCATCGTTTTGGGTCATACCATCCTTTGCCGGACCATTCGTGATCGCAGACGACACCCGAATAATCACCCTCACTGTTAATGAGGATTCTTGCACGGACAGTGGCATGGTTTCCACCGGCCGCCTTCTTACGTAATGCTGCTGCACTCATGGAAGGCAATACGCCATAGTCAAGAATAAAGGACCGCCGGCTTTCCTTGCCGTTCTTTGAAATCTGGGTTACCCGCACTCCCATCGTGCCGGAGTCCCATGGGATCTCCCCTTCAGCAATTTCCCACTCATCCTCGGGGAATACCTCCCGGACGTTTTGTTCAAATCCGGCACGCAAAGACATCAAAAGTGCTTGGTCAAGGATAAAATACTCCGGATTCTCCGGGCTGGGAACGTAGTCATCCCCGGTAATCATCAGGTCTGCAAATGCCGTCATCGTAACCTTCTTCCAATATGCCGGGCTTTATTTCTGTACTATCTAGTATCGTCTTCTTTTCGTACCGGTGACTCTTCGTGCTCCACCCACGTACGGATGACGATATACGCCAGATACGCCCACTGGTCAGGATTATATGTCCCGGCACCAGACCTGAGGCTTTCGTGTATTACTCCCATGTACTTCTTTTTGACATAACGAAGAACCCGACATTGGACAATCGGGCTGTTGTTGTTCTTCTTGCCCACACCATTGACCGGGATGATATTGAAATCAAGGACGAACGTTTCATCCTCCCTATGGGGGAATCGGATATCATGGACA
>Ga0326721_10000135_pt1 | contig 33524 bp, 6 predicted proteins | sample SGPome_FD_203951 | JGI IMG/M metagenome (GOLD analysis project Ga0326721, IMG submission 203951) | Soil microbial communities from Southern Great Plains, Lamont, Oklahoma, United States - SGP_1_2016 | ecosystem: Engineered > Artificial ecosystem > Soil microcosm > Unclassified | place: USA...
CCTGATGATCCTGGGCCGCACCGACAGCCAGGTGAAGATCCGCGGCTACCGCGTGGAGCCGGGCGAGATCGAGGCGGCGCTGCGGCGGCACGAGGCGGTCTCCAACTGCCTGGTCGTCGTCCGCGAGGACGTGCCCGGCGACCGCCGGCTGGTGGCGTACGTGGTGGCGGAAGGGGCGGATTCCGCCGCGCTGCGCGAGCACCTGCGGCGGAGCGTGCCGGACTACATGGTTCCCGCCGCCTTCGTGATGCTGGATTCGCTGCCCCGGACGGCGACCGGCAAGGTGGACCCGAAGACCCTCCCCGCGCCGGAGTACGCCGCGGCGCCGGAGCGCTACGTGGCGCCCGCGACGTTGGCCGAACAGGTGCTGGCGGGGATCTGGGCCGAGGTGCTGGGTGCGGGGCGCGTGGGCGCCGGCGACAACTTCTTCGAGCTGGGCGGCGACAGCATCCTTTCCATCCAGGTGGTCACCCGGGCACGGCGCGCCGGGCTGGAGCTGAGCCCGCGGCAGATCTTCGAGCACCAGACCCTGGCGGAGCTGGCGGCGGTGGCGGGCGGCGCGGCGCGGGCCGGGGAGCGCCCCGCGGAGCGGGGCCGGGTCGCGGGCGGCGTGCGGCTGACCCCCATCCAGGCCTGGTTCTTCGCGCAGGACCACGCGCGCCCGGCGCACTACAACCAGTCCATGCTGCTGAACGTGGACGCCGGGGTGCCCGCCGCCGCGCTGGAGGCGGCGCTCGCGGCGGTGCTGGAGCACCACGACGCGCTGCGCCTGCGCTTCCGGCGGACCGGGGCGGGATGGGAGCAGCGGCACGGCGACGAGGTGGGGGTCGCGCTGGAGCGGGTGGATCTCTCCTCGCTGGCCGCCGCCGAGCAGGACCAGGCGATCGAGACGATCGGCGGGCGGGTGCAGGCGGGCCTGGACCTGGAGCACGGCCCGCTGGGCGGCGCGGTCCTCTTCGACCGGGGCGAGCGGGGGGCGCTGCTGCTGATGGTGCTGCACCACCTGGCCGTGGACGGCGTGTCCTGGCGCATCCTGCGGGAAGACCTGGAGCGCGCGTGCGGGCAGCTCCAGGCCGGCGAGACGCCCGACCCGGGCGGGAAGGGCACCTCGTTCCAGCAGTGGGCCGCTGCGCTGGAGGCGTACGCCGCCAGCGAGGGCGCGCGGGCGGAGGCCGGCTACTGGCTGGCGCAGGGGCCGGAGGGGGTGCCGCCGCTCCCGGTGGACGGCGAGGGCGGCCGCACCGTCGCGAGCCAGCGCACGGTCGTGGTGCGGCTGGACGAGGAGGAGACCCGCGCGCTGCTGCAGGAGGTGCCGGCGGCGTACCGCACGCAGATCAACGACGTGCTGCTGTGCGCGCTCGCCGGCGCGGTGGGCGAGTGGACCGGGAGCCCGCGCGTCCGCCTGGCCCTGGAAGGGCACGGGCGCGAGGAAGAGATCGCCCCGGGGACCGACCTCACGCGCACGGTGGGGTGGTTCACCAGCGTGTACCCGGTGGTGCTGGACACCTCGGGCGCGGCCGGGGCGGGCGAGCGGCTGAAGCGCGTGAAGGAGCAGCTCCGCGCCGTGCCGCACCGCGGAATCGGGCATGGCGCGCTGCGCTGGCTGTCGCCCGACGCCGACGTGCGCGCCGGGCTCGCCGCGCAGGCGGAGCCCCAGATCCTGTTCAACTACCTGGGACGGTTCGACCAGGGGCTTTCCCTGGCGAGGCGGTTCCGCTTCGCCGAGGGGCGGCGCGGGGGCGACGTGGCCGGGGAGAACCGCCGGCCCTACCTGCTCTCCATCGATGGGCGCGTCCACGACGGCTGCCTGCGGCTGAGCTGGACGTACGGCGAGGGGACCCACCGGCGCGAAACCATCGAGCGGGTGGCGGACTCGTTCCTCCGGTCGCTCCGCGCGCTGATCGCCCATTGCCGCCAGCCGGGCGCGGGCGGGTTCACGCCGTCGGACTTTCCGCTGGCGGAGCTGGGGCAGGCGGAGCTGGACGCGCTGCTGGCCGGGAGGGGCGGCGCCGAGGACCTGTATCCCCTCTCGCCCATGCAGGAGGGGATGCTCTTCCACGCCCTCTCCGGCGCGGGCGCCCAGGCGTACCAGGTGCAGGTCGCGCGGCGCCTGGAAGGGAGCCTGGAGGCGGACCTCTTCCGGCGCGCATGGGCCGAGGTGGTGGCCCGGCACCCCATCCTGCGGACCGCGTTCGTCTGGCGCGGGGTGCGGGCTCCGCTGCAGCGGGTGGAGGCCGCCGTGCGGCTGCCGTGGCGGGTGGAGGACTGGACCGGCCTGCCGGAAGCGGAGCAGGACGCGGCGCTGGACCGCTGGCTGGCCGGGGACCGCGCGAACGGCTTCGCGCTCGACGAAGCGCCGCTGATGCGGTTCGCGCTCTTCCGGGTGACGGGCGGCGCGCACTGGTTCGTCTGGAGCCACCACCACCTGCTGACCGACGGCTGGTCGGCCTCGCGGATCTGGAACGAGGTGCTGGCGCTGTACCAGGCGTGGAGCACGGGCGAAGCGGCGGACCTCCGGCGCCCGCGTCCCTACCGCGACCACATCGCCTGGCTGCGGGGGCGCGACGTGGAGGCCGCGGAGCGGTACTGGACCGGGGTGCTCGCCGGCTTCGGATCGCCCACGCCGCTGCCGGCGGACCGACCGGCGGAGCCCGGAGCGGAGCCGCGGCACGCGCGCGAAAGCCTGGACCTGCCCGCGGCGCTGGCGCGCGGCCTCGAGGAGGCCGCTCGCCGGGCCCAGGTGACGCTGAACACCGTGCTGCAGGGCGCGTGGGGGGTGCTGCTCTCGCGCTACGCCGGCGAGGACGACGTGGTGTTCGGCACCACCGTCTCCGGCCGCGCGGCCGGGGTGCCGGGGGTGGAGGAGATGGTCGGGGTGTTCATCAACACCCTTCCCGTGCGCGTCCGGGTGCGCGGCCCGGCCCGGCTGGGCGCGTGGCTGGGCGAGCTGCAGCGCGCCCAGGCCGAGGCGCGCGAGTACGACTACACGCCGCTGGCGCGGGTGCAGGGATGGAGCGCCATCCCCCCCGGCACCCCCCTCTTCGAGAGTCACTTCATCTTCGAGAACCACCCGGTCGAGCGCGGGGAGACGCCCGGCGCACGGCTGCGGACGGGGCAGGGGCGGATGGTGGAGTGGAACACCTATCCGCTCTCCCTGATGGCCGCCCCGGGCGAAGAGCTGCCGCTCCGGCTGAGCTACGACGCCAACCGCTTCGACGCCTCGACCGCCGCGCGGCTGCTCGGGCACCTGCGGCGGCTGCTGGAGCAAGTGGCGGAGAACGTGGACCGTTCGCTGACGGAGCTCACGCTGCTGAGCGGAGCGGAGCGCCGGCGGGTGCTGGAGGAGTGGAACCGCACGGAGGCGCCGTATCCCGCCGGGCGCTGCATCCACCAGCTCTTCGAGGCGCAGGCGGAGCGTACGCCGGAGGCCCCGGCCGTCGTCTTCGCCGGCCGGACCCTGACCTACCGCGAGCTGGACGAGCGGGCGAACCGCCTCGCACGGCACCTGATCCGGCTCGGAGTCGGGCCGGAGGTCCGCGTGGGGCTCTGCCTGGAGCGCTCGCCGGAGCTGATGGTGGCCATCCTGGGGGTGATGAAGGCGGGCGGTGCCTACGTCCCCGTCGATCCCGCCCACCCGGCGGAGCGCATCGGCTACGTGCTGGAGGACTCCGCCGTGGCCGCCGTGCTGACGCAGGAGCGGCTGCGGGACGCGCTGCCGGTCCTGGGCGGCGTGCGCGTCATCTCCGTCGACACGGCGTGGGGCGAGATCGCGGCCGAGAGCGCGGACGCACCCGCGACCGGCGTCACCTCCGAGAACCTGGCGTACGTCATCTACACCTCGGGGAGCACGGGGCGGCCCAAGGGCGTGGCGATGCACCACCGGGGTGTCGCCAACTACATCGACTGGGGAATCCGTGCCTACGGGGCGGATGCGGGGAGCGGCGCGCCCGTCTTCTCGTCGATGGCGGTCGATCTCACCATCACCAACCTCCTCCCCCTCTTCGCCGGCCACCCCGTGCACCTCGTCCCCGAGGAGAACGCGGTGGAGGCGCTGGCCGATGCGCTGCGCGGAGCGCCCGGCTACGGGCTGATCAAGATCACCCCCGTCCATCTCTCCCTGCTGACGCCGCTGCTCACGCCCGAGGAGGCGCGCGGGGCGGCGAAGACGCTGGTGATCGGCGCCGACTTCCTGTCCGCCGAGACCACGGTGTGGTGGCAGGAAAACGCGCCGGACGTGCGGCTGATGAACGAGTACGGGCCGACGGAGACGGTGGTCGGCTGCTCGGCCTACGCGCTTCCGAACGGCCAGCACCGCAGCGGACCGGTTCCGGTGGGCGGCCCCATCCAGAACCTCCGCTTCTACGTGCTGGACGCCCATCTCCATCCCGTTCCCGTCGGCCTCCCCGGCGAGCTGTACATCGGCGGGGCCGGGGTGGCGCGCGGCTACCTGGGCCGGCCGGCGCTGAGCGCGGAGAAGTTCGTCCCCGATCCCTTCGCCGGGGCCGGCGCGCGGATGTACCGCACGGGCGACCGCGCGCGCTGGCTGGAGGGCGGCGACCTGATGATCCTGGGCCGCACCGACAGCCAGGTGAAGATCCGCGGCTACCGCGTGGAGCCGGGCGAGATCGAGGCGGCGCTGCGGCGGCACGAGGCGGTGTCCAACTGCCTGGTCGTCGTCCGCGAGGACGCGCCGGGCGACCGCCGGCTGGTGGCGTACGTGGTGGCGGAAGGGGCGGACCCCGCCGCGCTGCGCGAGCACCTGCGGCGGAGCGTGCCGGACTACATGGTCCCCGCCGCCTTCGTGATGCTGGATTCGCTGCCCCGGACGGCGACCGGCAAGGTGGATCCGAAGACCCTTCCCGCGCCGGAGTACGGGGGGGACGGGGAGCGGTACGCGGCGCCCGCGACGCCGGTGGAGGAGCTGCTGGCCGTCCTCTGGTGCGAGGTGCTGGGGGTGAAGCGGGTGGGCGCCCACGACGATTTCTTCGAGCTGGGCGGCCACTCGCTGGTGGCGATGCTGCTGGTGGCGCGGGTCCGCGACCTTTTTGGTGTGGCCCTGCCGCTGCGCGCGGTCTTCGAGGGGCCCACGGTGGCGGCGCTGGCCGGACAGGTGGAGGCGCTGCAGCGGGCGGACCTTCCGCAGGCGCCGCCGATCGTGCCCGTGGGCCGCGACCGGGCGCTGCCGCTCTCGTTCGCGCAGGAGCGGCTCTGGTTCCTGGACCGCCTGCAGCCGGAGAGCGCCTTCTACAACATCCCCCTGGGGGTGCGGCTGCGCGGCGAGCTGGACGCCGCCGCGCTGGAGCGGGCGCTGGGCGAGGTGGTGCGCAGGCACGAGGCGCTCCGCACGGTCTTCCGCGAGGAGGACGGGGCGCCGGTGCAGGTGATCCTCCCCTTCGCCGGCTTCGCCCTGGCGGTGGAAGACCTCGGGACGGGCGGCGAGGCGGAGATGAGGCGGCGCGCGGAGGAGGAGGCGGTGCGGCCGTTCGACCTGGCCGCCGGCCCGCTCTTCCGTGCCCGGCTGCTCCGGCTGGACCAGGAGGAGCACGTGCTTCTCCTCTGCCTGCACCACGCGGTCAGCGACGGATGGAGCATGGGCGTGCTCTTCCGGGAGCTGTCGGCGCTCTACGAGGCCTTCCGCGACGGGAGGGAGCCGCCGCTCCCGGAGCTGGCGGTGCAGTACGCCGACTACGCGGCGTGGGAGCGGGAGCAGCTGCGGGGCGAGGCGCTGGAGCGGCAGCTCTCCTGGTGGAGCGGCCGGCTAGCGGGGGCGCCCGCGCTGCTGGAGCTGCCCACCGACCATCCCCGCCCGGCGGTGCAGACGTACCGGGGTGCGAACGAGCGGACGGCGTATCCGGGCGAGCTGCTGGAGCGCCTGGAGGCGCTGGGGCGGCGCGAGGGGGCGACGCTCTACATGGTGCTGCTGGGCGCCTTCCAGGTGCTGCTCTCGAAGTACGCGGGGACGGGCGACGTGCTGGTGGGGAGCCCGATCGCCGGGCGCACGCGGGCCGAGGTGCAGGGGGTGATCGGCCTGTTCGTGAACACGCTGGTGCTGCGCACGGACCTGGGCGGCGACCCGGGGTTCCGCGAGGTGCTGCGGCGGGTGCGCGAGACCGCGCTGGGTGCGTACGAGCACCAGGAGCTGCCGTTCGAGAAGCTGGTGGCCGAGCTGCGGCCGGAGCGCTCGCTGAGCCACTCGCCGCTCTTCCAGGTGGCGTTCGCGCTGGAGGAAGCCGGGCTCTCGCCGGCCGGCCTGGCCGGCCTGCGCGGCGAGATCGTCCACGCGGATGCCGGGACCACCAAGTTCGACCTCAGCCTGGTGGTGGCCGCCGGGCACGGGGGGCTGCGGGCGATGCTGGCCTACGCCACCGACCTCTTCGAGCGCGCGACGATCCGGCGGATGCTGGGGCACCTGGAGCGGGTGCTGGAGCAGGTGGCCGAAGACCCCGGCCGACGCCTTTCGGAGATCGCCCTGCTGACGGACGCGGAGCGCCGCGCGGTGGTGGAGGAGTGGAGCGGCGGCGGCGGGGCGTACGATCCCCGTCCCGTGCACCGCCTGGTGGCCGAACAGGCGGCCCGGACGCCGGAGGCCCACGCGCTCTCGTGCGGCGGCCGCACGATGAGCTACCGCGAGCTGGACGCCGCGTCCAGCCGGCTGGCGCACCACCTGGCGGCGCGCGGCGCCGGCCCCGAGGCGGTGGTGGCGCTGGTGGCCGAGCGCGCCCCCGAAACGGTGGTGGCCATCCTGGCGATCCTGAAGGCCGGCGCCGCGTACCTCCCGCTGGACCCCGAGTACCCGGAAGACCGCCTGCGCTACATGCTGGCCGACTCCGGCGCGCGCCTCCTGGTCACCGCCGGCGCCCTCCCCGAGTCGCTCGGCGGGGACGGGCTCCCCCCGGTGGTGGATCTCCGCGCCGACGCCGGGGCGATCGCCGCGCGGCCGGAGACGGCGCCGCGCGTGTGCGCCGATCCCGACATCCTGGCGTACGTCATCTACACCTCCGGCTCCACCGGCCGCCCCAAGGGCGTGGCCGTCCCCCACCGCGGCATCGGCAGCGAGGCGTGGTGGAACCGGTCGCGGTGCGGGCTGCGCGCCGGCGACCGCGTGCTGCAGTTCGCGTCGTTCTCGTTCGACGCGGCGGTGCACGAGCTCTTCGGCGCCCTGCTGGCGGGCGCCACGCTGGTCCTGGCCACCCGCGAGGCGCTGGTGCCGGGCGACGCGCTGCGCGAGACGGTGCGCCGCGAGCGCATCACCTACGCCACCTTCCCCCCCTCGGTGCTGGCGGTGATGGACTCCGCCGAGCTCCCCTCGCTGCGCGTGGTGCTGAGCGCGGGTGAGCCGCTTCCGGCCGGGGTGGCCGCGCGCTGGGCGGGCGCGGTGGAGCTGCACAACGCCTACGGGCCCACCGAGGCCACGGTGGCGGCCTCGTCGGGACGGGTGGCGCCCGGCGGGGGGCGGCCCTCCATCGGCCGCCCGCTGGAGAACGCGCGCACCTGGGTGCTGGATGGGGCGGGGCGGCCGGTGCCCGCGGGAGTTCCGGGCGAGCTGTACCTGGGTGGCGCCGGGGTGGCGCGCGGCTACCTGGGACGCGCCGCGCTGACGGCGGAGAAGTTCGTTCCCGACCCGTTCGGCGGAGCGGGGGCGCGGCTCTACCGCACGGGAGACCGGGCGCGGTGGCGGGCCGCCGGCGAGCTGGAGTACCTGGGGCGGCTGGACGGCCAGCTGAAGGTGCGCGGCTTCCGCATCGAGCCGGGCGAGATCGAGGCGGTGCTGCGCCGGCACCCCGCCGTGGACGACTGCGTCGTGGTGGCGCGCGAGGATGTGGCCGGGGACCCGCGGCTGGTGGCGTACGTGGTGGGCGCGGCGGACGCGGAGCAGGTGCGGGCGCACCTGCGGCGCCACCTCCCCGGCTACATGGTGCCGGGGCCGGTGGTCGGGGTGGCCGCGCTCCCGCTGACCCGCAACGGCAAGGTGGACCGGCGCGCGCTCCCGCCGCCCCCCGGCGTGGAGCCGGGCGGCCGCCGCCGCACGGCCGAGACCGAGCTGGAGGCGCGGGTGGCGGCGGTGTGGGCCGAGGTGCTGGGCGTGAACGAGGTGGGGGTCGAGGACAACTTCTTCGACCTGGGCGGCCACTCGCTTCTCCTGGTGCGGCTGCAGGCGCGGCTCGCCGCCGCCGCCGTGGGCGAGGTGCGCGTGGTGGAGCTGTTCCAGTACCCCACGGTGCGCGCCCTGGCGGGCCGGCTGGCCGGCGGGTCCGGCGCGGCCGCGGTGGACGAGGCGGGCGAGCGGGGCGGCACCCGGCAGGCGGCGCTCGACCGCCGCCTGGAAGCGCGCCGGCGGCGGGGAGCGTAGGGCGATGCCACATCCATCCGGGGCGGGACCGATGGCGATGACGGAGCACGGCGGCGGGGCCGATGAGCCGACGGGGCTGGAGGTGGCGGTGGTGGGGATGGCGGGGCGCTTCCCCGGCGCCGACGACATCCACGCCTTCTGGCGCAACCTGCGCGACGGGGTGGAGTCCATCACCGTCTTCACCCGCGAGGAGCTGCTGGCGGCCGGGACGAGGGCGGCGGTGCTCGACGACCCCGGCTTCGTTCCCGCGGGCGCGCTGGTTCCCGGGGCCGACGAGCTGGACGCCGGGGTGTTCGGGATGAACCCGCGCGACGCCGAGATCCTGAACCCGCAGCACCGGCTGTTCCTGGAATGCGCCTGGTCGGCGCTGGAGCACGCCGGCTACGACCCGGGGCGCGTGGAGCGGCCCGTGGGGGTGTTCGCGGGGTCGGGGCTGAACGCCTACCTGGAGCGGGTGGCCGGGCGCGACGACCTGGTGCGCGCGGTGGGGGGAATGCGGATCGTGCTGGCGAACGACAAGGACCACCTGGCGTCGGGCGCTGCGTACCGGCTGAACCTGCGCGGCCCCGCCGTGGCCGTGCAGACCGCCTGCTCCACCTCGCTGGTGGCGGTCCACGTGGCCTGCCAGAGCCTGATCAACGGCGAGTGCGACCTGGCGCTGGCCGGCGGCTCGGCCGTGGTCGTTCCCCTGCGCATGGGCTACCTGTACTCGCCGGAGGGGATCGCCTCGCCCGACGGCCACTGCCGGGCCTTCGACGCCGGCGCGCGCGGCACCGTGCGCGGCAACGGCGCGGGCGTGGTGGCGCTGCGGCGGCTGGAGGACGCGCTGGCCGACGGCGACACCATCCACGCGGTGATCCGCGGCTCGGCGGTGAACAACGACGGCGCGCAGAAGGTGGGCTACACCGCGCCCAGCGTGACCGGGCAGGCGCGGGTGATCCGCGAGGCGCTGTCGGTGGCGGGGGTGGACGCGGCCACGGTGCAGTACGTGGAAACGCACGGGAGCGGCACGCCGCTGGGCGACGCCATCGAGCTGAAGGCGCTGGCGGAGGTGCTCTCGCGCGCCGGGAGCGGCCCTCCGTGGGCCATCGGCTCGGTGAAGACCAACGTGGGCCACATGGACGCGGCGGCGGGGGTCGCGGGGCTGATCAAGACCGTGCTGGCGCTGGGCCGCCGCCAGATCCCCCCGTCGCTGAACTGCGCCGACCCGCACCCCGAGATCCGGGCCCTGGGCGGGCGCGTCTTCGTGAACACCGAGCTGCGCCCCTGGGCGCGCAACGGCACGCCGCGGCGAGCGGGGGTCTCGTCGTTCGGCATCGGCGGGACCAACGCGCACGTGGTGCTGGAGGAGGCGCCCGCGCCCGAACCGCCGGCGCCGTCGCGCGATCTCCAGCTCCTGGTCCTCTCCGCCCGCACGCCCACGGCGCTGGCCGCGGCGGCCGGGAAGCTGGCGGCGCATCTGGAGGCCGAGTCTCCCCCGCTGGCCGACGCGGCGTTCACCCTGCGGGCCGGCCGCGCGCAGATGGAGCACCGGCTCGCCGTGGTCTGCCGCGACGCGGAGGAGGGCGCCCGGGCGCTGCGCAAGGCGGCCGCCCGCGGCTCGCGCGCCGTGCCGCGCAACGGGCGCCCGCTGGCATTCCTCTTCCCCGGCGTGGGGATGCAGTACGTGGACATGGGCCGCGGCCTCTACCACGCCGAGCCCGTCTTCCGCGACGCCGTGGACGAGTGCTGCGCGATCCTGCGCCCCGTGCTGGGCTCCGACCTGCGCGACCTCCTCTTCTCCCCCGCGGGCTCCGCATCCCCCCAGCCAAACGACGACCACCCATCCGCAAAGAAGGAGAAGGGCGGATGGGACCTGCGCCGGCTCCTGGGCGGGGATACGGACGCGGAGGAGGACTCGCCGCTGGACGACACCCGCATCGCGCAGCCCGCCGTGTTCGTGGTGGAGTACGCGCTGGCCCGGCTGTGGATGGGCTGGGGCGTCCGGCCGTCGGCCATGGCGGGCCACTCGCTGGGCGAGTACGTGGCGGCGTGCGTCGCGGGCGTGCTGCGGCTGGAGGACGCGCTGCGGCTGGTGGCGCTCCGGGCCGAGCTGATCGGCGCGCTCCCCGCCGGCGCCATGCTGGCCGTCCCCCTGGGCGAGGCGGCGCTGCGGGAGATCCTTCCCGCGGAGCTGGACGTGGCCGCGGTGAACACGCCGGAGAGCTGCGTGGCCGCCGGTCCCGTGGAAGAGATCGAGGCGTTCCGGGCCGCGCTGGCGGAGCGGGGAACGGTGAGCCGCCGCCTTCCCGCGCGCCACGCATTCCACTCGCGCGCCATGGCCGCCGCCGCCGGCGAGGTGGAGCGGCTGGTGGCGGGGTTCGAGCTGCGCGCGCCGGAGATCCCCTTCGTCTCCGGGGTGACGGGAACGTGGATCACGGACGACGAAGCGCGCTCCCCCGCCTACTGGTCGCGCCACCTCTGCCGCACCGTGCGCTTCGCCGACTGCGTGGGCGCGCTGCGCGGCGAGCCCGGCCTCGCCCTGCTGGAGGTGGGCCCCGGGCAGACGCTGGGCGCCTGGGCCATGCAGCACCCGGCCGGCGGGGAGCCGGAAGACCCGGTGGTGCTCGGCTCGCTCCGCCACCGCCACAACCACGTCTCGGACCAGCGCTTCCTGCTGGAAGCGCTGGCGGGGCTCTGGACGGCCGGGGTGGCGGTGGACTGGGCGGCCTTCGGCGCCGGCGAGCGGCGCAGGCGCATCCCGCTCCCCGGCTATCCGTTCGAGCGGCAGCGGTACTGGGTGGACCCGCACCCCGCGCGTGCGGCGGAAGCGGGCGCGGCAGGCACGGCAGCGATCGACGCCCGGCCGGCGGACGGCGCCGCCGGCAGCCCCGACCTGAAAGGACCGGACCCGATGGACGACCAATCGCCCGCCGTGCAGCCCGTGGAGACCGCGCCCTCCCCGCGCGAGCGCACGCTGCTGGAGGTGCTGAAGGAGATCGTGGCCGAGCTCACCGGCCGCTCCCCGGGGCAGGTGGAGACGGACGCCGACCTGTTCCGGATCGGGTTCGACTCGCTCCTCCTGCTCCAGGCCATCCAGGCCATCGAGAAGCGGGTGGGCGTGCGCGTGTCGCTGATCGAGCTGCTGGAAGAGATCTCCACCCTGGGCGCGCTGGCGGGGCACCTGGACCGGGTTCTCCCCCCGGGAGCCGCGATCCACGCCGGGCGGAACGGGAAGCTCGAACAGGTCCCGGAGATGGAGAGCGCCCGCGCCGTCGTCCCCTCCGTCGATGGGAGCGCATCGCCCGCGTCGGAGCCCGTGTCCGCGACGCCCGGCGGAGAGCCGCGGCGGACGATCGCCGTCCCGCCCCACGTCTACCCGCCGCCCGCGCCGCCGCCGGCCGCCGGAGCGGGAGACGGCACGCTGGAGCGCCTGTTCGCGCAGCAGCTCCAAGCCATGGGCCAGCTGATGGCGCAGCAGATCGCGGCGGCGACCGGCGCGGCCGGGCATCCCGCCGCCTCCGCCTCCGCCCATCCCGCGGCATCCGCGGCCACGTCCCCCGCAGCGCCCACGCTCGCCGCCGCGCCGGCTGGCGAGGCCGGCGCGCGGGAGGGCGATTCCGCCGGCGCCGCCGGGCGGGTGAAGGTGCAGGCGGTGGAGCCGGCGCCGCGCGCCCGGATCCAGCCCGAGACCTTCGTTCCCTTCCAGGCGGTGAACCCCGAGGGGCGGGGCGCCATGACGCCGCGCCAGCGCGAGTACCTGGAGGGCTTCATCGCGCGGTACGTGGAGCGGACGAAGGGGTCCAAGGCGCACCAGGTGCGCTACCACGCCCCGCTGGCCGACACCCGGGTGACCGCGCGCTTCCGCCGCGCGTGGAAGGAGATCCTGTACCCCATCGTCAGCACCCGCGCGCTGGGCTCGCGGGTGTGGGACGTGGACGGGAACGAGTACGTGGACACGGGGATGTCGTTCGGGTGCAACCTGTTCGGCCACGCCCCCGAGTTCGTGAGCCGGGCCATGCGCGACCAGATCGAGCGCGGCTACGGCGTGGGGCCGCAGTCGCCCCACGCCGGGCGCGCCGCCGAGCTGGTGTGCGAGCTGGGCGGAGTGGACCGCGCCGTCTTCTGCAACTCGGGGACGGAAGCGGTGATGGGCGCCATCCGGGCCGCCCGCACCTACAGCGGGCGCGACCGCATCGCCGTGTTCTCGGGCGCCTACCACGGCTGGGCCGACGTGGTGCTGGGCCGGCTCACCACCGGCGATCAGCGGGAGATCCGCCCCACCAGCCCCGGCGTCTCGCCGGCCCCGCTGCAGGACGTGCTGATGCTGGAGTGGGACGACCCCGCGTCGCTGGAGACGCTGGCCCGGCACCTGGACGAGCTGGCGCTGGTGATGGTGGAGCCGGTGCAGAGCCGCCGGCTGGACATCCACCCCCGCGCCTTCCTGCACGAGCTGCGCAGGATCACCCGCGAGGCCGGCACGCTGCTCCTGTTCGACGAGCTGATCACGGGCTTTCGCGTGCATCCCGGCGGCGCGCAGGCGCACTTCGGGGTGAAGGCCGACCTGGTGACCTACGGGAAGATCGTGGCGGGCGGGCTTCCCATGGGCGTGGTGGCGGGGCGGCGCGAGGTGATGGACGTGTTCGACGGCGGCGTCTTCAGCTACGGCGACGACTCGTACCCCACCGCGCAGCGCACCGTGTTCGCGGGCGCCTTCTTCAAGCACCCGCTCTCGATGGCGGTGGCCTGCGCCGTCCTGGAGGAGATCCGCCGCCGGGGCGTGCCCATGTACGATGCGCTGAACGAGCGCACCACCCGCCTGATGGCGCGGCTGAACGCCTTCTTCGAGGCGGGGCGGTACCCGGTCACCGCGGTGCAGTTCAGCTCGTCGTTCCGCTTCTTCTTCGGGGCCGCCTTCCAGCACCCCGACCTCTTCAACCATCACCTGGTTCTCAACGGGATCTACATGATCCCCGAGACCGGCACGCACTTCCTCTCCACCGCCCACACCGACGACGACCTGGAGACCTTCTTCCAGGCCGTGCGCGCCTCGGTGGAGGCCATGCGGGACGGGGGCTTCCTCCCCCCGGGCCCGGACGGCGGGGCGGGCGGAGGCGCCGGCGGCGACGGGACCGCGACCGCCTCCGCTCCGGCGGTCGTCTCCGCCGCGCCCTCCGCGAACGGCGCGGCGGGGGCGGGGGAGATCCGCCGCGTGCGCCTGACCGACGGGCAGCGGCAGCTGTGGATCGAGTCGCAGATGGGCGAGGAGGCGTCGCTCGCCTACATCGAGTCGGCGGCCATCCGCCTGCACGGCGCCCTCGACGCGGACGCGCTGCACCGCGCGCTGCAGTCGCTGGTGGACCGGCACGACGCCCTGCGCATCACCCTCACCCCCGACGGCGAGGCGCAGCTCGTTCACCCCGCGTGGGCGGTGGAACTGCCGCGCGAGGACTTCCGCGGCGTGCCGGCCGAGTCGCGCGAGGCGGCGGTGGAGGCGTGGGTGCGCCGCATGGTGCGCCGCCCGTTCGACCTGGAGCACGGGCCGGTCGCCCGCTTCGCCCTGGGACGGGTGGCGGAGGACGAGCACGTGCTGCTGTTCAGCGCCCACCACGTGGCGGTGGACGGCTGGTCGTTCGGCGTCCTGTGGAGGGAGCTGGACGCGCTGTACGCCGCGGCGCGCGGCGGGCGCCCGGCGGCGCTCCCCCCGGCCCCCGACTACGCGGCCGCCGTGGGCGCGCAGGGGGCGGCGCTGGACGACGACGCCCCGGCGCAGGCGTACTGGCGGTCGCAGTTCGCGGACGGGGTGCCCGTGCTGGAGCTGCCCACCGACCGGCCGCGGCCGCCGGTGCGCGCCTACCGGGGCGAGCGGATGGGCCGCGCGCTGGGCCCGGCGCTGGCGGGGCGGCTGGCGGCGGCCGTGCGGCCGCACGGGCTCACCCCCTTCCACGCCCTGCTGGCCGCCCAGGCCCTCTGGCTCTCGCGCCTGGCCGGGCAGGACGACGTGGTGGTGGGAACGCCGGCGGCGGGGCAGGCGGCCGGGGGCGAGGCGGCGGGGCTGGTGGGATACGCCGTGAACGTGCTTCCCATCCGGGTGCGGGTGGACGAGGCCGAGACCTTCCTGGAGCTCGCCCGCCGGGTGCGGAGCTCCACCCTGCGCGGGGTGCAGCACCAGGCCTTCTCCTTCCCCCGGCTGGTGGAGGCGGTGCTGCGCACCCGAGAATCGGGTCGCGCACCCCTGTTCTCGGTGCTGATGAACCTGGACCGCGCGGGCCCCCCCGGCGCCATGTCGCTGGGCGGCCTGCGCGCCGAGGCCGCGCAGAACTTCGGCGGCGGCGTGAAGGTGGACCTGGACGTCAACTTCGTGGAGACGGGCGACGACCTGAGCCTGGCGTGCGAGTACCGCGCCGACCTCTTCGACGGGGCGACGATCGAGCGCTGGATCGCGGGGCTGGAGCGCCTGCTGGAGCGGGTGGCGGGCGACCCGGGCGTCCGCGTGCGCGACGTGGAGACGCTCGGCGAAGGGGAGCGGCGCCTGCTGGAGGAGTGGAACCGGACCGAGGTCCCGTTCCCCCGCGACCGCTGCCTCCATCACCTCTTCGCCGCGCAGGCGGAGCGCACGCCCGGCGCCCCGGCCGTGGTCCACCCCGGCGGCGCCGTCTCCTACCGGGAGCTGGACGAGCGGGCCAACCGCCTCGCCCACCACCTGCGCCGGCTGGGCGTGGGCCCCGAGGTGCGGGTGGCGATCCTCCTGGGCCGGGGGCCGGAGATGCCGGAGGCCATCCTCGGCGTGCTGAAGGCCGGGGGCGCCTACGTGCCCATCGACCCGCAGTACCCGGCCGCGCGGCAGGCGTACATGCTGGAGGATTCGGGCGCGCGGGTGCTGCTGACCCTGGACGCGCTGGCGGAGCGCCCGGCCGGCGGGGCGCGGGTGGTGCGCCTGGACGGCGGTCGCGCGGAGATCGACCGGGAGAGCGGGGAAGCGCCGGAAAGCGGCGCGGTGCCCGAGAACCTGGCGTACGTGATCTACACCTCCGGCTCCACGGGGCGGCCCAAGGGGGTGGCGGTGGCCCACCGCGCGGTGGTGAACTTCGCCACCGACTTCGCGGAGCGGATGGGGCTGCGCGGCACCGACCGGGTGCTCCAGTTCGCCTCGCCCGCCTTCGACGTGGTGGTGGAGGAGCTGTACCCCACCTGGTTCGCCGGCGCCGCGGTGGCCGTCGCGGGGGCGGACCTTTTCACCCCGCCCGAGCTGGTGCGCGCCATCCGCGAGCTCGGCGTCACCAGCTTCGAGCTGCCCACGGCCTACTGGCACCAGTGGGCGCACGAGCTGGCCCGCTCCGGGGCGCGGGTGCCGGAGTGCGTGCGCTTCGTGATCGTGGGCGGCGAGCGCGTCTCGCCCGAGCGGCTGGCCGAATGGGCGGGGGCGGGGGCTCCGCTGGTGCACGCCTTCGGGCTCACCGAGACGGCGTGCACCTCCACCACCCTGTGGCTGGAGGCGGGGAGGGACCACTCGCTCCGCTGGCCCAACCTTCCCGTGGGCGCGCCGCTCGGCAACGTTCGCCTGCACGTGCTGGACGCCGGACTGCGGCCGGCGCCCGTCGGCGTACCGGGCGAGCTGTACGTGGCCGGCGAGGGGGTGGCGCGCGGCTACCTGGGGCGCCCCGGGCTCACGGCCGGGCGCTTCGTCCCCGATCCCTTCTCGTCCGGGCCGGGGGCGCGCGCCTACCGCACGGGCGACCGGGTGCGCTGGCTGGCCGACGGCAACCTGGAGTTCCTGGGCCGCATCGACCACCAGGTCAAGATCCGCGGCTTCCGCATCGAGACCGGCGAGGTGGAGGCGGCGCTGACCGAGCACCCCGGCGTCCGCGAGGCGTTCGTCATGGCCCGCGAGGACGCGGCCGGCGACCGCCGGCTGGCGGCGTACGTGGTTCCCTCCGCCGGAGCCGTGGATTCCACGGAGGACGAAGAGGCGCCGCTGGATGCGGACGCGCTGCGGGCGCACCTGCGGGCGCGGCTGCCGGAGCACATGGTGCCCGCCGCCTTCGTCGTGCTCGATTCGCTCCCCCTCTCCCCGAACGGAAAGGTGGACCGCGGCCGGCTCCCCGCGCCGGAGTACGCGTCGCGCGAGCGCTACGCCGCGCCGGAGACGGAGGTGGAGGCGCGCCTGGCGGAGCTCTGGGCCGCGCTGCTGGGGGTGGAGCGCGTGGGGCGCCACGACGGCTTCTTCGAGCTGGGCGGGCACTCGCTGCTGGCCATGCGCCTGGTGTCCCGCGTCCGCGAGGCGCTGGAGGTGGAGCTTCCCCTGCGGGCGGTGTTCGAGGGACCCACGGTGGCGCAGGTGGCGGAGCGGGTGGAGGCGCTGCGCTGCGCGGCCCTCCCCGCGGCGCCCGCGGTGCTTCCGGTGGCGCGCGGCGGCCCGCTTCCGCTCTCGTTCGCGCAGGAGCGGCTCTGGTTCCTGGACCGGCTGCAGCCCGGCGGCTCGTTCTTCAACGTCCCCGTCTTCCTGCGGCTGCGGGGGGAGCTCGACACGCCTGCGCTGGAGCGGGCGCTGGGCGAGACCGTCCGCCGCCACGAGGCGCTGCGGACCACGCTCCCCGAGGTGGAGGGCGCGCCGGTGCAGGTGATCGCCCCCTTCGCCGGCTTCACCCTGCCCGTGGACGACCTGTCGGGGCTGCCGGAGGCGGAGCGCGAGGCGGAGGTGCGCCGCCGCGCCGCGGACGAGGCGGGGCGCCCGTTCGACCTGCAGGCGGGGCCGCTCTTCCGCGCGCGGCTGCTGCGGCTGGCCGGCGAGGACCACGCGCTCCTGGTTTCGATGCACCACGCGGTGACCGACGAGTGGAGCCTGGAGGTGTGGTTCCGCGAGCTGGCCGCGCTGTACGGCGCCTTCCGCCGGGGCGAGCCCTCGCCGCTCCCCGGGCTGCCGGTGCACTACGCGGACTTCGCCGCCTGGCAGCGCGCCCGCCTGCAGGGCGAGGCGCTGGACTCGCTGCTGGCGTGGTGGAAGGAAAGGCTGTCGGGCGCGCCGGAGCTGATCTCCCTTCCCACCGACCGCCCGCGCCCGGCGATGATGAGCTTCCGCGGCGCGCACGTTCCCCTCCACCTCCCCCCGGCCCTGGTGGAGCGGCTGGAGGGGGTGGCCCGGCGCGAGGGCGCCACGCTGTACATGGTGCTGCAGACCGCCTTCCGGGCGCTCCTGGCCCGCTACGCCGGCACCGGCGACATCGTGGTGGGCACCACCGTGGCCGGGCGCACGCGCGGCGAGACGGAGGGGCTGGTCGGCCTGTTCATGAACACGCTGGCGCTGCGCACCGACCTCTCGGGCGACCCGCAGTTCGCCGGGGCGGTGCGCCGGGTGCGCGAAACGGTGCTGGGCGCCTTCGAGCACCAGGAGGTGCCGTTCGAGCGGCTGGTGGACGCGTTGCGGCTGGAGCGCAGCCTGGCCCACTCGCCCCTCTTCCAGGTGCTCTTCGAGCTGCGCGAGGGCGGCGGCGGGGCGCCCGGCCTTGCCGGGGTGGAGGTGGGCGCGGTGGAGATGGAGGGCGGCCCGGCGCGCACCGACCTTTCCGTGGCGCTGTGGATCACGCCGCGCGGGGTGGAGGGCGCGCTGGCGTACGCCACCGACCTGTTCGAGCCCGCCACGGCCCGGCGGATGGCGGCGCAGCTGCGGCGCGTGCTGGAGCAGGCGGCCGCCAGCCCGGAGCTCCGGCTCTCCCGCCTCAACCCGGTGGACCCCGCGGAGCGCGCGCGGCTGCTGGCGTGGAGCGGAACCACGGCGCCCTTCCCGGCGGACGCCTGCGTCCACCAGCTGTTCGAGGCGCAGGCCCGGCGCACGCCAGACGCCGCCGCCGTCACCTTCGGCGCCGAAACGCTCACCTACCGGCAGCTGGACGAGCGGGCCAACCGCCTGGCCAACCACCTGCGCGGCCTGGGCGTGGGCCCCGAGACGCGGGTGGGGATCTGCCTGGAGCGGGGGCTGGACCTCGTCCCCTGCATCCTGGGCGTGATGAAGGCGGGCGGCGCGTACGTTCCCGTGGACCCCGCGCACCCGGCCGAGCGCACCGGCTACGTGCTGGGCGACGCGGGGGTGCGCGTGGTGCTCACCCAGGAGCGGCTGCGCGGCGCCGTCCCCACGCCCGCCGGGGCCGCGCTGGTGTGCGTGGACGGCGCCGCGCGCGAGCGGATCGCCACCGAGCCGGCCGGCGCGCCGGTGACGGGCGTCACCCCGGAGAACCTGGCCTACGTCATCTACACCTCGGGCTCCACGGGCCGGCCCAAGGGCGTGGCGATGCACCACCGCGGCGTGGCGAACTACATCCACTGGGGGGTGGAGGCGTACGGCGCCGGGCGGGGAAATGGATCGCCGGTCTTCTCCTCCATGGCCGTGGACCTCACCCTCACCAACCTCCTCGCTCTCTTCGCCGGCACGCCGGTGCGCCTGCTGCCCGAGGAGAACGCCGTGGAGGCGCTGGCCGAGGCGCTGCGGGGGGGCGCGGGGTTCGGGCCGGTGAAGATCACCCCCGTGCACCTCTCCCTCCTCACCCCCCTGCTGTCGGCCGGCGACGCGCGCGGGGCCGCGCACACGCTGGTGATCGGCGCGGACTTCCTCTCCGCCGAGCCCACCCTGTTCTGGCAGGACCAGGCGCCCGGCGTGCGGCTGATGAACGAGTACGGCCCCACCGAGACCGTGGTGGGCTGCTCGGCCTACACGCTGCCGCCGGGAGCGCACCGGGCGGGCCCCGTTCCCGTGGGGCGGGCGATCCCGAACCTCGCCTTCCACGTGCTGGACGCCCACGGCGCGCCGGTGCCGGTGGGCGTGCCCGGCGAGCTGTACATCGGCGGCGTGGGCGTGGCGCGCGGCTACCTGGGCCGGCCGGGGCTGAGCGCGGAGAAGTTCGTCCCCGATCCGTTCGCAGGCGACGGCCGGCGCATGTACCGCACGGGCGACCGCGCGCGCTGGCTGGAGGGCGGCGACCTGATGATCCTGGGGCGCACCGACAGCCAGGTGAAGATCCGCGGCTACCGCGTGGAGCTGGGCGAGATCGAGGCGGTGCTGCGCCGCCACCCCGGGGTGCGCGGCGCCGTGGTCGTGGTGCGCGAGGACCGGCCCGGCGACCGGCGGCTGGTGGCCTACGTGGCCGGCGACGCCGACGCGCCCGCGCTGCGCGGGTACCTGGGGCGCAGCGTGCCGCCGTACATGGTGCCCGACGCGTTCGTCCCCCTGGAGTCGCTGCCGGCCACGGCGACGGGGAAGCTGGACCCGCGCACCCTCCCGGCCCCGCGGTACGAGGGCGCGGGCGGCGAGCCCGACGGGCCGCGCAACTACGTGGAGGCGCAGCTCATCCCCCTCTGGGAGGCGCTGCTGGGGGTGGAGGGGATCGGCGCCACGCAGAGCTTCTTCGACCTGGGCGGCAACTCGTTCCTGGCGCTGCGCCTGTTCACGCAGGTGAACCGCCGGCTGGAGTGCGACCTTCCCGTGGCCACCCTGTTCGCCGGCGCCACCGTGCGCCACATGGCCGACGCCATCCTGGAGCAGCGGCGCGAGGGCGCGCGGCCGCCGGGGTCGGTGGTGCCGCTGCAGCCCGGCGGATCGCTTCCGGCGCTGTTCCTGGTCCACGCGGCCGACCGCAACGTGATGGGCTACGTGAACCTGGTGCGCCACCTGGGCGCCGACCAGCCGGCGTTCGGGGTGCGCGACGTGGGCGAGGACCTGGGGCGCCCCATCGAGCAGATCGCCGCCGAGCACGTGGCCGCGATCCGCGAGGCGCAGCCGGAGGGGCCGTACTCGCTGGTGGGGTGGTCGTTCGGCGGGATCGTGGCCTTCGAGATGGCGCTGCAGCTGGAGCGGGCGGGCCGGGAGGTGGCGTTCGTGGGGATGCTCGACACCATCTCGCCCGCGCTGATGCGCGACTGGGCGAGCCGCGAGCGCGACACCGACGTGCTGGTGGACCTGGCGCAGGACGCCGCCGCCCTGCGGGGCCGCACCCTCCACCTGCAGCCGCGGGATCTGGAGGGGATGGAGCTGGACGAGGCGGTGCGCCACGCTGCCCGCGCCCTGCACGAGCAGGGAGCCATGCCCCCGGACGCCGCGCCCGCGGCCACGGCCGAGCGGCTGATGGCGGCGTGCCGCGAGGTGTTCGACCGCACGCGCAGCTTTTCCGCCTATCACCCGGGCCGCCTGGCCGCCCCCCTGGCGCTCTTCCGCGCCACCGAGGTGCAGCCGGCGCGCGAGGCCTTTCTCGCCACGCGCACGGACGACGAGCGCCGCGCGCTGGGGTGGGCCGCGCACGTGGACGGCCCGCTGCGCGTGTACGACGTCCCCGCCGCGCACGCGGCGCTGGGGTCCGAGCCGCACGTGCGCGTGCTCGCGCGGCACCTGCGCGACGCGCTGGAGTCGGCGCGCGGGGATCGCGCCGCAGCGCGGGAGGCGCCCGATCCGTCCTTGGCGGAGAACCCCGCCGTCGCCGGCCTGCTGGAAGTCGCCGGCTCCGGCGACAGCGACGGCGACGGCGGAGCCGCCCGCCCCTCCGCTCCGGTAGCGGCATAGACCGGCGGCCCGCGGAGAATGACGATCCGGGCGCGGCGCCCGGACACCCTCCTCACCCGTACCCGCGCAGCGACCCATGCAGACCTTTCCGCCGGCGCTCCTGGAAGAGTGGATGCGGCTCTACTACTTCGCCGTCGACGCCGACATCGGCAGCAGCGGGGTGTCGGACTACTCGCTCGCCGAGGTGCGGGCGCTGCTCGGCATCGGCGTGGAGGAGATGGACGCCGTGGTCTTCCACGACAGCCAGACGCTGGGCGGCCCCGGCGTGCGCCGCGCCGCCGCCCGCCGCTGGGCCGGCGGCGAGGTGGACCGGGTGATGGTCACCCACGGCTCCACCGAGGCCATCTTCCTCCTGCTGAACGCCCTCCTCCGCCCCGGCGACGAGGTGGTGGTGCTCGACCCCGTCTACCCCGGGCTGGGCGACGTGGTGCGGGCCATCGGCTGCCGCCTGGTGCCGTGGACGCTGCGCCCCGGGAACGGCTGGCGCCCCGACCTGGACGAGCTGGAAGACGTGGTCTCGCCGCGCACCCGCATGATCGTGGTGAACTTCCCGCACAACCCCACCGGCGCCACCCTCACCCCCGGCGAGCAGGACGCGCTCCTGGCCGTGGCCGCGCGCGCGGGTGCCTGGCTGCTGTGGGACGGCGCCTTCGCCGAGCTCACCTACGACGCGCCGCCGCTTCCCGATCCGTCGGGCCGCTACGAGCGGGCGGTCTCGCTCGGCACCCTTTCCAAGGCCTACGGGCTTCCCGGGCTGCGGGTGGGATGGTGCCTGGCCGCGCCGGAGGTGCTGGAGCGGATGACCCGCGTGCGCGACTACACCACGCTGCACCTGTCGCCGCTGGTGGAGCTCATCGCCGAGCGGGTGATCGACGGCGCCGACCGCATCCTGGAGCAGAAGCGCGCCGTCGCCCGCCGCAACCGGCGGACGGTGCAGCGGTGGATGGACGAGCAGGGCGGCGCCATCACCTGGACCCTTCCGGCGGGCGGCGTGTGCGGCTTCCCTCGCCTGCACGAGGTGCCCGACGTGGAGGCGTTCTGCCACGCGCTGGCCCGCGAGCAGCGGGTCATGCTGGTGCCGGGCACCTGCTTCGGCTGGCCGGGGCACGCGCGCCTGGGCTTCGGCGGGTCCGCCGGCGCGCTGGAGGAAGGGCTGGGCCGCCTGGCCGAGGCGCTGCGCGCCGCCGCGGCGCCCGCCCTGGTCTGACACCGGCCTCGCGTGGTTGGCGAGGCTTCACGCGGTCGTTGCCGGAGTGATTCGAAAACGTTGCGAGCAGCAGCGGAAGACGCTGCCAAAACCCTCTCCGTCTGGAGGCGGAATGGACATCTCGAGGGTCGATCTGACCGCGGAGGAAGTGCAGGCGGCGCGCGCGCTGCTGGACGACCTGGCCGGCCGCCACGCGAGCGCCGAGGACGAGGGCTTCCTGAACGAGGCGGACCTCATCGCCCACGACCTGCCGCGGCGGGTGTGCCGGGCCGTGCGCGAGTTCCGGCTCTACGAGCCCGCCGGCGCCATGCTGGTGGTGAGCGGGTGGCCGGTGGACGAGGCGCGGATCGGGCCCACGCCCGCCCACTGGAAGGAGCACGGGCCGGAGAACGACACGCGGCACGAGGACATGCTCCTCCTCCTGCTGGGCTCGCTCCTGGGGGCGCCGATCGCCTGGAGCACGCAGCAGGACGGGCGGGTGGTGCACGACCTTCTCCCCATCCGGGGGCACGAGCACGAGCAGGTGGGCACCGGGAGCGAGGAGCTCATCACCTGGCATGTGGAAGACGCCTTCCATCCCTACCGCGGCGACTATCTGGGGATGATGTGCCTGCGCAACCCCGACCGCGTGCCCACCACCTTCGCCCCCATCTCCAAGGTGAAGCTCACGCCGGACCAGCTGGCGGTGCTCTCCAGCCCGCACTTCGTCATCCGCCCCGACAACTCGCACCTGCCCAGGAACGGGGGCAACGGGAACGGCCGGCCCCCGGCCGAGCAGGCGCTGGTGGAGAAGGCGTACCGCAAGATCGAGCGGATGTGCGCCTCGCCCGAGCGCATCCCCGTGCTGTTCGGCGACCCGGGCGCCCCGTACGTGCGCATGGACCCGTACTTCATGGACCCGCCCGATGACCCCGTGGCGCGCCAGGCCTTCGCGGAGCTGATGCACGGGGTCGACGCGGCGCTGGAGGACCGCGTGCTGGAGCCGGGAGACATCTGCTTCATCGACAACTTCCAGGCGGTGCACGGCCGCAAGCCGTTCAAGGCCCGCTACGACGGGCGCGACCGCTGGCTGAAGCGCATCAACATCGTGCGCGACCTGCGCAAGTCGCGCGAGGCCCGCGTCTCCGCCACCTCCCGCGTGCTCTACTGACGGCGGGAGTGCGATGCTCGCCCTGACGCGGCCGTACGAGCGCCGGGGTGGCGACGCGGGGAGCGGCCCCGGTCGGGACCCGGCCAGGCATGCGGGAGCGGAAGACAGGGGGAGATGGCGATCGCCTCGCGGGGCCGCCGGCCACCCGTTCGAGCCTTTCGCGGACGGGAAGACGCTGCAGGGCCGTCGCGATGCCGGGCCGCCGGATGACCACGGACGTTGGAACGTACCGACCTACGGAGACGGGCGATGCCGATCGTCGATTCACCACCCAGCCGGTCCCGGACGGACGCCCGCGTCCTCGCCCGATGGCGCGCGCTAATGCGCCTGCTCGGGGCGGCGGGGCGGGGGCGCGTGGCGGCCTTCGCGGCGCTGGTCGTGGTGGTGGGGCTGCTCCCCACGGGGGTGATCGTGCTCACCGGCGCGCTGGTGGATGCCCTTCCCGGCGCCGTGGGCGCCGGCCCGCGCTCGCCGCAGGCGCAGCCCGCGCTGCTGGCGATGGCGGGGCTGGCCTCCGTGCTGGCGGCGCTGGCGCTCGCCGGCAACACCCTGTCCTGGCTGGCCCGCGTGCTCGACGACGCGTTCGCGCTCGAGGTGCAGCGGGCGGTGGCCCGCGCGGCGCTGGGGCCGCCGGGGCTGGCTCCGCTCGAGGACCCCGCCTTCGCCGACGAGCTGCAGGCCGTGCAGGACGCCGAGCGCCGCGGCGTGCTGCGGCGGACGGTGACCGCGCTCTCCAGCGTGGCCACCACGCGGCTGCGCGGCTGCGGCGCGCTGGTGCTGCTCTTCGCCTGGAGCTGGTGGGCGCCGCTGCTGCTCGCGGCCGCCTGGCAGCTGACGAACCTGCTCTTCCTGCGGGCCACGGCCAACGGCATCAGCGTGCAGCTGAGCGACGGCGCCACCCGGATCCGCCGCGCGGAGTACCTGCGCGCCCTGGCGCTGGAGCCGCCCGCGGCCAAGGAGCTGCGCGTGTTCGGCCTGGGGGGATGGGTGGTGGGCCGCTACGGCGACGCCTGGCGGGAGGCGCTCGGCGTGGTCTGGCGCAGCCGGCGCGCCAGCCGCGGGCTCACCGCCGCCGCCACCGCGTCGCTGCTGGCCTCCCACGCGCTCGTGCTGGGGATGCTCGGCGCCGCGGCGGTGCGGGGCGAGGTGGATGCAGCCGCGCTCCTCGTGCTGGTGCAGGCCGTACTGGCCACCAGCGACCTGGGGATGCTGGACGACTGGCAGTGGTTCCTGGCGCAGTCGCTGGCCGTGGCGGCACGCGTCGTCCGCCTGGGCGACCGCGTCCCCCCCGGCTCTTCGCTCGACGCGGAGCCCGCGCGTCCGCGGCTCCCCGCGGCGTCTCCGGCGGCAGCGGTCGCGGCGGCAGCGGACGTTTCGCGGGCGAGCGCCCCGCGAGGCCGGGTGGCCGTGCGGCTGGACGGCGTCCGCTTCACCTACCGCGGCCGCCAGACGCCGGCGCTGGACGGGCTGAGCCTCGAGATCCCGGCGGGCCAGTCGCTCGCCATCGTGGGCGAGAACGGGGCGGGGAAGAGCACCCTGATCAAGCTGCTGTGCGGGCTGTACGAGCCCGACGGCGGGCGCATCACCCTGGACGGCGCCGCCACGCCGCTGCAGGCGCGCGGGCGCATCGGCGTCATCTTCCAGGACTTCGTGCGCTATCCGCTCCCGCTGCGCGAGAACGTGGGCTTCGGCCACCTGCCGCTCATGGCCGACGCCGCCGCGCTGGAGGGGGCGCTGCGCGACGCGGGCGGCGGCGCGCTGCCGGCGAGCCTGCCGGCGGGATGGGACACCCCGCTGTCGCGCGAGCTCGAGGGGGGCGCCGACCTTTCGGGCGGGCAGTGGCAGCGCGTGGCGCTGGCGCGCGCGCTGGCGGCCGTCCGCGGCGGCGCGGGCCTGCTCATCCTGGACGAGCCCACCGCCGCGCTCGACGTGCGCTCCGAGACCGAGCTGTTCGAGCGCTTCCTGGCGCTGACCCGCGGCGTGACCACCATCCTCGTCTCCCACCGACTCTCCAGCGTGAGGCACGCCGACCGCATCGTGGTGATCGACGGGGGCCGGGTGGCGGAAGACGGCACGCACGACGCGCTGGTGCGCGCCGGAGGGCGGTACGCGCGGATGTACGCGCTGCAGGCCGAGCGCTTCGTCGCGGACGCGCCCGCGGTTCGGGAGGCGGCCGATGCGTGAGAGCTGGCGCGCCCTCCTGCTGCTGGTGCGCACCGCCTGGCGCGCGGACCGCCGGCGCTCCGCGGGACTGCTGCTGGAACCCGTGGGGTTCCTGCGCTACCCGCTGTTCGGCTGGTTCCTGGGGATGATGGCCGACGGCGCGCTGCGGCACGACGCGCGGGGCGTGGCCGCGGGCGCGGCCGGGATCGCGGCCACGCGCGTGCTGGCCTTCGCGGGAGAGTGGACGGGCGCGTGGATCCGCAACCGGCTCATCGAGGAGGTGGGCTTCGCGCTGGACCGCGAGATCGCCCTCCTGGTGTCGGAGCTCCCGGGGCTGGAGCACCACGAGCGCCCCGACTACCAGGACCGGCTGGAGCTGCTGCGGCAGCAGCAGGGGCTCTTGGGCGGCTCGCTGAACGCGCTGATCTACACCGCCAACGTGGCGGTGGGCGCGCTCGGCACGCTGGTGGGGCTGGCGCTGGTGCATCCGTGGCTGCTGCTGCTGGTGCCCTTCGCGCTCCCGGCGCTCCCCATCGCCACCCTGACCCAGCGCTGGCTGGCACGGGCCGAGGCGCGCTCCGCCGCTCCCGCGCGCCGCGCCCGCCACCTGCAGGCCCTGACGGTGGATCGCAACGCCGGGATGGAGCTGCGCGTGTTCGGGCTGCAGCGCGAGGTGCTGGCCCGCTTCGGGGCGGCGTGGACCGAGGCCAGGCGGCCGGCGCAGGCCGTCGCCGGCCGGGCCGCCCTGCTGAACGGCGCGGGCGACCTGGTGTTCGTGGCCGGGTTCACCGGCGCCGTGGCGCTGATGCTGTGGCGGGCCAGCCTGGGGCGCGCCACGGCGGGCGAGGTGGTGATGGCCGTGTACCTGGCCCAGCAGGTGCGCGCCAGCATCGCGCAGCCGATCCGGCTGGTCGCGGGGCTGGGAGAAACGCTGCGCGCCGGGCGCCGCATGCTCTGGCTGCAGGACTACGCCCGCGACGCGGCCCGTGCCGCGCCCGGCACCCGCCCCGCCCCCGGGCGGCTGGCCGACGGCATCGTCTTCGAGAACGTCTCCTTCCGCTACCCGGGAACGGAGCGCTGGGCGCTGCGCGACGTCTCGTTCCGGATCCCCGCCGGCTGCGTGATCGCGCTGGTGGGCGAAAACGGGGCGGGGAAGACCACGCTGGTGAAGCTCCTCTGCCGCATGTACGAGCCCACCGAGGGGCGCATCCTGGTGGACGGCGTCGACCTCGCCGACATCGAGGCCGGCGCGTGGCGGAGCCGGCTCTCGGCGGCGTTCCAGGACTTCGCGCGCTTCGAGCTCACGGCGCAGCACACGGTGGGCGTGGGCGACCTGTCGCGGGTGGACGACCGCGACGCCGCCGGCGCCGCGCTGGAGCGAGCCGGCGCCGGCGGCGTCCTGGGCGCGCTCCCGGCGGGGCTCGGCGCCCAGCTCGGCGCGCGCTGGGAGGGCGGGGTCGACCTCTCCACCGGGCAGTGGCAGAAGCTGGCGCTGGGCCGCGCCCTGATGCGCCGTGATCCGCTCGTGGTCTTCTTCGACGAGCCCACCGCCAGCCTCGACGCCCTGGCCGAGCACGCGCTCTTCGAGCGCTACGCCCGCGAGGCCCGCTCCGGCGCGGCGCGCGGCGCCGTCACCGTGCTGGTGTCGCACCGCTTCTCCACCGTCCGCTCCGCCGACCTGATCCTGGTGATCGACGGCGGGGGGGTGACGGAGCTGGGCGGCCACGACGAGCTGCTGATGCGCGACGGGCTGTACGCCGAGCTGTACACCCTGCAGGCGCGCTCGTACGCCTGATCCGGGGGAGCGCCGTCCACGCGCCAGACGGCGGCCGAGCTTTGCCGGTGCATCACCCGGATGGTGAGGGCGCGAGTCCGCGGAGGCGGACTTCGGGCAGTCGTTGCCGCGAGCTCATCGCCCTTCCCACCCCGGTCCGGACCCACGACCGTCCATTCACCCGCACCACGGGGCAGGACAAATGGGACGTGACGTTTGTTTCGAGCGCGCGATCCAGTTCGCCGCGGAGCTGATCCGCATCCCCTCGCTCCCCGGCGAGGAGGGGGCGGTGGCAGGGCGGATCGTGGAGGAGCTGGAGGCGCTGGGGTTCGACGAGGCGCGCACCGACCGCGCGGGGAACGTCGTCGCCCGCATCGCGGGGGCGGGCGACGCGCCCGCGGTGATGCTCTCCTCGCACATGGACGTGGTCGACGTGGGCGACGCGGACGCCTGGGAATACGACCCGTACGCCGGGATCGTGGCCGGCGGGTGCCTGCACGGGCGCGGGGCGATGGACCTGAAGGGGCCGCTCGCCATCCAGCTGTACGCCGCCGCCGCCTTCGTGCGCCGGCGGCCCGCGGGCGACCTGCTGATGGCCTTCTCCGTCTACGAGGAAAAGGGCGGATGGGGGATGATGCACCTGCTGGAGAACGCCGGCGTGCACCCGGGCGCGGTGATCCTGGCCGAGGCCACCGGCGGCGACCTGTGCACCGGCCACCGCGGCCACGCCGAGCTGGCGGTGGAGATCCACGGCGTGGCCGCGCACGCCAGCGCCCCCGAGCGCGGCCGCAACCCCAACGACCTCCTCCCGCACGTCCTGCTGGCGCTGCGCGACCTGTCCGAGGCGCAGCCCGGCGACCCCGTGCTGGGGCGCGCCACGCTCACCCCCACGGTGGTGGAGTGCTGGCCGAAGAGCGGCAACGTCATCCCCGACCGCGTGCGGATCACGCTGGACCTGCGGGTGCTCCCGGGGTGGAACGAGGCGGCGGCGGTGGAGGAGATCCGCGCGCGGCTGGCGGCGCGGGTGCCGGTGGCGGCGGGCGTGCGCGTGGAGGTCCTCCCCGGCCGCGCCACCTTCCGCGGGTGGACGGGGTGGGCGGAAGAGAACAGCAACTTCACCCCCGGCTTCCTGGTCCCCGACGAGCACCCGGTGGTGCGCGCCGCGGCCGCCGCGCTGCGCGAGGCCACGGGGCGCGCCCCGCGGGTCCGGCCGTGGAAGTTCGGCACCGACGGCGGTCACAGCTGCGGCACGCACGGCATCCCCACCATCGGCTTCGCGCCGGGGTGCGAGGCGCTGGCGCACACCAACCGCGAGCGGCTGGAGCTGGACCCGGCGCGCGAGGCCTTCCACGCCTATCCCGGGCTGATCCGCGCCGTCCAGAGCGAGCTGGCGGCCACGCGGGGGATCCCGGTCCAGGGGGTGCGCGCGGCCCCCGTTCCCGACGCCGGAGCCGCCGCGGCTCTGCCGGCGCTGCAGCGGTCGATCTGAAACGGCGCCGCTTCCCGGATGCATCCCCGCCCGCCGCCGGGCCGGGGCGAACGAACCTCCACCGCCGCGGACGGCGGACACCGCAGGGTGTCCGCCGCCATCGCAGCGGTCCGACAACCACCGAGCGAAACGGACGAACGAGCCGATGAGCGACCTGTCCCTGGACCGGGCCATCCGCCTTCCGGCGGAGGTGAAGAGCGTGGAGCCCCGCGCCGAGGCGGAGGTGGATGCGTATCCGCTCACGCCGATGCAGGCCGCCATGCTCCTCCACGGCCAGCGCGAGCCGGGCTTCTACGTCCAGCAGTACGTCTGCACGCTGCGTGAGCCGCTCCGGGTTCCGGAGTTCCGGCGCGCGTGGCAGCACCTGTTCGCGCGCCATCCGGTGCTGCGGACCTCCTTTCACCTGGACGCCGCGCCCGAGCCGCTCCAGCGGGTGCGCGCGGGCGTGGAGCTCCCCTGGCACCAGCACGACTGGCGCGACCTGCCGGCGGCGGCGCGGGAAGACGCCCTCGGCGTCTTCCTGCGGGAGGACCGCGCCACCCCCTTCCGCACGGACGACGCACCCCTGGCGCGGCTCGCGCTCTTCCGGCTGGCGGACGAGGAGTACCGGCTGGTGTGGACCTCGCACCACGCGCTCCTCGACGGCCACGCGCGCCGGATCCTGCTGCGGGAGGTGTTCGAGGAATACGAGGCGTGCGTGGGCGGGCGGGAGCCCGCGGAAACGGAGCGGAGATCGTTCGGCGAGTACGTCCGCTGGCTGGCGGAGGCGGAGGCGGCGGACTCGCGGGCGTTCTGGGAGGAAGAGCTTCGCGGCTTCCACGCGCCCAACGAGGTCGTGGTGGAAGGCGACGGCGGCGAGCCGGGGCGGCGGGAGCGGCACACGCTGGAGCTCCCCGGGGAGCTGAGCGACGCGCTGCGGCACCTCGCGCGGTCGCGGGCCGTCACCCTGAACACCGTGCTGCAGGGTGCCTGGGCGCTGCTGCTCGGCCGCTACACCGGCGACGCCGATGTGGTGTTCGGGGCCACGCGGATGTGCCGCGGGGGCGGCTTCGCCGGTGCCGAGGGCGTGGTGGGGCTGCTCAGCAACACGGTCCCGGTGCGGGTCCGGGTCGACGACGCGGACACGGTGGCGGGCTTCCTGAAGCGCGTGCGCGCGCGCTGGGTGCGGATCCGCCCGCACGAGCGGACGCACCTGGCCCGCATCCAGGAGTGGCGCGGCGGCGGCGGGGCCCCGCTCTTCCAGACGGCGCTCTCGTTCGAAACCGAGAGCGCGCAGGAGGGGCTGCACCGCCTGGGCGGCGAGTGGCCGCGCCGTTCGTTCGACCTCCTCCAGTGGGTGGCCAACCCGCTCACCGTGGTCGCGTACGGCGGTCCGCGCATCGCCCTGGAGGTGCTGTACGACCCGGCCCGCTTCGGCGGCAGGGCGATCCGGCGGATGGGCGAGCACTTCACCCGCATCCTGCGGGCCTTCGCCGACGATCCCGCGCAGCCGCTGGGCCGCATCGAGATGCTTTCTCCCGCCGAGCGGCTGCACCTCGTCGAAGCGTTGAACCCGCCGGCGGCACCGGGCGCCGGGGGCGCGACCATCCCCTCGCTCTTCCAGGCCCAGGCGGCGCGGGATCCCGGCGCGGCCGCGGCCGTCTTCCAGGACGAGGCGCTCACCTACGGCGAGCTGGACCATCGCTCCAATCAGCTGGCGCACGTGCTCCGCAAGCGGGGCGTGGGGCCGGAGACGCGGGTGGGCGTGTGCATGGAGCGCTCGCTGGAGCTGGTCATCGCCCTGGCGGCGATCACCCGGGCGGGGGGCGCCTACGTCCCGCTCGATCCCGAGAGCCCGCCGGACCGGCTGCGCTTCGTGGTGGACGACGCGGGGGTCTCGCACCTCCTCTGCCACCGGCACCTGGCCGGGCGGGTTCCCGCGGAAGGGCTCGTCACCCTGATCGCCGATCCCCTGTGGGCGCAGGCCGCCGGGGAGAGCACGGAGCCGGTGCCGGTGCGGGTGGAGCCGCGCGGGCTGGCGTACCTGACGTACACTTCCGGCAGCACCGGCACCCCCAAGGGAGTCGGGGTGGAGCACCGCGGGGTGGCGCGGCTGGTCCGCGGCGCGAGCTACGCCGCGCTCGGGCCCGGCGAGGTCGTCCTCCACGCCGCGCCCCTCTCCTTCGATGCGTCCACGCTGGAGATCTGGGGGGCGCTCCTGAACGGTGGCCGCCTGGTGCTGGCCCCCGCGGCCACGCCCTCGCTCGAGGAGCTGGGGCGTACGCTGCAGCGGCACGGGGTCACCACGCTGTGGCTGACGGCCGGCCTCTTCCGGGCGATGGTCGAGGAGCAGCTCGAGGCGCTGGGCGGGGTGCGGCAGCTGCTGGCCGGGGGCGACGTGGTTCCCGTGGCGCAGGTGGAGAAGGCGCGGAAGCGCTTTCCGGAGCTGCGCCTGATCAACGGGTACGGGCCCACCGAGAACACCACCTTCACCTGCTGCTACACCGTCTCCGGCTCGTGGAACGGAGAGCCGCTCCCCATCGGGACGCCCATCTCCGGCACGCGCGTCTACGTCCTGGACGGGGCGCTGCGGCCCGTTCCCGAAGGGGTGCCGGGAGAGCTCTACGCCGGCGGGTCCGGGGTGGCGCGCGGCTACCTGGGCCACCCCGCCGCCACGGCCGAACGCTTCCTTCCCGACCCCTTCGCCGTCGAGCCGGGCGCGCGCATGTACCGGACGGGCGACCGCGTGCGGTGGCGCGCGGCGGGGGTGCTGGAGTTCCTGGGCCGCCTGGACGGCCAGGTGAAGATCCGCGGCTTCCGGATCGAGCCGGGCGAGGTCGAGGCGGTGCTGCGCCGCCACCCCGGCGTGCGGGAGTGCGCCGTGGTCGCGCGCGAGGACTCATCCGGAGAGCGGCGCCTGGTGGCGTACGTCGCTGGTGAAGCCGGCGCCGAGGCGCTGCGGCCGCACCTGCGGCGCACCCTTCCCGAGTACATGGTTCCCGCCGCGTTCGTCTCGCTCGGCCGGATCCCGCTGACCCCCAACGGGAAGCTGGACCGCAGGGCGCTCCCCGCGCCCGAGTACGGCTCGGCCGAAGGGCGCTCGGTGGTGCCGCGCACCCCGGTGGAAGAGGTCCTGGCGGGGATCTGGGCCGAGGTGCTGGGTCTGGAGCGGGTGGGGGTGGAAGAGAGCTTCTTCGAGCTGGGCGGCCACTCGCTGCTGGTGATGAGCGTGCTCTCCCGCGTGCGCGAGCTCTTCGCGGTCGAGCTACCGGTGCGCGCGGTCTTCGAGCATCCCACCGTGGCGGAAATGGCGGCGCGGGTGGAGGCGCTGCGCCGGGCGGGGCTCCCCGCGCCCGCGCCGCTGTCGCCGGCCGTGCGCGCGGGGGCGGTGCCGCTCTCGCCGGCGCAGGAGCGGCTCTGGTTCATCCACCGGCTGGACCCCGAGAGCGCCGCCTACAACGTTCCCGTCTTCCGCCGCCTGGAGGGGCCGCTGGATGTGCCGGCGCTGGCGCGCGCGCTGAGTGAGGTCGTGCGGCGGCACGAGGCGCTGCGCACCACCCTGGTGGAGGTGGACGGGGCGGTGGCGCAGTCCGTGGCGCCGCCGAGGGGATTCGTGGTCGCGGTGGAGGATCTTTCGGGGCTCGGCGAGGCGGAGCGGGAGGAGGCGCTCGCCCGCCGCGTCGCGGACGAGGCGGTGCGGCCCTTCGACCTCCGCTCTGGCCCCGTGTTCCGGGCGGCGCTGCTCCGGCTGGACGCGCGGACGCACGTCCTCCTCCTCTGCATGCACCACGTGGTGACCGACGAGTGGAGCATCGGCGTGCTCTTCCGCGAGCTGTCGGCGCTCTACGGGGCCTTCCGGGAAGGGAAGGAGCCGCCTCTCCCCGAGCCGGCGGTGCAGTACACCGACTACGCCCTGTGGCAGCGCGAGCAGCTCCGGGGAGCGGTGCTGGAGCGGCGTCTCGCCTGGTGGAAGGCGCACCTCGCGGGCGCCCCGGAGGTGCTGGAGCTGCCGGCGGATCGTCCCCGGCCGGCCGTGCAGTCGCTCCGGGGCGCGCGGGAGCGGTTCGGCTGCCCCGGCGAGCTGGTGGAGCGGCTGCGGGCGGTGGGGCGGAGCGAGGGGGCTACGCCGTTCATGGTGCTCCTGGGCGCCTTCCAGGTGCTGCTCTCCAGGTATGCCGATACCGACGACGTGGTGGTGGGAAGCCCGATCGCGGGGCGGACCCGCACCGAGGTGGAGGGGCTGATCGGCTTCTTCGCCAACATGCTGCCGCTGCGCACCGGCCTGGGCGGCGACCCCGCCTTCCGCGAGGTGCTGCGGCGGGTGCGCGAGGCCACGCTCGGCGCCTACGAGCACCAGGACGTTCCCTTCGAGCGGCTGGTGGCGGAGCTCCGGCCGGACCGGTCGCTGAGCCATTCGCCCCTGTTCCAGGTGACGCTCACGCTGGAGAACGGCGAGCGCTCGGGCGGAGACCTCCCGGGCCTGCGCGTCGTGCCCGTGGACGCGGACACCGGCACGGCCAAGTTCGACCTCTCGCTGATCGTGCAGGCGGACGCGCGCGGGCTGCGCGGCGAGCTGGTCTACAGCACCGACCTGTTCGAGCCCGGCACCATCCGGGCAATGGCCGGGCGGCTGGCGCGGGTGCTGGAGCAGGTCGCCGCGGATCCGGACACGCGCATCTCCGGCCTGGCGCTGATGAGCGGTGCGGAGCGGGCCCAGGTCGTGGCGTCGGGGCGGGCGGCCGCGTCGTTCCCCGTGGCGGAGCGGCTGGAGCGGCGCTTCGAGCGGCGCGCGGCGGAGCGGCCGGAGGCGCCCGCGCTGAGCTTCGAGGGAGCGACGCTGGCGTACGGGGAGGTGAACGAGCGCGCGAACCGGCTGGCGCACCGGCTGC
>Ga0326721_10000136_pt1 | contig 33423 bp, 29 predicted proteins | sample SGPome_FD_203951 | JGI IMG/M metagenome (GOLD analysis project Ga0326721, IMG submission 203951) | Soil microbial communities from Southern Great Plains, Lamont, Oklahoma, United States - SGP_1_2016 | ecosystem: Engineered > Artificial ecosystem > Soil microcosm > Unclassified | place: USA...
TCGTCGCCAGCCGCACCGCCTCCACCTTGAACTCGCGCGTGTACTGCCTTCGCTTCTCAGCCATGGACCACCTCCTCGCCCGAACCTACAGGCTTATTGAGGTGTCCACCACCGTGGGGCAATCCCACTCCGCGGCAGGAACCATCTTCCGCGCCGAACAGCCTCGCGCAGTTTGCGAGGCTTCCCGTGGTTGTTGCCGCGACTTCAGTCGCCGGTGAGGAAGCCGGATCGCGCACTTCGAGGCCAGCCACACCGCAACCGCCGGGTCGGTGCGCCTCCGATGCTCACGTGCATTCCGGCGATAGATCCTTCGGCCTGCAAGTGACTGTGCGGCGGCGGGTTGTGGAGTGGCCGGCCTCAGGATGACGTCATCGGGGTGTCGATCGAGGGTAAACGCCCATCGACGTAGAAACGCCCCATCGACATGGAAACGGAGAAGCGAAGGATCTTCCCGATCCTCCGCTTCTCCGTTTCTCTGCGTGCAACCTGCGGTTCCGGGTCAGCCCGGATCGCGCGGCAGCTCGATGTGGAAGATGGATCCCTTCGGCGCGCGGGGGCGGAGCGACACCGTGCCGCCGTGCACCCCCTCGACCACCTGGCGCACCAGCAGGAGCCCCAGCCCGCTCCCGCCCGGCCGCGTGGTGAACGGCCGCGTGAAGAGCCCGGCCCGGTGCTCCGGCGCCACCCCCGGCCCGTCGTCCCACACCGAGATGCGCACCCGGTCGCCCGCGGCGCGCACCGTGACCCCCACCGAGCCGGCGGGGCCCACCGCCTGCACCGCGTTCAGCACCAGGTTGCGGATCGCCCGCGCCAGCAGCGCCTGGTGCCCCCGCACCCCGCCCGGCTCGCCGGGGAGCGGCGCGTCCACCGTGAGGGTCACGCCCGGCGGGCACGGAACGCCGCGCACCGCCTCGGCGGCGGCCTGGGCGGCATCCACGTCCTCGGGCAGCATCCCGCCGGGAAGCGCCCGGAGCTCGTGCACGGTGCGCGACACCTCGGCCGCCGCCTCCAGCGCGCGCTCGGCCAGGTCGCCGGCGCGCCCGGCCAGCCGCTCCTCGGCCAGCAGGTGCACCAGCCCCACCAGCGTGCTCACCGGGGTGGTCAGCTCGTGGGCAAGAAAGGAGGAAAGCTGCGCCTCCGCGTCGGGCGCGGGGCGGGGAAGCGGCGGGGGCCCGGCGGGGTCCGCGGCCCCCAGGTGGAACACGGGTACCGCGGGAGCACGGACTTCGTCGGACATGGAGACTACCGGGGGAGAAGTGCAAGGTCCTGCTTACCGACGGGCGCGGGGCCTCCGCGGAGGCCCCGGCCCATGCGGCGCGGGGCGGCGTGTGGGCCGCCCCGCGTCCGTTCCGCACCGGCCCGCTCAGGCAGGCGTTTCGCCCTCGCCGCCGTTGCGGCGGCGGCGGCGGTACGCGCCGGCCAGCCCGGCCAGCCCCGTGCCCACCAGCGCCAGCGTCACCGGCTCCGGCGTGGTGCTCGTCGGGTCGCAGTCCACGCCCGTCGTGCACTTCACCGAACCCTGGTCGCTCTGCGCGTGGATCTGGATCTGGGTGTCGGTCGCGTCCAGGTTCCACGCCCCGGTCATGCTGAAGGTCATGGTCACCCAGCCGAAGTCCGGGCCCCCGTCGGTCACGTTCCCCGACCCGCAGGTGGGCGTCATCCACAGGTTGTTGCTGCCCCCTGGAAGGATGTTGCCGCAGCTGCTGGCGATTGAGCCGTCGTTCCCGTTCACCCCGGCGTCGAAGTCCAGGCCGAACGTTCCGCCCGCGCCGCCGTTGTTCACGACGGCCCACGAGGGCGGCGGGTTGCTGGCGTTCGAGGTGCGGTACGGGCCCGTCATGGTGGTGACGTTCCCCTCGACCGCGTCGGGGATGCCGTTCGCCGCGTTCGCGTTGAAGAACGAGATCGAGGTGAAGACGAAGTTCTGGTAGGAACCGTAGAGCCCCGACAGGTTCTTCACCCAGAGGGTCACGTTGTTGCCCACGACCTGCAGCTTCACGGACGCGCAGGTGGTGAGGCCCGGGAGCGCGGCTCCGCAGACGTTCATCCACTCACGATACCCTGGGCTGGCGTGGGCCGGGTGGGCAGTGGCCGCGCTGAGCGCGAGCACCGCCGCGACTACGACTTTCCTGCGCATTGAATTGTCCTCCGCGCGAAGAAGGGGGGGAAGCGGGCAGGCGGGCCGGGCGTGGGATCGTCCGGGGAAGCCAGCGGCCGCGGGGGCGGATGCCCGCATGTGCGGGCTGCGTTGCGCCATGCCACAACGCAATGCCCGCGCCCCGCGCGTAGTGTTCCCATGCCCTCGTTCAGATCGCACGGATGTGCTTCAATTGCAACAGGTTGTGAAGATCGTCGGAAAACCGGGCGGGCCCTGGATCGCGCACGCTTGTGGGCCGCCCGCAACACTGGTCGTGGTGCGCCCGCACCGCCGTTGCGCCGCCGCATCAGCCGTGGCGCGACCGGGTCGACACCCCCGGGCATCTCACGGAGGCGCGGAGGTCACGGAGAACGGATCCGCGGTTCCTCCTCGCCACCGGTGAGAGACTTCGGGAATCTCGACGCGAGCGGCGATGCCGGACGGCAGAAAGCCGCCGCCGCGCGTGGTGCGCGGCGGCGGCTCGTTCCATCTGCCGGCGGGGATCAGGCTACGGCGGCGCCGGCCAGGGGGCGCTCGGCGCCGCTCCCGGCGCCCAGCTCGGCGGCCACGCGCGCCAGCGCGGCCACCACCGGACGCAGCGAGCGCGTGACCCCGCGCACCGTCACCGTCATCATCCCCGCGTCCACCGAGCGCAGCAGCTCGCCGCTGGACAGCGTGAGCAGGTCGGCGAAGGGCGCCATGTGGTTGGGCGCCAGCGGCGAGGCCTCGGTAAGCCCCAGCCGGTTCAGCAGGCTCTCGGCCTCGGCCGAGGCGTAGCGGTCGCTCACGCGGCGCCCGAAGCGCCAGAGCAGGTACGACACCTTCAGCGCCAGGTGCGCCACCGCCTGGGCCAGCACGGCGGCGTCGGCGCCGTCGGCCCCCGGGGAGCGCGATTCCAGATCGTCGGCGGTCTCGAGCGCCAGCGTGCAGAGGCTCTCGATCTCCCGCTCGAGGATGTGCAGGCGGATGGGGTTCATTGAACGCCTCGTCGAGGTCGTGGGGGTGGAGTCGGGGAAAGAAACGCCGGAGTCGGCGGTCCCGCAAGAGAGTTGCAAAACTTTCGATCCTTCCCGGCCCGTCGTGGCCTCGAAGGGCCGCAAACGCGGAGGGGAGGCGGGGTTTCGGGGGGAGTGCGCCGTCGATACGTAGCAAGGCCCGCGCCAGCATCCGGCCCCGCTTCCGTCCGGCCCGCCGTCCCGAAAAACGCGCGGAGGGGACGGCCCGCGGCGCCCGCGCGGCGGGTCTCAAGCCGCGTGCTTCTCCGTCACCATCATCCGCCGGGCCTCCTCGGCGTCCACGGGGCCGCAGAGGAAGAACCCCTGCACGAAGTCGCACCCCATCGACCGCAGCCGCGTCATCTGCTCGTCGGTCTCCACCCCGCCCACCACCACCACCAGGTGCAGCGCGTGCGCCAGGCTCACGATGGCGCGCAGCACCTCGGGGTCGCCCGCCTCCTGCTGCAGCACCGAGCGGTGCACCTTCACCGCCTCCACCTCCAGCCGCCTGAGCGACGCGGGGGTGGAGCCCACGGTGCCGTACTGGTCCACCTGCACCACCACGCCCAGCCCGCGCAGCGCGCGCAGCACCTCCTCCACCCGCGAGTCGGCCAGCACCGACTCGGGCACTTCCAGCCGCAGCAGCGACGGCTCGGCGCCGGTTTCCGCCAGCACCTTGCGCAGGTGCTCCACGCCGTCGTGCGAGAGGAGCTCGCGCGCCGAGACGTTCACGCTCACCCGCGGCGAGCGCTCGCCGAACTGGCGCTGCCAGGCGTGCAGCTGGCGGCAGGCCTCGCGCAGCACCCAGCGGTCGATGGCCCCCACCAGCCCGGTGTCCTCGGCCACGGGAACGAAGTGCCGCGCCTCCAGCGTTCCCCGCGAGGGGTGGCGCCAGCGCACCAGCGCCTCGAACGAGGAGATGAGCCCCGTCTCCATCGAGATCACCGGCTGGTACTGCAGGCTCAGGCCGCCGCCGCGCACCGCGGTGCGCAGGTCGCTCTCCAGCTGCAGGCGCGCCAGCGTGCTCTCGTGCATCTCGCGGTCGAACACCTCGTAGCGCGCCTTGCCGCCGGCCTTGGCGCGGTACAGCGCGGTGTCGGCCTGGCGCATCAGCTCGGCCAGGTCGTTCCCCGCCGTGCCGCTCACCGCGATGCCGATGCTGGTGGTCACGAACAGCTCGTGCGGGCTGAGGCGGAAGGGCGACACCAGCTCGGCGCGGATGCGGTCGGCCACGCGGGTGGCGTCGCCGGGGTCGCCGATGGAGTGCAGCAGCACGGTGAACTCGTCGCCGCCCAGGCGGCACACGGTGTCGCCGGGGCGCACGCACTGCTGCAGCCGCCCGGCGATGTCCACCAGCACGCGGTCGCCCAGCTCGTGCCCCATCCGGTCGTTGATGTGCTTGAAGTCGTCCACGTCCACCAGCAGGATCGCGAAGAGCGCCCCGGGGTCGCGGGTGGAGGCGCGGGCGGTGTGCTGCAGGCGGTCCAGGAAGAGCGCGCGGTTGGGAAGCCCGGTGAGCGGGTCGTGCAGCGCCTCGTGCACCAGCTGCTCCTCGAGCCGCTTCTGCCGCGTCACGTCGCGCGCCAGCCCCTGCACCCCGGCGTCGCCGCTGCCGCGGCGCACGGGCGCCTCGATCAGCTCCAGGTACACGGTGCGGCCGCGACGGTCGCGGAAGGCGTGGATGTGCGAGGCGCCGTTCTCGGCCGCCGCTTCCGGGGCGGGTCCCGCCGGGCAGGGCTCGGCGAGGCGCTCCAGCGGGGTGCCCACCAGCTCTTCGGGCGCGTACCCCAGCACCCGCGACACGCCGGGCGACACGTACTCCAGCACGCCGGCTCCGTCCTGGTGGTAGAAGAAGAGCTCGGCGCTCCCGTCCACGATCTCGCGCAGCACCGCGTCGGCGGCCAGCCCGGCGGCCAGCTCGGGGACGGCGCACAGGTAGAGCAGGGTGCAGCCGTCCACCAGCACCAGCCGCGCGGTGGTCTCCTGGCGGTTGCCGTCGCGGCGGGCCAGCGCCAGCGGCAGCTCGGGGGCGGCGCCGGCGCGGGCGGCGTCGAGCGCCTCCTGGGCGCGCGCGCGGTCCTCGGGCCACACCAGCGACAGGAAGGGCGCGTCGATCAGCGACCCCGCCGGCGCGTGCCACAGGTCGCGGCACGCCGGGTTGGCCGCGGTCACGCGTCCCCAGCTGTCCACCGCCAGCACGGCGTGCGGGCTGCCGAGAAACACGCCGCGGTAGTCCAGCCCTTCCGGGGCGCACTCCACGGGGTGTCCGCCGGTATCCGCGGTCACGCCCGGAGCGGGCCCGATCGGCCCGGCCGAGAAGTCGGCGTGCACACTCATGGGCTCCCGTGCGGGGTAGGAAGGGGCCGGCGGAAATCGCCGGGTGGACCGCCGCCAGCGAGGGGGCAAGAAGCAGGCAAGTCCGGGCCTTCGGCCCACGAAAGATTCCGGGCCGCGCAAGTCGTTTTCCCGCAACCGGATGTGTGGCGCGACCGTCCATCACGCGCCGTCACCGTACTCCGCGGCGTTGCGGCGCGCACTCAACAGGTGCGGCACGCGGCACGGCGAAGGCGTAGCAGCGGACGGGGATGTCCCTCGACTGAACGGAAGCCCCGTCGTCCAATCTCCCGTTCCCCATGCCGCCAGGTCCTCACGCGAAGACGCGGAGACGCGGGGAACTGATTCGTTTCTCCGCGCCTCCGCGTCTCGGCGTGAGATCTCGAGGGATGCCGGAAGACGAACGGGGGATGGAAGATGCACGAACGGGCCTGCCCCACGGCGGAGCAGGCCCTGCGCGCGTGCGCCGTACCGACGGAAAGCGTCAGGCCGGCGTGAGCGTGCGGTTCGAGCGGCGGCGGCGGAAGCCGAAGCCCCCCAGGCCGGCAAGGCCCGTCGCCATCAGCATCATCGACACCGGCTCGGGCGTGACGGTGACTCCGGAGATCTCGAACTCGAGATCGTTGTAGTCCTCGTCGCCGCCGTCCACCGTGTCTTCCCAGCCGCCGCGGAACTGGAAGGTCCCGCCGCCCAGGTCGGTGATGGACAGGTGGAAGCGGCTGTCCTTGTTCCGCGACAGCGGGCCGGAGAAGTAGGTGTAGTCGTCGCCGTCCTGGGTCTTCCAGTTGGCGCCGCCCGGCCCCTCCTCGTACTCGTTGTGCACGAACAGGCCCAGCAGCACCTCCTCGCCCACGCCGAACGAGTAGCCCCCGCCCAGCACCACCACGCTTCCCGTGGGGCTGCCGGGCACGGGCGTGCCGTCCAGCCGGTACCCGTTCTGGCTGTAGAACAGGTCGTCGACGGTGCCGGAGTTGGTGTAGTCGACCACGTTGCCGGTGTAGTTCACCGCGCCGTAGCCGTTGCGGAACCACTGCATGGTGTTGAAGTACGCGGCACTGCTGCCGATGTAGCGAACCGTGACCGATCCGCCCAGGGCAATGAACTTCTCCCCCAGGAAGCTTACCGCGTGGGCCTGCGCGGGAAGCATCACCAGCGCCGCCCCGGCCGCGAGCATCAGCGCGCGGGCACGAAAGCGTTTCATGTGGCGTTCTCCTTCAGTCGAGGGCTCACCAGCACTCCGTCCGCGCGAGCGCCCTTCCGCGCGCGCACCGTACCGGCCCGGCGCGTAGCCTTCCATCCCCCTGCACCCAGCGCCGCCGCCGCGGGGGCGATCAGCGCCGCCATCAGCAGCGCCGTGCCCGAGGCCACGGTCATCCCGCCCTTCATCCGCGGGTCCACGATCGACCGCAGCTGCAGGAAGTCCAGCGTGAACATGGCGGCCACCAGCACGGTGCCCACCGCGATCGCCAGGCAGACCGCGGCCAGCGCGCGCACCGTGCGGCGGTGTTCCAGCGCCACCCCGGCCACCATGGCCAGCATGATCCCCAGCAGCGGCGTGACCAGCGTTTTCAGCACGATGCCGCCCACGCCGAAGCGCCACGACAGCTCGCCGGTCTGGAACGGCCAGGCGCCGGCGACCACCTCGATGGTGGGCACCAGCACGAGCAGCGCGGCCACGGGGTACACGGCCAGCAGCACCGGCCGCCGGTTCAACTCGTCCATGGGGTCCTCGGTCTCCTTCCCGGGTAGGGTTTCATGCGCCGGACTCCCGGTTCACCCGGGCTGGGGGAGCGCGCGCGCCACGGCGGGAACGGCCGCGCGGGCCGCCTGTACCGCCACTTCCTGGGCCCGGGCCTCGGTGCCGTCGACCGGCACGATCACCCGGACCAGCGCCTCCTCGGTGCGGCGGCTGAGCGCCGCGTCGCGCAGGAGGTTCCACTTCACCGCGTACTCGTCGGCCGTCACCCGCCCCCGCCCCTGGTACCAGTACAGCACCAGCGCGCGCCGCCCCGCGTTCTGCAGCAGCGCGCGGTTCACCTCCACCGTGCCGGCCTGGGTGGCGATGCGCATGCGCCCGGTGGTCAGCGCCTCCCACCCCGCGCCCGGCAGGCAGTTCTTCGGCGAGTGGATGGTGCGTCCCTGCGCCTGGCTGCGGTAGTAGCCCACGTACAGCGAGAAGGCCGTGGCGGCCCCGGCCACCCCCGCCGGCACGTACGCGCGCATCAGGTAGTCGTCCATCCCCGCCACCCGGCGCTCCTCGTCGGCGATGGTGCGGTCGCGGCCCTCCCAGGGGCCCACGCGCGCCGGCACCGTCTCGGCCAGCGGCGCGCGCAGCGGAAGCGAGCGCTGCCGCCCGCCCGCGGCCACCAGCACCGCCCCGGCCGCCAGCACGGCGGCAGGCGCCCACCAGGCGCGGGCGCTCACGCGGGCACCGGCGCCAGGCGGCGCTCCACGCGGGTGAGCCCCGAGGCCATCAGCGCCAGGATCCCCAGCGCGGCCAGGTAGATGAGCCACCCCTCGGTCAGGTGCATGAAGCCGTCGCCCAGGCGCGGGTCCACGAACACCACCAGGAAGCCGGTGAGGAACACGCGCACGCCGTTCAGCACCACCGCCACCGGCAGCGCCGCGGCCAGCAGCACCGCCCGCGCGCCCGCGGTGCGCAGCCACAGCCCGCCGGTGAGCAGGGCGATGGCCAGGAGCGCGGCCAGCGAGCGCAGCCCGCTGCACGCCTCGGTCACGAACAGGCTGCGCCCGGGAAGGGAGATGACGTTCCCCGCCAGGCGCACCGGGATCCCGCGCCACTCCAGCATGGCCGCGCCCAGCGCCGAGGCCTTGAACTGCAGCGGCAGCGCCAGCGACGCGGTGACCACGGCGGGAAGGGGAATGCAGAGCAGGAGCAGCCCCGCGGGAAGCCACCACCGCTTCAGCTGCCCCCATCCCCAGGCGAACACCACCAGCGCGGCCGCGGCCAGGAGCAGCGACAGGCGCATGGTGAAGAGCTCGGCCGCCAGCCCCGAGAGCCAGCGCATGGCCACGGCCAGCGTAAGAAGCGCGATGCCCGCCCGGTGCCGCGGGGCGGGGCGGGGAACCACGCCGGCGCGCCAGGCCAGCCAGAGCGCCACCGGGCCCAGCAGCAGCCCGTGGCCGGCGTTGGGGTCGCTCCACCAGTCCCGCACCAGCGTGAGCGCCGGGCGCCAGTAGAGCAGCGCGAAGGCGGCCGCGGCCACCAGCGGGGCCGCGGCCGCCGCGGGAGCGGCCAGCCGGGCGCGGGCGCCGGCTCGGGCGGGAAGGGCCAGCCCGGTCACGGCTACCACCCGCCGCGGCGCAGCAGCACGGCCGGCACGGTACGCATCAGGATCTGCACGTCGCGCCGCACCGAGCGCGTGGCGATGTACTCCAGGTCCAGCCGCACCTTGCCGCGCACGTCGTCCACCGAGCGGTCGTACGGCTGCTGCACCTGCGCCCACCCGGTGATGCCGGGAAGAACGCGCTGGCGCTCGGCGTAGCGGTCCACCTGGTCGCGCAGCTCGGCGAAGATGCGGGGCTGCTCGGGGCGCGGCCCCACCAGGTTCATGTCGCCGCGCAGCACGTTCACCAGCTGCGGCAGCTCGTCCAGGCGGTACTTGCGCAGCACGCGCCCCAGCGCGGTCACCCGCGGGTCGTCGGGCTGGGCCCACACCTGCAGGCGGTCGTCCGACGCCGCCGACATCGTGCGGAACTTGTACATGGTGAAGAGGCGGCCGCCGTAGTCGTAGGTGCGGCGCCAGCGCGACCCGCTTCCCGGCGAGCGGCGGTCCACGCCCACGCGCACCTGGCGGAACACCACGGGGCCCGGCGAGGTCAGCTTCACCAGCAGCGCGATCACGGCCATCACCGGCGCGGCCAGCACCAGCAGCAGCAGCGCGGCGGCCACGTTCACCAGGCGGATGGGGTCGATGTCGAGGCGGATCCCTTCCAGCGGGCGCGGGATGGAGATCCCGGGCGCCGGCGGAGCCAGCATCAGCTCGTCGGCCGCGGCAAGGCGCGGAAAGGAGAAGGTCGTCCGGGTTGGCATCCGGCGTCGGGTGGCGATCTGGGGGGGCACGGCAGGGAGCTCCGGCGAAGGGGTTCCGGGGAGGGCCTGCGACAGCGGGATGGGACAAGGCAATGCCCGTGCGCGGCCGTGCCTTTCCGCCAACCTGTTGATTGCAAACGACTTGGGGGATGATGGGAACGCGGCGGGGCCCGCTGTTGCGTGGTGGCCCACCCACAGGTGTGGCGGGGCTCCACACCCGTGGCGCGCCCCCGCCACACGTCCATCCGGCACAGGAGAGAACGGATGGTCTCTTACGAAGGGCGCGGAGGATCCGGAGGAAAAAAGCCGCCTGCCCGCGCAGGTCTGATCGAGGCAAACCGCAGACACCATGCGGATTCAGCGAAGTCGGCGGAGGCACATCTCCGCGAGCTCCGCCGACGCAGCGCGCCCCCGGATTTCCCGAATTCGGGAGGATGGATATCGAACCTCGACCAACAGAATCGGCTCACGCAAAGAAGCAGAGATATAGAAGCGTCTCTCTCTGCTACTCCGCTTCTCCGCGTAAGCCATCTTCCGGCTGTGAATCCATCGAGGATGCCGGCAGATCGGCCTCGATCCTCCGTATCTCCATCCTCCGTTCTCCGTGCCCTCTGTGAGAGACCAAAGCGAAGCCGGACCCGCACACGTGGTGCGGATCCGGCTGGATGTCGGGAACGGAAGGGGTCCTAAGTCCTAAGTCCTGAATCCTGAGTCCTAAGTCCTGAGTGCGCAGTCCTGCGCCTTTGGATTCATCATCCTCTTTGCAGTTAAGCACTTGGCACTTGGCACTTGGCACTTGGCACTTGGCACTTGGCACTTGGCACTTGGCACTTGGCACTTGGGACTTTCGACCTACGGCGGCGGAGCGGGGGGAAGGTGGAGGGTGAACCAGAACGCGGTGCCCTGGCCGCCGTTGCTGTCCACGCCCAGCTCGCCGCCCATCTGCGCCAGCAGCTTGCGGCAGATGCCGAGGCCCAGGCCCGTGCCGGAGAAGCCGTAGCCGCGCGCGTGCGGGCGCGGCCGGTACAGCCCGCCCACCGGGTCCAGCGCCTCGGGCTCGATCCCGCGTCCGGTGTCGCGCACCCAGAAGCGCATCGCCGCCTCGCCCTGGGGCTCGGCCGCCAGCTCCACCCACCCCTGGTCGGTGGAGTGCAGGGCGTTCACCGCCAGGTTCAGCAGCACGCGGCTGAGCGCCACGGGGTCGCCCATGCGGTGGTCGTCGGCCGGGATGCAGAGCCGCACCTCTACCTGCTTCTCCTCGGCCAGCGGCGCCACCACGTCGCGCAGCGACTCGAACATCCCCCGCAGCGACATCGGCGAGCGCTCGCCGCCCTCGCTGCCCCGGTTCAGCTCGATGGTGTTGCTCACCAGCGACACCATTCCCAGCGCGGCGCTGTAGATGATCCCCACCTGCCGCCGCTGTGCGTCGGAAAGCGCGCCGCTCTGCCCCTCGCGGAGCGCGCCGGCCAGGAAGAGGATGGAGGTGAGCGGAGAGCGCAGGTCGTGCGCGAACTCGGCCAGCGGCTCCAGCGGCGAGAGGGCGCCTTCGGGGTGCAGCAGCTGCTCGCGCACGCGGTCGAACGCCGCCAGCACGCCGGCCGCGTCGCCGGGAGGGGGCGGATCGCCGCCGGCCAGCCACTGCTCCACCACGGCGGCGCGCAGCCGGTCCAGCAGCACCAGCGAGTAGGTGGGGGCAACGGGGGCGGGCCGCGCGCACTCGGAGTCGACCCGCGCGGCCAGCTCCGCCAGGAGCTCGGCGTCGCCGCCGCCGCGGCCGGCTTCGGCGGCCGCCTCCCGCGCGGCGTGCGATACCGCGGCCAGGGGCTCTCCCGGCGCGGACGGATCGGCGGTCGCCATCCCCCTTCTCTTCTCCGGCGGGTCAGTCCACGCGGATCGCGGTGTCGCGATGCAGCCCGTGCTTTTCCATCAGCCGGTAGAGCGTGGTGCGGTCCACGCCGGCGATCTTGGCCGCGCGCGACATGTTGGCCCCCGCGCGCTCCACCAGCGACATCAGGTACATCCGCTCGAACTCGGCCAGCACGCGGTCGCGCGCGCTGTGGTAGGGCTCGTCGCCCACCAGCGCGTACGGCTGCGGCTCGGCGCCCGCGCGCGGCCGCCCGCCGCGCGGCGAGTCGTCGCGGAAGGGGATGTCGTCGGGGTGCACCTCGGCGCCGGGCGCCACCAGCACCACCGTGTGCTCCATCAGGTTCTGCAGCTCGCGCACGTTGCCGCGCCAGGGGCGCGCCTGCAGCAGCGACACCGCGGCGGGCGACAGGCGCGGCGCCGGCGCCCCGGCCTCGCGGTGGCGGCGCCAGTAGAAGCCCAGGAAGTGCTCGGCCAGCAGCGGCACGTCTTCCGGACGCTCGCGCAGCGGCGGGAGGTAGATGGGAACCACGCTCAGCCGGTAGTACAGGTCGCGCCGCAGCACGCCGGTGTCGGTGGCCTCGGACGGGTCGCGGTTGGTGGCGGCGATCACCCGCACGTCCACCGTGGCGTCGGTGGTCTCGCTTCCCACCCGGCGCACGATCCCGTCCTGCAGCACGCGCAGGAGCTTGGCCTGGATCGTCTGCGTCATCTCCGTCAGCTCGTCCAGGAAGAACGTGCCCCCGTCGGCCGCCTCCAGCAGCCCCACCTTGTCGCGGATGGCGCCGGTGAAGGCGCCCTTCACGTGGCCGAACATCTCCGACTCCAGCAGGCTCTCGGGAAGCGCGGCGCAGTTCACCGCCACCATGGCCCGCTGCGCGCGCCGGCTCTCGGAGTGGATGAACTGCGCGATCATCTCCTTGCCCGTGCCGCTCTCGCCGGTGATGAACACCGAGGCGTCGGTCTGCGCCACCCGGCGGGCCAGCTCCACCGCCCGCACGAAGGCCGGCGAGCGCCCCAGCAGGGTGATGGCGCGGCTGTGGCTCTGCCGCGGGCCGCCGCTTTCGGCCGCCGAGCGCAGCGCCTCCTCGGCGCGCGCTTCGGCCACCGCGCGGGCGGCGCGCCCCACCAGGATCTGCAGGTGGGTGGCCGAGAAGGGCTTGGGCAGGTAGTCCCACGCGCCCTGCCGCAGCGCCTCGACGCTCGAGTCCACGCTGGGGCTGCCGGTCATCACCACCACCAGGCAGCGCGGGTTGGCCTGCAGGCAGGCCGCCAGCACCTCCAGCCCCGACAGGTCGTCCAGGTACAGGTCCACCAGCGCCACGTCGAAGGCGCGCCGCGCCAGCGTCTGCACCGCCTCGCGGCCGTGGGCGCACGCCGTGACCGTGTAGCCGTCCAGCCGCAGCACGTTGGCGCAGCTGTCGCGCAGCGTGTACTCGTCCTCGACCAGCAGGAGGGAGATGGAGGCCGCGCCTTCGGCGGGCGCGGGTACGGCGGTGGAGGTCACGGGATCGGGCATCGCGGGCTCCCGGTGGACTCCGGACGACGAGCTCCGGACGAAGGATGTTGGGATGGTCACCATGAACGCGGTCCGGCTGCGGGGACGCCGGAGAATGCATTCGCCGTATCCGATCGAACATCGGGCGCATGCCTGGCGCCCGGCAGGGATCTCTCCCTTTGCGCGATCCCGACTCCCGCGAAAGCAGCGGGGTCACGGGAGAAGGAAAGGGGAGCGGTCACTCGGGAAGGCGCGCCAGGGGTCAGCGAAGGGACCCCGGAGCAAGAGGCAGACCAGAGGGCCGGAGAGCGGGTCGTTCGGCCGCAAGAAGTTGAAGCAGAAACAGATAGCCGTCAAGCACATTGTTCCGTCATCCCCCGCCCGCCTCGATGCGGGGTGCCCCGAGGCATTACACGATTGCAACGAAACGTGCGCTCCGGCCCCGGTTTTCCGCTCGCCGCAAGGGGACGCGCCGCCGACCGGTTCGCGCCCGCAGGGCCGATCTCCTCGCGACAAACAAACTCCGCATCCCGTGTTGTACAGGGCCTGTCGAGAGTCGGCGGGAAAGCCGTCGCGCCCGCTCCGCCCCGGCGTGGGGCACGAAGGGCCAGCAACGGCGCCGTCCCCCGCACCGGAAGATGTGGGGCGGCCACAGCTGTTGCGTCCGCGCAACACTTCGGGACCCGCGGGCGGGCCCCCGCGGCGGGCGGGAAAGGGGGCGGCTACGCGCGCGCGCGCGTTCGGCCGTGCCCGGCCCCGTCGTTGCAAGGTCCGGCACGCGCGGCGCCCGCGGTCCCGCGCGCCCGCTCCCTCCTGAAACGTCCGGACGTTCCCATGCAGAACCTTCCCGTGCCGGCCCCGCTCCTCACGCCGATCCCCGAACGCATCCGCCCCGGCCTGTCGTCGCTGGAAGACGGCCCCCGCCGGACGCGCAACACCGGGCTGCAGCGGCTGGCGGCCACCCTCTACCGCTTCCGCTGGATCCTGCCCGTGCCCGTGGCGCTGGGCGTGGGCGCGGGGCTCCTGGTGGCCCGGCACGCGCACCCCGACTACGCGGCGCGCTCCACCGTGTGGATCGACTCCGACGGCGGCAACCTGGGGGTGCGCGACGGCGGCCCGCTGCGCTCGCCCGAGCTGCTGCGCTCGCAGGCGTGGGTGGAGCTGCTGCGCTCGTACACGGTGCTGGACCCGGTGGTGCGCAGCGAGAAGCTGTACCTCGACACGCCCACGCGCGGCGCGGCGCCGGTGTTCGCCGACTTCCAGCTGGCCGAGCGCTTCCGCCCCGGCGAGTACCGCCTGAGCCTGGAGAACGGCGGCCGCCGCTACCGCCTGGCCACGCGCGGGGGCGCCACCGTGGAGGTGGGGAACGCGGGCGGGGCGGTGGGCGCCACGGTGGGCTTCCGCTGGCACCCGGACGTGGCGGCGCTGCGCCGCGCGGGGAAGGTGGACTTCACCGTCGTGACGCCCCGCGACGCGGCGGTGCGGCTGGGGACGGAAGTCGTCACCCACATGGCCGAGAACGGCAACTTCCTGCGGCTGGAGCTGTCGGGGAAGGACCCGGAGCGCATCGCCTCCACGCTGAACACGCTCACCGACCGCTACGTGACCGTGGCGGGCGACCTGAAGCGCTCGCGGCTGCAGGAGCTGGAGCGCATCCTGGGCGAGCAGCTGGGGTACGCGGCCGGCTCGCTGGCGCGCGAGGAGTCGGCGCTGCAGGGCTTCCGCGTGCGCACCATCACCCTTCCCGCCGACCGCGGCTCGCCGGTCACGCCGGGGCTCGAGGTCACGCAGAACCCGGTGCTGTCGAACTACTTCTCGCTGAACATGGAGCGCGAGCAGATCCAGCGCGACCGCGACGACCTGGCGCGCGCGCTCACGCAGGACGCGGCCTCGGTGGGTGCGGTGGAGGCCATTCCCTCGGTGCAGAAGTCGTCCGCGCTGGTGCAGGCGCTGACCGAGCTGACCGCCAAGCGCGCCGAGCTGCGGGCCATGAGCGGGCAGTTCACCGACCTGTACGTGCCGCTGCAGAAGGTGCGCGAGCAGGTGACCACGCTGGAGCGCTCCACCATCCCCGGGCTGGCCTCGCGGCTCGACGCCGAGCTGGCCGGGCGGCAGCACGCCATCGACGGGCTCATCTCCTCGGCCTCCACGCAGCTGCGCGGCATCCCCCCGCGCGCCATCGAGGAGGCGCGGCTCACGCGGCGGGTGGAGATCGCCGAGGACCTGTACAAGCTCCTGCAGCAGCGCCACGAGGAGGCGCGCCTCTCCGCGGTGACGACGATCCCCGACGTGCGGGTGCTGGACAAGGCGACCGTGCCCTACTCGCCCAGCCGCGACCCGCGGCTGCAGTGGATCCTCCTCTTCTCGCTGGGCGGGCTGGCGGTGGGCGTGCTGGGGGCCGTGCTGTACGACAAGGCCAACCCGCGGCTGGCCTATCCCGAGCAGGTCACCGAGGGGCTGGGGCTGCCCATCCTGGGCGCCATCCCCCGCGCCCGCGTGGTCACGTCGGGGCCGCGCCCGGCCTCGCCGCCGCCGGAGCTTCCCGAGGCCTTCCGCGCGCTGCGGCTGGGGCTGGTGCACGCCAGCGGCGCCGCGGGCCCGCTGGTGGTCACCATCACCAGCCCCGGGAGCGGCGACGGCAAGTCGTTCGTCTCGGCCAACCTGGCGCTCACCTTCGCCGAGCAGGGGCACCGCGTGCTGGTGATCGACGCGGACCTGCGCCGCGGCACGCTGCACCGCGTCCTGGGGTGCGAGCGCAAGCCGGGGCTGAGCGACTACCTGGCGGGGACCGCGACCCGGGCCGACGTGGTGCAGCGCACCCCGTACGAGGGCGTGCACCTGATCGCCGGGGGCACGCGGGCCGGGCGCGGGCCGGAGATGCTGAGCACGCCGGCCATGGCCGAGCTGGTGGCCGACCTGCGCTCCGCCTACCGGGTGATCCTGATCGACAGCCCGCCGATCGGCGCCTGCGTGGACCCGCTGGTGCTGGCCACGCTCACGCGCGACATGGTGCTGGTGCTGCGCAACGGCGCCACCGACCGGCAGCTGGCCGAGTGGAACCTGGACCTGGTGGACCGGCTGCCGATCCGCGTGCTGGGCGCCGTCATCAACGGCATCTCGCCCAAGGGCGCGTACCGCGCGTACCGGTACCTGAAGGGCTACGACTACCAGGTGCTCCCCGAGGACGCCGGCGCCGACGTGCCGCGCCTGCAGACGGTCTGAGCGGACGGGTGAACGGCAGGTTTCTGGGCGTGTTCCGCGCCTGAGGCGCGGAACCGGGCTGCGCGCGCCGTAGGCAACGATACCGCCGTTGCCAACGGCGCCGGGCCCCCGGCGGATTCGTCTCCGCCGGGGGCCCGTCTCGTTTCCGGATGCATCGCTGTTTCCGCCCCGCCGGGTTCCCGGCCCTCCGGGCGCGCATCCCTCACGCAACCCGATCCCGATCCCACCCGCCGGGACGTCATCCCGAGGCCCGCCACACCGCAAACAGCTTCCACGCAGAAGGTTGCAGGCCAAATGATCCAGAATCCGTGGAGCACGCGGTCCGGCGAAGCACACCGCGTCTCCAGCTGATTCGAATCACGCAGAGACACCGAGCCGCGGAGAAAAGCTCGTGCTGTTCCTCCGCGTCTCCGCGTCTCCGCGTGAGATCAGCGATCCATTGGAGATCGAGCGAGTCTCCTGCATGCGACAAAAGAAGAGCCCCGGTGATCGCCGGGGCTCTCGTTGTTCGCTGCAGACGCTCGAATCCTACGCGGCCGCCGGCGGCGCGGGGAGCGTGGCGGCCTGGGCGGGCGGGGGTGCCGGGGCGTCGGCGTGCGCGCTGCCGTTCCCCTGGCCGTTCTTCTTCCCCTTGCCGTTCCCGTTGCCGCCCAGCGCGCTGAGCGCCGCGTGCAGGTCCTCGGCGGCGTTGGCCAGCAGGTCGGCCGCCTGCACCCGCGGCTGCCCCGCGCCGTCGATGGCGAAGCGCCCGCTGTACACGCGCACCTCCGCCGCGCCCGAGCGCTCCAGCTCGCGCTGCACGGTGCCGCACACGCGCCGGGCCAGCCGCTCGGCGCCCTCCCATCCCGTGGCCGGCGCCAGCACCGCGAACTCGCCGCGGTGCAGCCGCCCGATCACGTCCGAGGTGCGCCCGGCCAGCCGCAGCAGCTCGGCCAGCGCGTCGGCGCGGCCGTCGCGCTCCGCGCCCTCGGGCCCATCCGGCTCCGCGTGGAAGGTGATGCACGCCAGCGGACGCTGGTTGCGGTACGCCTCGGCCACCATCTCCTGGGCCCGCCGCGCCAGCCCGCGCGCGTTGTACAGCCCGCTGGGCGCGTCCAGCAGCCCGCGCTCCTCGGCCTCCACCACCTCGCGGCGCACCGCGGCCAGCGCGCGCACCTTCAGCACCAGCTCCTCGGGGTCCAGCGGAAACCCGAACGCGTCCCACGCGCCGGCACGCATGGCGGCCAGGCGGTCCACGCGCGACAGGGCGCCCGCCGACACCACCAGCACCGGCGTGCTGGAGCCCAGCCGCGGGTGCGCCCGCAGCGTGCGGCAGAGCGGCTCCACACCGTCCATCCCGTGCTCCGCCTCCAGCAGCACCACGTCGGGGTGCAGCTCGTCGAAGCGTGCCCAGGCCTGGTCGTGGTCGGAGGCCCGCGCCACCGTGCAGCCGTACGGCGCCAGGATGCTCTCGAACGAACGCGCGAGCCATTCCGTGTTGCCGCATACCAGCACGGTGGGGGGGCGTGCGGGGGAAGTCGGAAGTCCGGCCATGGCACTCGGTAGAAGTGGGGCGTTCCGCGCGGACCCGCGGAGGAGGCCCGAGCGGAACGCGGAGGGGAGTTGGTGCAACCCGACTGCACGTCGCGTGCTTTCCCTCGCGGCGCGGCGAAACGTCGCGTTTTCAGACACTTACGCCGCAGGGCACGCGCCCCGGGTGCTGCACGCGCCCGACACCTGTGCCGTGCGGTCCGCCTCACCTCTCCGTCACCGCGCGAGTGTTGCGCGCGCGCAACACATGGCGGGCGCCGCCGACGGCGCCCGCGCCCCGCATCGCCCTCCGCCGACGTGCAAGTGGCGCCGCCGCAGCCGCTTGCGCGCCGCCGCCGCCCCGGCACCATCGTTGAACTCTCCCCTCCCGCTGGCCGCCCGTCGTCCCGCCGCGTTCCGGCGCGCCGCGGCGGCCCGCCCCCCACGCCTGGAGCCCCATCCCATGCACCCCACGATGAAGCGATCCCTCGTCCTCCTGGCCGCCGCGCTCCTCACCGGCGCCGCAGGCGCACGGGCGCAGGCGGCCGCGCAGCCCGGGTGGGACCCCGGCCGCGTGCAGCTGAACCGCAACGACCTGCAGGCGCTGCTGGCCAGCTACGAGCAGGCCGCCACCTCGCCGGCGCACAGCGACCGCTACCGCGCCCAGGCCCGCGCCCGCGCCGAGTCCATCCGCGCGCGGCTGCAGGAGGGCGACGTGCAGCCGGGCGACGAGGTGGTGCTGCTGGTGGAGGGGCAGGCGGCGCTCACCGACACCTTCACCGTGCGCGAGGGTACCGTCCTCTTCCTCCCGCAGATCGGCGACGTGCCGCTGCACGGGCTGCTGCGCTCCGAGGTCGAGGGGCGGCTGCGCGAGCACCTGTCGCGCTACCTGCGCAACCCGGTGGTGCGCGCGCGGCCGCTGGTGCGGGTGTCGGTGGAGGGCGAGGTGCGCAACCCCGGCTGGTACGTGGTGCCGGCGGACGCGCTCGTTTCGGACGTGCTGATGCTGGCGGGGGGCCCGCAGGGGAACACCTCCACCGCGCGGCTGCGCATCGAGCGCGGCGGCACGCCGGTGTGGTCGGGGCCCATCCTGAGCGAGGCGCTGGCGCAGGGGCGCACGCTGGACGCCATGGGGATCCACCCGGGCGACCGCTTCTACCTTCCCGCCAAGCCCACGAGCCCGGTTGGGGCCGCGGTGCGGTCCATCCCGGTGCTGCTGTCGCTGGTCTTCGCGGCGTCGCAGCTCTGACAGCCGGGGGATGAGGATGGGGACGCGCGGATCGAGCGGGAGCGCGGGTCAGCCTTCGTGCGGGCCCGCTCCGTTGGCGGAGCGCTCCTCGCGCACGGCGCGCTCCAGCAGGTCCGGCCACACCTCGTCCAGCGAGCGGACGCCCAGCAGGTGCTCGGTGTAGCCGTTTCCGCGCAGGGCGCAGCGCACGATCAGCCCGCCGCGGAAGTGCGGATGGCGGCTCCACCCGGCCGGGTCGGCGTACATCAGCCGGGCGTACGCGTCCCGTGCGGCGGGCGGCAGCCAGCGCCGCAGGAAGTCCGACACCTCGTCGCGCGTGGTGGGGTCCATGGCTCCCGGGGGGTGGCGCGGCCGAAGTGCAGTGAGCTTCGCACGGGGCCGCGCCCAGTCTGCCGCATCCCGCGTGCCGCGCTCCGCCGCCGATCTCCCTTCCCACCTTTCTTCTGCTCTCCTTCTTCCATCCACGGAACACAATGGCTACAACGGGACGGCGCGTGCTGGTGACGGGTGGGGCGGGCTTCATCGGGTCGCACGTGGCCGCCGCCTTCCTGCGCCGGGGCGACGAGGTGGTGGTGCTGGACAACCTGGTGCACGGCTCGCGCGGCCGGGTTCCCGCCGGCGCGGACTTCGTGGAGATGGACGTCCGCGACCCGGCGATGGAGATGCTGGTGCGCGAGGGGCGCTTCGACGTGGTGGACCTGCACGCGGCGCAGATCGACGTGCGCGACTCGGTGGCGCGCCCCCGCCACGACGCCGGGGTGAACGTGGACGGGCTGCTGAACGTGCTGGAGGCGGTGCGCGCGGCGGAGCGGGGGCGGGTGGTGTTCGCCTCGTCGGGCGGCGCGGTGTACGGCGACGCGCGCACGCGGCCCACCCCCGAGGGCGCCGGCAAGCGGCCCGAGAGCCCGTACGGCGTGGGGAAGCTGGCCGGCGAGCAGTACCTGCACTGCTTCCACCGCACGCACGGGCTGGACTACGTGGCCCTGCGCTACGCGAACGTCTACGGACCCGGGCAGGACCCGTTCGGCGAGGGCGGCGTGGTGGCCGTCTTCTGCTCGCGCCTGGCCGAGGGCTCGCCGCTCACCATCTACGGCGACGGCGAGCAGACGCGCGACTACGTGCACGTGGCCGACGTGGTGCGCGCCAACCTGATCGCCGCGGATGCCGCCCTTCCGCGCGGCGCCTCGGTGGATTCGCGCGCCTTCAACGTGGGCACCGGCAGCCAGACCAGCGTGAACGCGCTGGCCTCGGTGCTGATGCACGCCGCCGGCGCCCCCGCGCTGGTGAAGCGCGCCGCCGCCCGGCCGGGCGAGGTGCGGCGCTCCGCCCTTTCCGCGGAGAAGCTGCGGCGCCTCGGCTGGCGCCCGGAGGTTTCGCTGGAGCAGGGGCTGCGCGAAACGTGGGAGTGGGTCCGCACCCAGTCCGCTCCCGCCCCGGAGCCCGCCGCCGCCCCCGCGCACCGCGTCCACCGCCGCGCCACGGCCGGCGTGGGGTGACGCGCTCGCCCGGCTGGCATCTGCGACGATCGAAGCCTCACCGTGATGGTGGGGCTTCGTGCTTAGGGGGATGTCGATTCATCCGTGGATTGACAGGGCGGTGATGCTGATCCAAATTTTGGAGCAGAGATGAACCTCGTCCGGATGAAGAATGATTCGATCTGAAGAAAGCGCTGGATTTCCGGGCCTGGGTGAAGTGCTGGCATCGCCCGCCTTCGCGCGGCTGGTGCTGCACTTCGCGCTGCACGGAGACGAGCCGGAGCACGTGCGCGCCCTCCAGCGGCGCTCCGGGCTGTCGATGAGCTCGCTCTCGCGCGAGCTGCGGCGGCTGGAGGGGCGCGGGCTGGTCGAGCGGGAGGAGACGGGCGGGCGCGTGCTCTACCGCACCGCCGAGACGCACCCGGGCTGGGCGGGGCTGCGGCAGCTCATCCGCCACTTCGCCGATCCCGCCGAGGTGGTGGAGGAGGCGATCGCGGGGGTGGAGGGGATCGAGGCGGCGTTCGTCTACGGCTCGTTCGCGCGGGGCGATGCGCGCGCCGACAGCGACATCGACGTCCTGGTCGTGGGCGATGAGGCGTCGGAGGCGCGGCTGGGGCGCGAGGTGGCCGGGGCCTCGGTGCTGCTCGGGCGGCCGGTGGAGATCCGGAGCTACACTCGCGACCGGCTCGACCGCCAGATCGCGGCGGGCAACGCCGTCCTCAGGCGCATCCTGGCCGGCCCCAAGCGCTGGATCGTGGGCGACGAGGACCGGCTCGGAATGGTGCCGGCATGAGGCAGCACCGCATCGACCGCCTGATCGAGGCGCGCAATCTGGAGCCGGTGCCCGCGGACGACGCCGAGGTGGCGGCGATCTGGAGTGCCGCGCTCCGCGAGTGGGCGGACGCCTCTGTGCCCGGCCTGAGCGTGGCGGGCGCGTTCATCCACGTCTACCAGGCGGCATTCCGTGCGGCGAGCGCCGCCGTCCGCGCGGCGGGGTACCGGCAGCGAGGGGCTGTCGGGGGGCACCATCATGTGAGTTTCTACGCCCTCGGCGCGCTCGGTGACGAGGACCTGGAGCGCATTGCCGATACGATGCAGGGGATTCGCGGCGGACGCCATTCCGCGCTGTATGGGGATGAGGAGGAGTTGGAGCCGGAAGATCTGGAGAAGGCGCGGCGTACGGTCTCGGCGCTTCTGGAGCGGGTCCATCGATGGTTGCTCGATGCCAGGCCGGCCCTGAAAGGCGGGCTTGCAGCACCTCCGTCATCCTGATCACGCGAAAGCCCTCGCATCTCCCGCTGCGAGGGCTTTCCGGTCAGCGCCCGCTCACGGCGCTGGCGACGGCGCCGAAGAAGAGGAACGCGAGGCCGAAGGGGATCAGGCTCCAGACGAGCAGGCCCAGGAACACGCCGGACGCGATCACCAGCGTGCCGGGGCCGTTGCGCGGAGGGGCGACGGAGAAGCCGCAGTGCGGGCACATCAGCGCGCGGTCGCTGGTGCGCTCGCGGCACTCGGGACAATGGATGAGCATCGGGACTCCACTGCGGAAGGCGGGGGAGGGGGGACGATGGAGATGACGAGCGGGGTCAGATCACCCGCTCGCCGTCTTCCTCGAAGGCCAGCGGCAGCAGCTCGCCGCGCTGCCTGCGCGCCGCGCCGCCCAGGTGCTCGAACGCGGCCGACGCGCTCGCGCGGGCGAGGTCGATGGCGTCCAGCGACGCGCGGTCTGTGGCGAGGCGCAGGAGGATGGCGTGGTGCGGGTGCCCCGTCGCGGGGTTCGTCTCCACGCGGCAGCCGGTGACGTACACCTGGTCGGCCGCGGGCGGGAGGAGGCGGAAGGTGTCGCACGCGAAGGCCAGCACGATGCCGCAGCACAGCTCGTCGTAGCGCGCGCGGTGCTGGGTGGCCGTCTCGCGCGGGCGCGGCGGGACGAGCGCCGGCGCGGGAAGCTCCAGCGCCAGCCGCACCTGCAGGTCGGGCTCGACCGCCACGCGGAACGGCACGGCGACCGGGAGGCGGATGCGCTCGCGGTAGGTGACCAGCGCCTCGACCCACGCGTGGGGATCGGGCTCCAGCACGCGCCGGGCGAAGCGCGCCACCGCGAACCGCCGCGCGTACTCGTCGGCCGCGTCGCGGTCCAGCTCGTCGTCGTCCGGCGGCGGGCCCGGCTCGGTGAGCGCCTCCCACGCCACGCGCAGGAAGGCGCGCGGACCGGCCAGGTGCGCGAGCGGTGACGCATCTTCATCCCCCTGCTCTTCATCCCCCATCTCCGGCGCCACGCCGCCGTCCAGCGCGGCGGGGACGGAGGGAAGGCGCAGCTGCGGCGGCTGCCAGGGAATCGAGACGTCCCCGCGCGGCGAGTCCATCGCCAGCGCCGGGTCGGCGGGGACGGTGGAGCGCGCGGCGACCGGCTCGGGCGCGGCCTGGCCCGCGTCCGCCGGCGCGGCGGGGAAGAGCTTCAGGTTGCGGAACGGGTTCCAGCGCACGCCATCCTCCGGGTTCGAGCTCATCGGGTCGCGCGGGAGTGCTGCGGGATTCATCGGATGCTGATCGCCCGTCGCGGGCCGGCGAGGGGACGGCGGGGCGGGGAGATGCGGGACGATCCAGTCGGGATCCGGGGCCGCGGGAGGATGAAAATCCCCATTCGCGGCCGATGCAAAGGTTTAGTGCGCACCGCGAACGGGCGCAAGCGGCGCGGCCGAGGCATTACCACCGGGATCGGAAGCGGCGCGGGGGACGGAACGTCGCGCCGCGCGCAAACCCTTTGTGCCGCAAGGGATAATGATTAGATTCAGTCACTCGCACGGCGAAAGCCCCACCGCGCAAACCGCGGCGGGGCTGTGTTCATCCGGCGCGCGGCGGCCTGCGCGGGCGATGGGGATTTCCCCTCTTCCGCGCGGGCGCCGCCGGTGAGATTTTCCACGCCCGTCCGCCTGAGACGCACGCCCGAACCCGCATCCGATGGCACTGAAGAACGAGCTCGTCGCGCAGGGCAACTGGCTGTTCCGGCACCGCAGCTGGCTTCCGCTGGTTCCGCTGGCGCTGGTGCTGGCGCTGCTTCCGTGGGCGCCGGACCCGCGCGTGCACCCGCCGCACGCGTGGTGGGAGGCGTTCTGCGTGGGGCTGTCGATGACGGGCGTGCTGGTGCGCGCGCACACCATCGGCACCAAGCCGCGCGGCACCTCGGGGCGCAACCGGCGGGCGCAGGTGGCCGCGCGGCTGAACACCACGGGGATGTACTCCATCGTGCGCCACCCGCTGTACCTGGGGAACGCGCTGATGTGGGCCGGCGTGGCGCTGTATCCGCGCATGTGGACGGCGGCGATCCTGGCGGCCGCGTTCTTCTGGATCTACTACGAGCGCATCATGTTCGCCGAGGAGGACTTCCTGCGCCGCCAGCACGGCGCCGCGTGGAAGGAGTGGGCGGCCGCCACCCCGGCGTTCATCCCCGAGTTCTCGCAGTGGACGCGGCCGGACCTGCCCTTCTCGCTCCGCGCCGTGCTGGCGGCCGAGTACCCCGGCTTCCTGGGGCTGGCCGCGTCGTTCATGGCCATCCGCACCGCGTCGGACGTGTACTTCCTGCACCGCGTCCAGGCGCACCCGTTCTGGCTGGCGCTGTTCGGCACCGGCGTGGCCGCGTACGTGGTGCTGCGCACGCTGCGCAAGCACACGCGCGTGCTGAAGGTGGCCGGGCGGTGACGCCGCCCGCCCGCGCGATCCGCCGCCGCGGCCTGCACCGCGCCGTGTTCGCGCTGGCCGGCGTCTACAACCTGGCGTGGGGCGCGTACGCCGCGGCCGACCCGCAGTGGCTGTTCCGCTTCGCGGCGATGGAGCCGCTGAACCACGCCGCCATCTTCGCCTGCCTGGGAATGGTGGTGGGCGTCTACGGCTTCCTCTACCTCGAGGTCGCCCGCGTTCCCGAGCGCGGTTTCGCCATCGCCGCGGTGGGGCTGCTGGGGAAGGTGCTGGGGCCCATCGGGCTCGCGCGCCTGATCGCCACCGGCCAGTGGCCGCCGGCGACCTTCGTCCTCTGCCTGACCAACGACTTCGTCTGGTGGATCCCGTTCGCGCTGTACCTGCGCGACGCGTGGCCGTTCTTTCGCGCGGACATCGCCGGCGAACCGCGCGCCGCGGCCTCGGCGGCGTGAGATCGTGGCGTAAATTGTACAATGTGACGAAAAGCTGGCGCCGGGCGTCCATTCGGGTGTAATTTCCACGCGCCTTCCGGCTCTGGCCCCCTCTCCCGCCGCACCCGCTCTCCCTCCATGCAGTTCTCGCCTCCGGCCGCCCGACGGCCGGTGCTTTCCGCCGTGAACGGGCTGCGGTTCGTGGCCGCCGCGCACGTGATGCTGGAGCACTCGCTCCGCGCACGGCTGCTCCCGGCGCCGCTGCGCGCCGCCATCGGCGCGGGGTACACCAGCGCCACGCTGCTGCTGGTGCTTTCGGGCTTCATCCTGGTGTGGGTCTACAGCGGCCCGGACGGGTCGATGACCGTCTCGCGGCGGGAGTTCTGGACCGCGCGCTTCTCGCGCATCTACCCGCTGATGATCGTGTCGCAGCTGGTCGTGCTGCCGCTCTGGCTGCGGTCGCACGACTGGGGCGAGACGTGGGTGCCGCTGGCCGCGGGGCTCACCGGGCAGCAGGCGTGGCTCCCGAACCTGGCCCACGTGCTGAACACGCCCGCGTGGACGGTGTCGCTGCTGGTGCTGGCGTACGGTGCCTTCCCCTGGCTGCTGGAGCGCCTCCGCCGCATCCCCGCGCGGGCGCTGCCGTGGGCGATGGCGGCGGTGTGGGCGGTCTCCGTGGCGCCGTGCGTGGCGTGGCCGCACGCGAGCGGGGCGGCGTCGCGCTTCCTCTTCAGCTTCCCGCTGATGCGCCTTCCCGAGTTCCTGTTCGGGATGCTGCTGGCGAAGTGGTTCCTGTCGCGCCCCGCGCTGTCGGCGCGTGCTTCCACCCGGGCGACCGCGGGGGCGCTGGGGATGTGGGCGGCGGTGCTGGCGGTGATCGGCCTGGTGCCGCGCCCGGTGATGCACAACGGGCTGCTGGCGCCGGTGTTCGCGCTGCTGCTGGTCGGGCTGGCCAGCGGAGGCGGCGCGCTGGGGCGGGTGCTCTCGCGGCCGTGGCTGCAGCGGCTGGGGCACGCGGGGATCGCCATCTTCCTCCTGCACCTGCCGGTGATCGCGTGGATCGAGGCGATGGGGTGGTATCCCGGTGCCACGACGGCCGCGAGCGCGGCGGTGTACGCGGCGTATCTCGCGGGGATGCTGGTGCTCGCGGTGGCGGCGACGGAGCGGTTCGTGACGCCGGTCTCGGCCTGGATGCGCCGCCGCTTCGCCGCGCCGCGCCCGGTGGCGGTGGTGCTCGCCCCGCCCGCGCTGGCGATCCCGGTCGCCGCGCCGACGTACTGATCCCGAATCCGCACGGTGAGTGCGTTCCGGGCTGAGTCGTCCCCGGAGTGCGCGCGTCCAGGAGGATGAGAGATCGGTCGTGAGCGCCGGAACCGGTTTCCGAGCCGAACAGCCTCGCGCAGTTTGCGAGGCTTCCCGTGGATGTTGCTGCGGCTTCAGCCGCCGGCGAGGGGGACTGGCGTGTTCGAGCGGGGCGCGCTGGCGCTGAGAAGCGGGGGATGGAAGATGGTGCAGAACAGCCACTGCTCGTATTGCGGGGCCCGGTTCGCGGACGATGCTCCGTGGCCGCGGCGCTGCGCGTCGTGCGGCAGCGTTGCGTATCTGAACCCGGCTCCCGTCGCCGTGCTGCTGCAGCCGGTGGAGGGGGGACTGCTCGCCATCCGCCGCGCGATTCCGCCGGTCGGCCGGCTCGCGCTCCCCGGCGGCTACGTGGACGTCGGCGAGAGCTGGCAGGCGGCGGCCGCGCGCGAGCTGCGCGAGGAGACGGGCATCGGCATCGACCCGGCGGGGATCCGCGAGGTGCGCGTACTCTCCGCGCCGGACGGCACGCTGCTGGTGTTCGGCCTGGCGCCGCCGCTGTGCGCGGACGCGCTGCCGCCGTTCACGCCGTCGCCCGAGACGTCGGAGCGGGTCGTGCTCGGCGGGCCATCGGAGGAGATGGCGTTCCCCCTGCATGCGCAGGTCGTGCGCGAATACTTCGCGGGGTGGCTGCGGCCGCCGTGCTGACCGCCGACCTCATCTCCCCGTCATCCCGATGACTCTGGTTTCTCGCCACCTGATGCGCGTCTCCACGGCGCTGGTGCTCGCGACGCTTCCGCTCACGGACGCGGCGGCGCAGACCCGCGCGCCGGCCGCCGCGCCGCGGGCGATTCCGTACCGGATGGTGCGCAGCCCGGTGAGCGGGGCGGTGCTGCCGCGCATCACTCTGGCGACGCGGCAGGCGCGCGCGGTGAACACGCGGCTCGACACGCTCGCGGCCGGCCTGCGGTGCGACCCGGTGCGCGGCCGCCGCGCGCAGCCTTACGAGGTGCGCTCGCGGGTGACCTACGCCGCGGACGACGTGTTCAGCGTCTTCATCCTCGCGTCGTGGTTCTGCGGCGGCCCGTATCCGACCGACGACGCGAACCTCTCCGCCACGTACGACCTGCGGACGGGGAGGGAGGTGCCCTTCCACGCGCTGTTCGCGAACTACGGCCGCGACGGGATGGAGATCGTGCGCACGATCTTCCCGCGGCAGGTCGCGCGCGCCCGCCGCCCAGCGCCCGACAATCCGAACGAGCGCAACCAGTGCGACGGCATCATCCCGGCCGAGGAACTTCCGGACCAGGTGGAGGTCTACAGCCTGTCGCCGCAGGGGCTCACGGCGGAGATCGTGTTCGCGCACGCCGTCGCGGTGTGCGGCGAGCGCGTAACCATCCCCTACGCGCGCCTGCGCCGTTTCGCCGCGCCGGGCAGCATCCTGGCGCGCGTGGCGGACGCGCAGCGGCGTTTGGGGAATCGCGCGGGAGTTCGATCCCCCGCCGACCGTTCTTCCGACTTGGAGAACGGTGGATCGGCATCTACGGCGTTACATCCCTATCGAGACATTAGAATCACTATACTTGCGGGCGGTGGCGGCTCCGGGTAGTGTGAGGCATCACCCGGCTCTGCTCGTTCGATCCCGAACCGTTCCGTGTCCGTCCTTCGCACGGGCCGTGGCGCTACGGTCCGTCCCAAACTCCGGACCGAGCGGAATTCCCCGATCCAGGCCATCCCGAAGTCCGCGCCTCCCGCGCGGCTGTCCCGCGCATCGGCGGACCACTCTTCTCTTCCCCCGACCCACTGCTCCATGCACGCATCGCGAACGCCGCCACCGGGCGGCACACCCACGCGCGCGCCGTTTTCCGGCGCGCGCCGGCTGGCGGCGCTGGCCGCCCTGCTCGCGGCGGCCGCCTGCGCCGACGCGACCACCGCCGTGGCCCCCTCGCCCGCGCCCTTCCGCGCCGCCGCGAGCGGCGAAACCGTCGTAGGCACCTGGAACATCCCCATCGAACCCACCAGCAACGACGACGACCTGGACTGGACCAACACGGGGATCGTGACCCCCCACGCCGGGAAGTACCGGCTGCTGATCACCGGCGTGGTGAGCGTGACGCTCAACCCGCAGCTCAAGGAAATGTGCCCCGACGCGGTCGCGAACCTCACCGTTCTGGGCGACTGGGGCCCGGCGGGCGTGTACCCGGGGGGCAACACGCTGCGAGTGCGAACCTCCAGGGGAGTGGGCACCCCCGAGTTCCCGTGGACGAAGCTGGACGCGACCAGCATCGAGTCGCAGGTGGACCTGCCCGCGGGAACGGCCGTATGGGTGCGACGCGACATCATCACCGGCGTCAGCACCTGCTACGGCGGCCCGTGGATCGGGCACTACCTGCTCACCAGCTCGCAGGTGATCACGGTCACCGAGATGGCGACGCAGCCGGACGAGTCGCTGGTGTGCAAGGGCGCGGACGGCTCCGCGGCGGTCGAGCGCGGCACCCCCGTGCGCTGCGTATTCCACTCAACCAGGCGGTCGTACACGGTGCTGGCCCAGCGCGCCACGGGAAAGGGCTTCACAGTGGCCGAGACTCCCAACGCCAGCCGCGCCGCCGGAGCCGACTGGGTGTGGGAAGGCAACGCCGTGGCCAGCACGCACGTGGAGATGCGGGTTTCGCTGGAGGGCGAGCAGAAGACCTTCGCGGCGGACTTCACGGCCAAGCCGCGCGACTGGCCCAAGCTGACGGTGGGAACGCCCACGGTCACCGAGGGGATGCGCGGCGGGATGCAGCCCTATCCGCCCTCCGACGGGCGCGGCGAGCTGGGGAACGCGCTGCCGGAGATGGATCCGGCGAAGATCGCGGCGGTGCGCCTGTCGCGGCCCACCGCTGGCCCGAACACGGGCCTGATGTACATGCTGGACCCGTGGCCCGTGATCGACTTCAGCATCTACCTGCACCCGGCGATCTTCGACCACCCGGAGCGCCCGAGCGACCCGTCGCAGGTATGGCACGCGGACCAGAACGGGCGGGGAAGCGGCACCTGCACGCAGGCGATGTTCACGACGCTGGAAGCCCAGGTGCGCCGCCACGAGGGCGCCACGCAGGCGCCCGACTCGCACTGGGGCGTCGCGCAGCGGTTCTTCCAGGGGAGCAACGTGGAGCAGGAACTGGAACAGACCTACGCGCAGACCACCAACCCCGACCTGGTGCTGCAGGACGCGTACGACAGGCTGGGACGAATGCTGAGGAAGCAGCTCGACCCGCTGCAGGAAGCGTTCGACAAGACGGACACGCCCCTCCTGATCGCCTCGCTGGGGTGCAAACTGGACCACAACCGGAGCGACCCGTGAGCACTCCCGGAACGTTCTTCTCACGCGCCGCGGCGGCCGCGGCCGCCATCCTCCTGCTGCCGGCTGCCGGGCTGCGCGCGCAGGGGTGGGTCGATCCCCCCACCTCCGAGCAGTGCCAGGCGTGGACGTCCGACCTCGCCGCCGGCGGGCAGGCCGCGATGGACGCGGTGGCCTACGGCAACCTCGCCGGGTGCACCGCGGCGGCGCCGGGCGCGCTGTCCGGCGCCATCCGTGCGGCGCGTGCGTCGCGCGACACGGCATACCTGGGCGCCCTGGCCGCCGTGGCGGGCCAGGTGCGCGACCCCGGCGTGTTCGGCGCCGCGCTGGAGGTGACCGGCGACGGCCGCGCGTCCGACGAGTCGCGGGTGATGGGGCTGCTGGTGATCGGCTCGTCGCTGGGGGCCAGCCAGTACCTGCCGGGGTACACCCGTCCCCAGCTCTTCACCCAGGCGCTCCCCGCCACCGGCGTATGCGGCTTCGCGGCGGGCGAGGGCGGGCCGGTGCTCGACAATGGCATCCCCGCCGACGCCGAGCGGCAGGCGGCGCGCGTCATCGACGGCATCCGCTACGGCGGCGGGGGGGCGGCGCTGCTGCAGAACCTGGCGCGCTGCGCCCGCTCGTCCGTGGACCCCGACATCCCGCCGCAGGTGGACGTCTCGGGCATTCGGGTGGACTACGTGTGCGGCAACGACTTCCGCGTGCAGAACCACACCGGCACGGAGCTCACGCTGCGGGTGACCACCACGGCGGCCGACGGGACCACCGCCGCCGAGGACCTGGTCTTCCCCGCCATCGGCGGGTGGACGCCGTTCACCACCGGGGCGACCGGGACGGTGCAGGTGAGCTACGACGGCCAGCCGGTGGCCACCGTGGCCAACGCCGGACGGCGCTGCGGCGGGCACTGACCACGCGGCGAGTTCCGGCGGTTCGGACACAGGAAGATGCCCCGGCGCGGATCCCGCGCCGGGGCATCTTCATCCAGCCACGATCGATCGGCGGTCAGTTCGCCGAGGCGCTGCGCTGCGGCGTTCCCGGCTGCTGACCCAGCAGGTACTGGCGGATGAACATGACGGTCGCGTAGAACTGGTAGTCCACGTTGGCCTTCTTGCGGAAGCCGTGGCCCTCGTCGCGGGCCATCAGGTACCACACCGGGCTGCCGTTCTGCTTCACCCGCGCCACCATCTGCTCGGCCTCGGTGTGCGGCACGCGCGGGTCGTTGCCGCCCTGCACCACGAACAGCGGCTTGGTGATGTTCCCCGCGTTGTTCAGCGGCGCCGTGCGCTCGAAGAACTGCGCCATCTCGGGCTGCCGCTCGTCGCCGTACTCGGCGCGGCGCAGGTCGCGCCGGTAGCTCTCGGTGTTCTTCAGGAAGGTGTTGAAGTTGCTGATCCCCACCACGTCCAGCGAGCAGGCGATGCGGTCGTTGTAGGTGGTGGCCACCGCCAGCGTCATGAACCCGCCGTAGCTCCCGCCCGTCACCATCACCCGGCTGGCGTCCAGGTCCGGCTGCCGCGCGATCCAGTCCAGCAGCGCGCCGATGTCCTTCACGCTGTCGTAGCGCCGCATCCCGTTGTCCAGCTTCACGAACGTCTTCCCGTACCCGGTGGACCCGCGGACGTTGGGGTAGATGATGGCCACGCCCAGCTCGTTCACGAAGTAGTTGCCGCGCCCCAGGAAGGTGGGCCGGCTCTGCCCCTCGGGGCCGCCGTGGATGTTGATGATCACCGGCCGCTTTCCCGTGAAGCGCGCGGGCGGCTTGTAGTAGAAGCCGGTGATCTCGCGCCCGTCGAAGCTGGGCCAGCGGATGAGCGCCGGCTCGGCCAGCTCGCTCGCCGCCAGCCCGCCCAGCTCGCTCTCGGTCCACCGGGTCACCACCCCCGTCGCCGTATTCAGCGAGTACACGTCCGACGTGGAGCGGGCGGACGAGACGGAGAAGCCCAGGTCGCGCGAGTTGTGGTGCCACTCCAGCCCGCCGATCACTCCCTGCGGCACGCCGGTGACCGGGCGCGCGCGCCGCGTGGCCATGCTGAACAGGTACAGCTTCGACACCCCCGCTTCGTTCGTCGTGAAGGCCACGGTCGAGCCGTCGGGCGACAGGCCGAAGCTCTCCACGTCCCAGCTGATGCCGGTGGTGAGCGGGGTCACGCGGTGGGTGGCCACGTCCATCAGCGCCAGCCGCTGGTACTCCGAGCCCTGGTCGGTGGTCAGCACGATGGAGCGCCCGTCGCGGGTGAACTCGCCGGGGTTCCAGGCCACGGTGTCGCGCGGGTCGGTGAGCGCCGTCTTCTGCCCGGTGGCCACGTCCAGCAGCCACAGGTTGCTCTGGTTCACGGAGATGTACTCGCCCAGCAGCAGCCGGCGCCCGTCGGGCGACCAGTCGCTCACGCCCCAGCCGCCGCCCTGCACCTGCAGCACCATGCGGTCGGACGCCTTGTTGGCCGGGTCCATGACGAAGATGTCGCGGTCGCCGCCGTTGCGGCGGGTGGAGCCGTAGGCGATGCGGGTGCCGTCGGGGCTCCACTGGATCCCGCCGTTCTGCGAGCGTCCGCCGGGTGTCAGCATCTCGCTGCGCCCGCTGGTGGGGTCGAAGCGGTAGATCTGCCCGAACTCGTTGCCGCCCACGTCCTTCGTGAACAGGAAGTAGCGCCCCGCGCGCGGCTCCCAGCTTCCGCCGCCCACCGGCTCGTCGAAGAAGGTGAGCTGCGTCCGCGCGCCCATCGGCGTCTTCACCAGGTGCAGCTGGTTGGTGTTGGCGAAGCGGGTGGAGATGAGCATCTCGCGGCGCAGCGGATGCCAGCTCGCGAGCCCGGCGCCGCGCGACTCGGTGTAGCGCCGCACCTCCTCGGCCAGCGAGGCGGGGATGGGCGGGATGCCGTCGGCCACCAGGTTGTCGTTGGGCGCGATCGTCGGCTGCTGCGGCGCTTGCGCGCGGGCGGCGGCGGGCGCCACCAGCGCCAGCGCCGCGGCCGCGGCCAGGGAACGGCGGAATCGCATGGGGATGGACTCTCCGAGCAGGCGGGTGTCGGGGCGGTGGGCAGCCGCCGCGCCGGGAGACGCGGATGCCGCCGGGATTGTATACGGAATACGGGAGATATAGAGCGGGGCGGGGGATGGCGGCAAGCGGGTCCGATCGCCGGACAGGGGAGGGCGAATGGAATTCGCGGCGACAACGGCCCGAAGTCCGCCTTTTGCGGACTCCCGTCCTTGCCATTCCCGCACCGCGCGGAGATCAGCGCAGCATCGGGTTCTCCCCATGCGGAAGAGCCCTCCCCCGTGGATCGGAGGAGGGCTTGTGAGCTGCCGGTGATCGAACCGTCATGCCGCCGCGCGGCGGGGCGAATCGGCCTCGAACACCGCCAAGATCTCGCGGATGGTGGTTTCGCCGCGGTCGCGGGCGTACCAGGTGCGGACGTCGCGGTAGATGTCGCCCACGGGGCGGAGCTCCGCCTTCTTCTCGCGCAGCACGAAGTCCTGCAGCTCGCTCGGTCGCGGCCCCCACTGCCCGGCGACGGACCAGTCCGGCCGCAGCACGACGGCGAGGGGGATCGAGCGCGAGCCGCTGGTCAGGTGCCGGTCCATCAGCTCGGGATGCTCGTCGCGCTTCACCACGCGCATCTCCACGTTCGGCAGCGTCTCCGCCAGCCTGGCGATCACGGGAACGGTGTTGGATGCGTCGCCGCACCAGTCTTCGCTGATCACCAGCACCTTCCACTCGCCGGCGGGCGCGGCGGCCGTGGCCCACTCCGGCACCCGCGAGCGGGTCCAGACGCCGTGCCAGAGGTCGCGGTGCTCCTTCACCTCGTTGCCGAGGTAGTCATCCCAGGTGAACCCCAGGTCCCAGTATTTCCGGTAGTCGAAGTCGCCCATTTCAGCCCATCCTTGCTCTGAACGGCGCGCCACCCCCACCCGCGCCGGTGAACCGTCATCGCGATACAGAACCCATGCCTCCAATCTAGAAACCCCGTCAAGGGCGACACTGTAATTGTTTGCATCTGCACAGCTTGCGAGCGGTGACCGGCGGTGAGTCCCAACGGAAAACCATCCGCGCTCCAAGGCTGCATCCTGCCCGCCAAGCTGGCCCCGGCCTCTCCGCCCGCTCCGTGGGGGCGGGGAAACTCATCGCAGGAGAGTCTTCGGAGCGGCCGGGATGCCTCCGTGGGCCCTCGCATCACACGGAAGTCTGACGAGTTGTTAGCGGCGGGCGTAAATCTGACACTTTCGGCGGGCGAAAATCTGACAGTCGGCATCGCACTCGTGGCGGTCTGCGCGTGAGGTGAGCGCGCGGGCGGCCGATCCCACAGGTTGGCTCCTCCAC
>Ga0326721_10000137_pt1 | contig 33048 bp, 31 predicted proteins | sample SGPome_FD_203951 | JGI IMG/M metagenome (GOLD analysis project Ga0326721, IMG submission 203951) | Soil microbial communities from Southern Great Plains, Lamont, Oklahoma, United States - SGP_1_2016 | ecosystem: Engineered > Artificial ecosystem > Soil microcosm > Unclassified | place: USA...
TGCGGAGGGGGAGTCGAAGATGAGCCCCGACGTCACCCGCGAGGCCGTCGTGCGCGTGGCCCAGTGGGGCCTCTCCGCCCGGGCCAGGACCCTGGCGGGTAAGCTCGGCCGCGTCCGCGGCTGATCCCGGGGTCCGCGCGCACCGGGCCCCGCACGCACGAGGAGGGCCCCACCCGGGTACGGGTGGGGCCCTCCTCGTGCGTGCGGGGCGCGCTCAGATGGCGTGCTTCTGGCGGTAGTACTCGACGCGCTGCTGCAGGATGTCCTCGAGCTCCTCCACGCTGCGCCGCTCCAGGAGCATGTCCCAGTGCGTGCGCTGGTGCTTCTCGTTCGGGTTCTCCGGCTTCTCCCCGTTGACGAGGACGGCCTCCTTGCCGGTCTTCGACACCCACACCGGGGGGATCTCCGCCTCCGCGGCGAACGTCACCACGACCTTCTCGCCGTCCTCGGTGCGGTACTCCACGCGCTGGCGCGGCGCCGGCTCGACGCCGGCCTCGGTCTCCATGGACTGGGAGCCCAGACGCATTCCCCTGAGGCTGCGATCGCTCATTGTGGTGGTTCCTCCATAACTGACGGTGGCCACGGACGTGGCGCACGCTCGGGTCGACGGCGGGCACGGGGCCCGGGATCCACCGGGTGCAACGCGCGCGGCGCGGGGAATGTTCCCGGGCGCCGGTCGGTGGCTCAGCGGGGGGCCGGCCCGCCGTCCGGGGGCAGCGGGCCGCCGAGGACGACGGGGGCGTCCGGGTCGACGGTCGCCGCGCGCGGAACGGTGAAGGCGTCCGGGTCCACGGTGGTGCGCTCGAGGTTCGGCCGAAGGTCGTCCTCGGTCACCCGCACCTCCTCGGGGGTGACGATGGGCTCGTCCTCGGCGGCGGGCATCGGCTCGACCTCCTCGTCGAGGGCCTCGGACCGGCCGCGGCGGTCCCCCGCGCCGTCGTCGTCGGGCCGGGAGAGGAACTCGCCCACCCCGCGCAGGGCGTCGCCCAGCTCGGCGGGGATCATCCACACCTTGTTGGCGCTGCCCTCGGCGACCTTCGGCAGGGTCTGGATGTACTGGTAGGCCAGGAGCTTCTGGGTGGGCCGGGCGCGGTGGATCGAGTCGAAGACCTTCCGGATGGCCTGGGCCTCGCCGTCGGCGCGCAGGATCGCGGCCTTCGCCTCGCCCTCGGCCGAGAGGATGGCCGCCTGCCGCTGGCCCTCGGCCATGAGGATGCGGGACTGCTTGTCGCCCTCGGCGGTGAGGATCACGGCGCGGCGCTCCCGCTCCGCCCGCATCTGCTTCTCCATGGAGTCCTGGATGGACGGCGGGGGCGTGATCTCCTTGATGTCCACGCGCGAGACGCGGATGCCCCAGCGCCCGGTCGTGGAGTCGAGCACGCCGCGCAGCTCCGCGTTGATCTTGTCGCGCGAGGTCAGGGCCGCCTCGAGGTTCAGGCCGCCGACGACGTTGCGCAGCGTCGCGGAGGTCAGCTGGTCCGCGGCCTGGATGTAGTCGACGATCTCGTACGTCGCCGCCTTGGGGTCGGTGACCTGGAAGTAGACCACCGTGTCGATGCCCACCACGAGGTTGTCCTCGGTGATCACGGACTGCGCCGGGAAGGACTGCACCTGCTCGCGCAGGTCGATCAGGGGCAGCAGCCGGTCGACGAACGGGATGAGGAAGTGCAGCCCGGGCGTGAGCGTGGCCTGGTACTTGCCCAGGCGCTCGACGATCCCCGCCCGCGCCTGCGGGATGATCCGCACCGACCGGAGCAGGACGATCGCCACCAGGACGACCAGGAGGACGAGCAGGACGATGACGGCGAGGTCCACGGGTGCCTCTCTCGATGTGGGCGGGGCGGGGTTCGGGCGGGGGTCAGAAGGCCGGGCGCGGGGCGGGCCGGCCGTCGGCGGTCGGGGCGGGGTACGGGGCGACGAGGACGGTGGCGCCCTCGATGTCGTGGACGAAGGCGTCGGTGCCGGGGGGCAGCTCCTCACCCGTCACGGAGCGTGCGCTCCAGGTGTCCCCCTCGAGCCGCACGAGCCCGCCCCGGGCGGTGACCGGGTCCAGGACCTGGCAGGGCAGGCCGATCAGCCGGGCGGCGTTGGACGCGGTCCCGGGCGCGGAGCGGTTGAGCCGCCGCAGGGCGACGGGGCGCACGAGGAAGATCAGCAGCACGGACGCGAGCGCGAACGCGACGACCTGCACCACGAAGTTGTCCGTGAGCCAGCTCAGCCCGAACGCCAGCAGGGCCGCCGCGGACATCATGAGGAAGAGGAAGTCCAGGGTGAGCATCTCGACGGCCGCCAGCACGATCACGGCCATCAGCCAGAAGAGCCAGGCGTTGTCGACCAGCCATTCCCACATCCCGATCCCGGCCTTCCGTGCGCCTGCGCGAGGACGTGCCCGTCCTGGTGCCATTGTGCCCCAGCGCACCGACAGGTCCCCGGAACGGCGCGGCGCGCGGTGGCCGGCGGAATAGCGACTGTTCACATGGTGTTCACCCTACTACCGTGGTACCACCGGTCCGGGGGACACGGGCGGCAGCACGCGCACCTCGTCCGCGCCGGCGCCGCCGGACAGGACGACCGATCCCGGCACGGGGAGGAGGCAGGACATGAAGCACGTCACCTCGGTGGCACTCTGCGCAGGTGGGGCCTGGCTGGCCGGCACCGCGACGGCCGTCGTCGGCCTGGCCGCGCTGCAGGCGAGGCTGCCCACCGTCATGACCAGATGGCACTCGGCCGTGCCGGACGTCGAGCGCGCGCTCGTGCTGCTCGGCACGGGGGAGTGCGCGCCCGACGACACCCGCGCCGAGCGGTTGCGCTCCGACCTCGAGCGGCGCCACGGGCGCCCGGTGGTCTACGTGGACCTCACCGTCCGGCCGGGCGCCCCGGCGCGCCAGGTGGCCCAGGCACGCCGGCTCGCGGACACCTTCCACGCCGACCACGTCCTCGACCACGACGTCCTGCGCCACGCCGAGCAGACCGCCGCGCAGGCGCCCGCGCAGGCGCCCGCGGAGGCCGACCCGGAGGCCGGCGCCTGGGCGGACGACGCCGCCGGCGCCCCGGTCCGGTCCGCCTGAGCTCGGTCGGCGACTGACCGACCGCAGCTCCCGTGCCGCCCCGGACCCGAGGGGGCGCACCGCGCCTCGGGCCGGAGCCCGCAACGCGCGTGGAGCGCCCGGGCGCGCGCGTTGCCGTCGAGCACCCCCAGGCCGGCGGGGGCCTCGCCCAGCAGCTCCGTGAACCGGGACGCCAGGCCGGTGCCGTGGACCTCCCGGAGCAGGGGCAGCACGCGGTGCTCGGCCACCGGGGCCGCCGGGGCGTCCCGCCACATGGGCGCGCGGGAGGGCTCGTCCCGCACGTCCAGGGGGGACGGCGGGAGCAGATCCGGGTACGTCACGCGCCACACGTCCACCCGCGCCGGCCCGGCGGGGTCGGCCGGCACCGCCGGGTGCACGACGACGCCGTTGGCGTTGCGGGGCAGGCCGGTCACGGCCCCCCTGGGGGACGGACGACGACGCGCCCCGCAGGGCCTCGGTGGCCGCGGTGCGCTCCGGCTCCTCCGGCACCGGGGCCGGGTGCGGCACGGCCGCCATGGACCTGGGAGACTGGGCAGCTGTGGAGCCGTGCGATGTGGAAGGGTGTTCCTGTGGTGAGTGCGAATCGTCCGCAGCCCTATCGGGTCAGTGAGCAGAAGATCCTCTGGGTGGAGGCGGGCACCGGCTACGGCGTGACCTGGGACGGGCGGCGGGTGTCGCCGGTGATCCGGGGACGGCGGAAGACCCCGAACCTGACGGACCTGCTCGACACCGCCTACGCGGCCGGGGCGCAGCGGATCATGCTGACGGGCCGGCTGCCCACCGCCGAGCCGGGCCGGCCGCACTGGCTGATGGCCGACACCCCCGGGTGGCGCCACGGCACCCACTGGCTGGACACCCCGCCCACGGGCCGCTACTTCCACGAGGCGACCCAGCCCGAGGGGGACCCGAGGGCGCGGCCGCTGGAGGTGGCCACCGCCGCCGCGTGGTTCGGCAGCACCCGTCTGGGCATCCACCAGGCCCGCGCGGCGTGGGACCTCGTGGCGGCCGCGCTGCGCCGGTCCGAGCCGAAGCTCACGGCGCTGATGAAGTCCCCGGCCGCGACGGGGCAGAACCTGTGGGCGCTGTCCATGCCCGCCAACCTCGATCCCGCCCCGGTGGACGACGACGTGGCCGAGGAGATCCACCGCACCTCGGGCCAGCACCACATCGAGCACCTGGTCGCCGGCCCCTCGTTCACCGACCACCCCGACTGCGTGCCGCTGATCGACCCGGCGCAGGGGCGGGACAGCATCGAGGGCTTCGCCTACCTCGACGGCCGGTTCATGTACGCGGGGCTGTGCAACGAGCTCGCCGTCGGCCCCGCCCGGCGCCTGCGCGGGATCGACGCCCACTACCTCTTCGAGGAGAGCCCCTACGCCCCGGCCCGCTACCTGATCCGCTTCACCGTCCCGCCCGGCTGGACCCACCTCGGCGTCTGGGGCGTGAAGGTGCCCGGCAGCACCAGCGAGTGGTACTGGCCCAACCGCCCCGGCGCCACCGCCGAGACGTGGGTGGACGCCGCCGAGCTGCGGGTGGGACTGGCCCACGGATGGCGGCCCGACACGTTCGTCGAGGCGGTGCAGTTCACGGCCAAGAAGCCGGCCATGCGCGGGGACACCCGTCTCGTCGCGGCGCGCCCCCTGGACACCTTCGCCGAGCGGCTGCAGAACGCCCGGGAGGCGGTGGAGATCGCCCAGGTCGAGGACGCGGTCAAGGACGCCGCGCGCACCGCGCTGCGGGCGGTCCTGCTGGAGACCATCGGCGCCTTCGCCTCCCGGGGCCGCCGGTCCACCGTCACGGTGTCCTCCACCTTCGAGGTGCCGGAGCAGTACCAGCACAGCATCCGCATGTGGGGCAACCGCATCACCTACCAGGCGCCCAGTCCCGCCACCGAGCGGCAGCGGCAGTTCTACCACCCGGAGCTCGCGGCCCAGGTCTGGGGCCGCGCCCGCGCCCGGGTGCTCGACGGCACCAAGGCCGCCCCGTCCGGAGCGCTGCACGTCGCCCCCCACCAGCTGATCGGCATCAACGGTGACGCCCTCTACACCACCACCGTGCCCACCTGGGCCCTGCCCACCGCCCACGGCGGGGCCGACGACGGCCGCGCCGGGAAGCTGCGCCTGAAGGGCGTGCTCGACGGCCCGCTGCCCCTGCCGGTCACCCGCGCCCAGCGCGACGCGCTCATGCACCGGGCCGAGACGGCCGGCCCCGCGGCCGCGTGGCAGAGCAGCGACGAGGTGAGCGCGTGAGCCCCGCACACCGGACCGCCCAGGAGCTCATCGCGGAGCTCAAGGAGAAGGCGGCGATGAGCAACCGCGAGATCGCCGGGGCCCTGGGACGCGACCCCTCCCTCGTCTCGCAGATCGCCCGCGGGAAGAAGTCCGGGGCGCACTACGTCCGGGCCCTCACGGAGCTGAGCACCACGGGCACCGTCACCCACCGCCCCGAGCGCCGCCGCACCAGGGCCGGGACCCCGGCCAACGTGCGCGGCCGCCGGGGGGAGCCGTCGCACCAGCCGGCCGACCTCGACCCCAACGCCCGCTACGCCCCCGTGCCCAGGCGCGGGCGCTACGTCCCCGAGAAGACCCACTACCTGCGCAGCGGCGGGCGGATCTACGCCACGGAGTTCCCCAAGACCAAGGGGTCCAAGGGCAACGAGGCCGGCTGGAAGCGCATCGAGCGCCAGATCCGCTCGGCCGCCCGCCGCCGGTACGGCCGGAAGGACCGCCCGCCCATGCGCGTGTCCTTCGATATCACGTTCTCCAACGGCCGGCAGATGCGCCTGGGGGAGAAGGGCGGCTACGACATCCAGCAGGTCGTGCGCGCCATCGCCGAGCACGGCGGCAGCATCGAGGGCTGGATCAAGGACCAGGGGCAGCAGCGCTACCTCACCCTGGACACCGGGACCGTGGCGGTGACCGGGGTGCAGATGAGCGTCACCCCCTGGCAGGGCAGGGACTGACCCTGCTGCCCAGGACGGAGCGCTCGGTCCGGTCCCGGCGCCGGTCGGCCGTCCGGTGCCGTGAACCGTGGCCGGGTCCCGGCGGCCGGTCGTAGCGTCGGTGTCACATTGCGGACCGGACCGTCACGGTGCTGCGGGGCGCGGGTCGCTGCTGGGACCGGATCCGGACGGCGGGCCGCGCCGACCACAGGGGGCGACCGGGGCGCTGCTCGTGACCGGAACTTCGCCCCCACTAGGAAAAACGCCCCGAACTCACCGGTCGGGACCGCCCCGGTGCGCGGAGAGGGACCATGGTGGACCCGCCGGCGCACCACTAAACCGCCCCGGATGGAAGGCTTTTGTGCAACCGTCCACAAATGCCCATCATTCGAGTTGCAGTCTTGAATCGCCCGCGAACACCCTTTTACGGTGGTGTCACCTCGTTCACAGGGGAGGCCTAGCTCACAGGCCTTGACATATTTTCTCTCGCGTGCATGACAGTTTTTTAGTCATGCCCTTTCTAGGGGACATCATGAACGATCTGCACAAGACTCTCGCCGGTGCGGCCATTGCCGCCGCCCTCCTCGGAGGCTCGCTGGGCACCCCCGCGTTCGCGGGCGGGGGTGATGACCACGAGTCTAACGGTCATCACGAAGGCAAATCCAGTGATCACAAGGATTACGATCACGACGACGACAAGTACGAGGAGGACGAGGACAAGGACTCCAAGTACAAGGAGGACGAGGACAAGGACTCCGAGGACGAGAAGGACGAGGAGGAGGACGAGGACGAGAAGTACTTCCACGAGTACGACTGGAAGTACGACGGCGAGCACTGGTACCACGACGACGACGGGGACGACGAGAAGGACGACGACGAGAAGTACGTCCACGAGCACAACTGGAAGCACGACGGCGAGCACTGGTACCACGACGCCGACGACGACGACGAGAAGGACGAGGACTCCGAGGACAAGAAGTACCACCACGCCAAGTGGGAGGACAGCGACCACGACGGCAAGGAGGACTGCGACGACGACGACGACGACGGCGACGGCACCAAGGACGAGCACGACGACGACGACGACGGCGACGGCACCAAGGACTACGAGGACGAGCACAAGCACGTGTAGCACTGAGCCGGGCGGCCCGGGAGCCGATCGGCGGACGGGCCACGCTCTGCCGTGAGCAGTTCCTGCCGTCCCGGGCGCTGTCCCTCGTCTGAGGAGGACCGACCATCGGCCGTACGCGTCCGGGCACACGGCCCGGGCGGGCAGCGGTCAGGCCGTCACCCACATTGCTGGTGCACCCCATCCGCGCGGCGGGTGGGGTGCACCTGCATGCCCGGGCCCGGTCCTCGAGGTCGTGGTCCCGGCAGCCGGATCAACCGCCCGGTCCGTGGCAGCGGGTCGGCCCGGAGGCCTGGATCTCCTCACGACGGCGGCGCCGGGGGCGCGGGATGGAGTGGCCGCACGGGGCCGCCCAGGACCGTGGCGCTGCTCCGCCCGGGGTGGGCGGGGCGGGCGGTCATCGGCCGAGGGTCGTGCTCGGGGGGACGCCGTAGGCCGCGCGGTAGTGACCGGCGAAGCGGCCGGGGTGGGCGAAGCCCCAGCGGGCGGCGATGCCGGCGACCGTGGCCCCGGTGGTGGGGTCGGCCTCGAGGAGGTCGGCGTGGGCCCCGGCCAGCCGCGCCCGCCGCAGGTACTCGGTGGGGCTCAGCCCCTGGGGGTGGTTGGCCCGGAAGGCCCGGGTCAGGAGGGAGGTGGTGGTGCTCGCCGCACGGGCGGCGTCCTCGACGGTGACCGGTCCGGGGGCGTGGTCGTCGAAGAACTGTTTGGCGATGCGGTAGCGGCGGGCCTGGGCGGCCATGGACAGCGACCGCGTCTGGCGGTCACCGGTCAGGGGAAAGCACTCGAGCACGGCGACGGCCAGGTGCCGGGTGAGGTTGGCGCGCACCAGGGGCGCCTCGAAGGCCCCGGAGTCCACGGTGTCCCGGGCCAGGCGGGCCAGGCCCGACCAGTAGTGGCCCAGGCTGGTGCTGGCCGGGTGGGAGGAGGCGAAGGCCACCGGGACGTTCTCGGAGCCGTAGACCGTGTCGGCGACGTCCTGCAGCAGGTGCGAGGTGAGGTAGACGTTCGTGGCCTCCAGCGCGTCCACGACGAAGAGCGTGGGGCTGCGGGGCCGGAACAGCACCGGCGCCCCGATCCCCGTGCCGGCCTCGTCGCGGGTGGACCAGTCGCAGCGGCCGGCGTGCCCGTGGACGACGCTGAACATCTCCGTGTCGCCCCAGGAGGAGTACGACCCGGCCAGTTCCACGCGGGAGACGGTCAGAGCCTCGTCCCCGGCGCGGAACTCGTGGTAGGAGAAGTCGCGATCGGAGGGGTGGAAGGTGAAGCGCGCGCCGATGGTCGCGAACAGCAACGACGCGGCCTCCGGGTCGGTGGCCGTGAGCTCGTAGCGGAAGGCCTCGCTCACCGGAGTGCTCCGGCTCCGGGCGTGCCACTCAGCGCGGTCGGGCCCCGCCGGCCCCTGCCGCGGAAGGACAGTGCGCACAAGGTCATCCCAGGACCCTCTTCGTCGAGGAACAGCTCACCGTGAAGGTGCTGTGCCCCATGATCCTCGCCGGATCCGGCCGACAGCAACCACCTCTGCCCGCAGGCACGCGCCGTGGCGCGCGTGGGACGACCGCGCGCCGGGCGCTGCGCTGCGGGCACCCCCAGGACACCCTCCCGGCAACCCCGGTCGTCCTGTTCCCCGCCGTGCCCTACGCCGGGTGGTGGGAGGACCCGGGGCGGACCGCCGTGACCGTGCCGGGACGGGGGTCGAGGACCACGCCCGGGCCCGGGTGCGCAGAAGGCCGCCGTCGGGTTCTCACCGGCGGCGGCCTTCTGCTGTCACCTTCTTCAGGTCCACGGTCAGGGGAAACCATGTGCCACCAGGATGGCCCGGGCCTGCTGAACCGGAGCTGAAGATCGTCGGCCCCGTGCGCCCGGTCGAGGGGTTCCCGCGAACACCTCCTCCGGGCACCGCCGGGCCGCCCGCGGCCTGCACAGACGGTCGGACGTGGGCAGTACTCTGAACCCACGCCCTCCAGCCACCGCCCACCCCGGGCGGTACCCCACCGCGCGAGCGCCCGTCGCCGGGCGGGACGCTCCCCGCTGCGCCCCGCGCTGCGCCCCGCTCCGCCCGTACCCCTGGAGGACGGGACATCCGCACTACCCAGGAAAGCACCCCATGGCCACCTCCCTCCTCGGCCTCACCGGCCACCCCCACTCGGGCGCGGACACCGCCGCCGCCCACCTCGTCGCCGCCCACGGCCACACCCGCCTGGGCCTGTCCGACCCCGTCCGGGAGATCCTGCTGGCCGTCGACCCGCTCGTCGAAGGCACCCGACGACGCGCCCGCGACGACGACTCCGGCACCGTGCCCAAGAAAGCCCTCGACGAGTCCCAGCGGCTGATCAACGCCTTCTCCCGGGAGATCTCCCGCCGCGGGTTGCTGGCCGATCCCCGGGACGGACGCATCCGCCCGGCCACCAAGGCCGCCCGCCTCCTCGACCCCTTCTGCGTCCCCGCCCACAGGAACGCCGTCGCCGACCGCCTGTCGGCCCACCTGACCGCCGTGAACGGGGACTGGAGCCGGCTCAGGGATCCCGCCGTCCCCGCCCACCGGGAGATCCACCGTCTCCACCGGCTCCTGCGCACTGACGCGGGACCCCAGATCGACCAGTTCGGCCCTGACCTGTGGGTCCGTCTCGCGCTCACCGCCGCCGCGGCGATCGACGGCCCCGTGGTCGTCGACGACGTCCGTTCCGACCAGGAGGCCAGGGCCATCCGGGAAAGCGGCGGCACCGTGATCCGGGTCCACCGCCCCGCCCCGAACACCGCCGGCAACACCCACTCCTCCGGGGCCGGAGTGAGCCAGCACCTCATCGACACCACCGTCGTCGACGACGGGACACCCCAGCAGCTCCGCACCCTCGTGGACGCCGTGGTAGGTTCCTCGGCGCTCGCCGCCTGACGCGCTCGCGGAGAGGGCCCGGTCGATCCGCCCACGATCTCCGCTCCGTGACTCCGGTCCCTGGTTCCCCACCCGGGCGGTGCCGCTGTCACCAGGTGACGGGGAACTCGTGGAGGCCGTAGATGTCCGAGTCGTTCTTGAAGGGCAGCTCGTCGACGGGCACGGCGGACCGGAGACCGGGGATCCGCCGGAACAGCGTGTCGAAGACGATCTGCAGCTCCAGGCGGGCGAGGTTCTGGCCCAGGCACTGGTGCGGGCCGTAGCCGAAGGCGAGGTGGTGGCGTCCGCCGCGGTCGATGTCGAGCTCGTCCGGGTCGGTGAACACCTCCGGATCCCGGTTGGCGGTGTTGGACAGCCCGAGCACACCCTCGCCGGCGCGGATGAGCACCCCGCCCAGCTCCACGTCCTCCAGGGCGACGCGTGAGGTCCCGAGCTCGGCGATCGTGAAGTAGCGCAGCAGCTCCTCCACGGCGTCGGGGGTTCTGCCGGGGTCCTCGCGGATCGCGGCCAGGTCCTCGGGGTGTTCGACGAGGGCCAGGGTGCCCAGGGAGATCATGTTGGCCGTGGTCTCGTGGCCGGCCACCAGAAGCAGGAAGGCCAGGCTGACCAGCGCCTGGTGGTCGACGGCGCCCTTCTCCTGCTGCCTGCGGATCTGCCGGCCCAGCAGGTCGTCGGTGGGATGCTGTTCCTTCGTGGTGACCAGCTGGTCGAGATAGGACAGCAGCTCGTGCAGTCCCCGCTGGATCTCCTGCACCGCAACGGTGCGCGAGAGCAGCACGGCCGAGCGGGTCTGGAAGAAGTCGTGGTCCGAGTAGGGCACGCCGAGCAGCTCGCAGGTCACCAGCGAGGGGACTGGCAGGGACAGCGCCTGCACCAGGTCCACGGGGCGGGGCCCGGTGAGCATGGCGTCGATGCGGTCGTCCACGATCTGCTGGATGCGGGGGCCGAGCGCGGTGATCCGCTTGAGCGTGAACTCTCCCATCACCTCCCGCCGGGCCGGCCCGTGCTCCGGCGGGTCCATGCCGAGCAGGCTCAGCGAGACCGGGACCGGATCACGGGTGGGCGCCGGGAACCCGGGGCGGTAGCGGTCGGAGCTGAACCGCGGATCGGCGAGCATCGCCCGGATGTCCGCGTGGCGGGTCAGGGCCCACACGGTCATCCCGGAGGGCAGCGTGACCCGGGATATGGGCGCCTCGTCGCGCAACCGCAGATGCTCCGGCGGCGGGGCATAGGGGCACTGCCGGGTGATCGGCAGGGCGGTGGGGTCGGTGGAGGCCATGGGTCACCCAGTCCTTGCAACCGTACGGCGGAACGACTTCCGTGGTGTTCCACGCTACAGAGCGGGGACAAACCCGTCCAAATGCGTCGTGACCAGGAGCGACGGGCCGCGCTCGGTGCTCGTTCGGGTCGTCGGCCCGCGGCGGACCGGTGATCGCTCCGTGCCGTCGTGCCGTGTGCGGGCCGACGCGCCCCCGTCGTCGTCCTCCGCCCGGTCACCGGAGCAGCGGGCACCGTCCGCGCCGGATCGTGACGGCCGAAGCGGACGATGTTCCACCGCCTCCTGCTACTTTTCGGGCAGGGGACGACATCCTTCCGACCGCGCCGCGGTGCCGGCCCTCTGCCGGGGCCGGCCGGGGACAAGGAGGCGGACATGCAGGTCGGTGTGGACCAGTCCAAGTGCTGCGGTGCCGGTCAGTGCGCTGCCCTGGCGCCGGAGGTGTTCGACCAGCGCGACGAGGACGGCGTCGTCGTCCTGCGCGACGCGGCACCCCCGGAGGCCGTGCACGACGCGGTCCGCGAGGCCGCGGCAGCGTGCCCGGCGTCCGCGATCCGGATCGGGCCCTCACGGTGAGCCGCGCCGCGCGGCCACGGCCCGGGCCGGACGCTCCGCTGCCGGCTCCGGCAGGTGACCGGGGCCGGAGAGCGGCAGGAGGAGTTCGAGCCCTCGTGGAGCGGCCAGGCCGATGCCGGCGAGCACCAGGACCCGCCGCCGAGCCGGATCAGCGACAGGGACCCGGCCTGCCGCCAGGCTGGTGGTCACGGTGAGGACGGCGATGCCGTTCCCGCCGCCACCGTGAGTGCCTTGCCCGGTTCACCTCCAGGTTCTGCCCCGCGGCCAGGCTCCCGTCCGTGGGCGCCACCAGCACCCCGACGGACCCGGCGCGATGCCGGTCGCGGCTCGGAGGCCGTCACATCCCGGTCGGTGCTGCGCCGGACCGCGGGGCCGTCGAGCAGATCCGGATGTCCGGGCGGGCCCGCGCCCTCCTGGACGCGACGGTGAGCGTGGACCCGGACCCGGCTCACCTCGTGGACGCCGATGGGTGCCGGCGCCCGGAGTGGGTGATCACCGACCACGGCGGCGTCGGCCGGCCCGCGACCAGCACCACCCCGGCCCCTCGCCTTCCGGCGAGCGGGCACAAGGGTCCGGGAGGCCAGCGTCGAGCCGGAGGGGCCCTGGGCCGCGGCGGTCAGTGGCCGTGCGGCGGGCCGGCGATCTCCAACAGGGCCAGCAGGTGCAGCAGGGGGCCGCCGAGGGCGACGACGGCGACGACGAGGCCGTACCAGTGGGTGTAGGCCCGGTAGGGGTGGGACTGGCTGACCCCCAGCAGCGCCAGCAGCGCCCCGGGGAGCACCAGCCAGTTCGTCCCGGGGAAGGACGCGACCACGAGGGACAGCCCCGCGGCCGAGAGCAGCGTCCAGGCGAGGAAGCCGGGGCCGTCCTCGCGCTTGGCCACGACGTGCCCCTGGACGTCGGTGTAGTGGGTGGAACGTCCGTCGAGACGGTGGTGCTCGGTCATTCGGAGGGGCTCCTTCGAAGGGGGAGTACGGGCGCCACGGGGGCGTGCTCGCGCAGTGCGACGAGGCCATTCTGCCGGGGCTGTGGGCCCGACCGCCGCCGCGGTGGGCGTGTCACTCGAGGGGGCGGTCCCGAGGGACTCGGCGTCCGGCCCGGGGGACGCTGCACGTCCCCGTGCTCCCCGCCGACGAGGCGAGCGCAGCCGTGCAGGGGACCGCGGCCCTGCTGCGGGCTCGCGCGCAGCTCCACCACCCCGGACCCGACGCCCCGCCGGGTCCACCACCGGTCCACGACGTCGTCGTGGCGGTGGCGACTCAGTGGTGGTCGATGCGGATGGTGCCGTTGGTCCTCAGGGTGATCGTTCCGCCCTGGAACCGCTGGACCGTCGAGCCGTCGACGGCGCGGGTCTCGCCGCTCGTGGGGAACCCGAGCCGGCTGGCCGTTCCGCCCAGGCCGACGTACGCGGTACTGATCCTGCCCAGGACCTCCCGGGCACCGGTCGCGGAACTCCGGCAGATCCGGCCCTTCTGGAGCTTCTGGTAGGAGCCGCCGGTGCTGGTGGGCGCCTCGGCGGGGGTGGGGTGGCCCGGTTCGCCGGCCTGCCCCTTCGCATTGAGGTGGCGATCACCGATGGAGCCCTGGGCGGCGGACGCCCCCGTGAGCCGGCTCCGCACGGTGCGGCCCTTGTGGAAGGACTGGACCTAGCCGCCGATGCCGTCGGATGTCTCGCCGGCGATCGGGTAGCCCAGGATCCCCTTCGCGCCACCGGCCCCGGTGGCGGAGCTCCAGTACATCATGCCCCTCTGGAAGCTCTGGGCGCAGCCGCCGGTCCCGTCGGCGGCCTCGTCGGTGGTCGGGACGCCCAGCACCCCGTCGGCCGTTCCGAGACGCTTGTAGGTGGCCTCGATGTTGCTGCGCACCCAGTGGGCGCCGGTGGCGACTGCGACGAGCAGTTCGAGTTCGAGTTCGCCCTGGACGTCCTGCTCGACGGCGTCGAGCGACTCCACCGACTGGGCCGGACTCGTCCCGGACCGGGCTCCCGCAGTCCCTCGGGTTGAGGTCGCCCGGCCCTCCTCAACCACGGGCGCGCGGCCGGGCACCGGACCCCGGGCGATGACCACGGCGGGCACCGGGGGTGCCCGTCCGGGTGCCCGTCCGGGTGCCGGGGGAACCCTGTCGCGGTCCCGGCAGCGGTCAGGACGGGGTGTTCTCCTCGCACGCACGCCGTCCGCGGGGTCGCAGGTGGTGCCGATCACTGCGCATCCGGGCCGGATCGCGTACAGTGGGGGCAGTTGTTGAAGTTTCGTTTTTGCAGTTCGAGCAGTTCGCCCCGTCGGGGTGCAGCAGTTTTTCTGAGAAGACGTTTTGGCAGGCATCGCAACGCCCGAGCACCCCGAGAGCCGGGGACGCTCCGTTTTCCAGAAAAGGTAGGTCACTCATGACTACTGGCATCGTCAAGTGGTTCAACGCCGACAAGGGCTTCGGCTTCATCACCCCCGAGGACGGCTCCAAGGACGTGTTCGCGCACTTCTCGGCCATCAACTCCGGCGGGTTCCGCTCCCTCGAGGAGAACCAGCGCGTCGAGTTCGAGACCCAGGACGGCCCCAAGGGCCCCCAGGCCGCGAACATCACCGTCATCTCCTGAACTCGCACTGATCTCCTCGTGAGATCCCCGGCGCCGGGCTGAACCGCCTGACGCCGCCCTGGAGTCGCCACCCGGTGTGCCGGGTGGCGACTTCCGCTTTCTGCCTCGTCCCCGCTGCCGGGGTGGCGGTCCTCCACGGTCGCCACCCCGCGCACGGGATGGCCCGGGTCCACGGGGCGATCACCGGACGCCGGGCCCGCCTCCTCGGACCGGCGCGCCTCATCGGCCCCGGCCGGGGCCGCAGGTTCTGCCGGAGCCGGCGGCGTCCAGGCTCCTGCCGTGGTCTGCGGCGCCGCAGCCACCGGCCGGGCACGGAGGCCCAGGACGAGAGCCGTCACGCCTCCGGCGATCGCGTCCGCGCCCGGTGGGCCCCCCAGCTCACCGACCGCGAGCGCACCACCTCGCCGACCCGCCCGCGGACCGCCCCGGTCCGACAGCACGCCGGCCTCGCCCGCGCCGCCACGGCTGCGGGCGAGGAGCCCCGTCGCCCCGACACGGAACCCCGGTGCTCCGGGTGCGTCGATGTCCCACGGGGTCCCCGCCCCGTCGTCGGACGCCTGCTTGCGGCGCCCGGACCGGTCACCGGGGCACGCGGGAACAGGAGCGTCCGCGGCCGCTGACGGCCTCGAGGCACCTTCCGCCTCCGCAGGTGGAGCCACCCGCTTCCTCCGGCGTGGATCCCCGCCGCCGGGGCGCGACCTGCGGACCTGCCGCCGTCACGGCCTCCACAGGCCGGCGGCGCTTCCCTCCGGCGGAGCGCCTTCGCGGCCCCCGCCACGGCCCCCGGGCGCCCTGCATCCTTGTTCCCCTGGGGTCCGTTCATTCCTCACCGGCTGGCCCTCGCGGTCGCCGGTCCCGATCTTGTGAAAGCTTCACCATGAAACACACCATGTCCGTCCTGGTCCAGGTGGACCTCGACGGCACCTACGTCCACATACTCGTCACGGGATGTCTCACCGCGGCGAACCAGCACGTGCTCCACCCCGTGATCGGGCGCGCTCGCGCACTCACTCCCGAAGTGCACGTGGAGGTCGACCTGGACTCCGTCCGGCACCTGGAGCCCACCGCGGTGACGTCGTTGCGCGCGGCCATCGACCGCGAGGAGATCTTCCCCGGGCGGGGGGAGGTGACCATCGCCGTGCCCTCCGGCTCCCGCGCCCACCCGCCCGTGCGCGCGCTGCCGCTCGGGGCGCCCGAAGAGACATGGTCGCTTCCCGCTCTGGCGGCCTGACCCGCGCCCGATCCACCGGAGGCGCCAGGCCCCCGGCGAGGCGCCCCTGTCCCCGGGCTCGCGTCGCGCGAGGGCTTGATGCGTTCCGGCGGTTCTGGATCGGCTGTGGCTGTGGTGGCGTTCCTGCTGCACCCTCCGGGCGGGTGCGGGACGAGGTCTTCGCGGCCGGATCATCTCGCCGAGCGGACCCCGGCGCCGACATCGGCGTTCGCTACCTCCTGGGAAGGGCCGAACGCGTGGGTCTGCACGGCCGCACGCGCGCCGCCCGCCACGGCGCCGACGGCAGGTCCGCCGTCCGTGCGAGGCGTCCCCGGAGTCCGGCCCCCTGATCCCCGCCGCCGTGGTCGACGGCCGGGGAGGTCGCCGTCGTCGACGAGGCCGCAGCAGACCGGGACCGGTGGCCCGGGTGCGGTAGCTTCGCCGTGACGTCGTGCTCATGAACATCCGCTGGCCTGAGGTGGACGGGTTGGATGCCACCCGGGCGATCGTGGCCGGCCCTGGGGCACTGGGGGCGGACGCGACGGACGGGAATCGGGTGCGGCTCAGGTGCACACGACGGCCACGAGGCCGTGGCGGCCTGGGCAGGGCCCGTCCCATCTGCGGCGATGTTCCACGACACTGCTTCCTCCCCGTTCCCGAACGCCAACCGGACGCTGGGCGGCACCGGCTCCGGCGCCACGGACTTCGCCTCCGGGCATCCGGCGGTGGACCACGAACTGGCCGAGCACATCCCCCGGAAGGCGCGCACTGCGGTCCAGGGCTGGCTCGACTCCGTTCGCCAGGCGGAGCTCCAGCACGCGCCGCGCGAGAAGCCCTCCGTTCCGCAGGACGTGGACCGGTCCCTGCTACAGGACCGGCCACCGCGAGCGGGGACGCCGATCACGTGCGCAGCGCCAGCCCACGGCCGAGGACATCGCGCCGCTGGAGGCCGTCGACCTGTTCGGAGCCCGGTACTGCCCGGGGCAACGACCGAGGGCGCCCGTCCGGTGGACGGGCGCCCTCAGCGCATCAGGCCGTGAATTCAGTCCTTGCCCTTGCCCTTGCCGTGGTCGTGGCCCTTGCCGTGGCCCTTGTCGTGGTCGTGGTCGTGGTCGTGGTCATCGTTGTCCTGCTTGAACCAGACGTCCACCTTGTACTCGTCCACCGTGTGCACCGTCTTACCGGTCTTGTCGGTGTACTTGGCGTCGCGGTAGTACTTCTTCCAGTCGTCGTCGCCCTTGTGCTCGGCGATGGAGGCGGCCTTCTTGAGGCTGACATCCTCGTAGTGCTTCTTGTGCCACTTGCCGTGGCGGTCCTTGTACTTGATGTGGACGTCGACTTCGCCGTTCTTGCGCTCGTCATCGTGGTCGTGGTGGCGACCCTTGTGGTCCTTGCCCTTGCCCTTGTCCTTGTGGTCGTGGCTGTAGCCGCCCTTGTCGTCGCCCTTGTCGTCCCCCGCGAACGCCGGGGCGGAGGCGCCGCCCGTCACGAGCAGGCCCGCCAGCGCAGCGCCGGCCAGAGTCTTGTGCAGCTTTTCCATGGTGTTCCCCCTGTGTGTGTGACCTGGTTCCCATTGGTGAAACAGGTGTATGCACACGCTAAGGACGCCTCCGCATTGTTCGCAAGCAAATTTCACGCGTGTTAATAGTTTTCTTCGAATTGCCCTGTAAAAAGATGAAATGACATGAAGAGGGTGAAACGCGCCCATTGTCACCGATATTTGGAGGTTGTCCGCGTCCTGGGGGAGAGGCCGAAACCCCGGTGCGGCGGCGGTGGCACGCGGTGCCCGAGCGAGTTGCTCTTGGGTTGACCCCGGCCCCGTTGCGCATGGCGCCCCAGGTCAGTGCGTGTCTGCCCCGGAGGGAGACCGAGGAGCAGGGGGCGGGCCGACGGCGGTGTCGCCCCCCTCGGTGATCCGGTGCGCGTCTGGCCATGCTGCTCCGTCACGACCCGATCGCGCGCCAAGTCGGTGAATGCCGAAAATGCTTTCGGCTGCGAGGCCGACAGCTCACCGCATCGCGCGTCATGCCCCTCAGTATTCAATGCGATAACTTTTATTTGCATTATGAAATAGATTGACCGGCGAATAGATTCCGCGGGTGCCGAGTTCTTGTCCGGCTGAGGTCCGCGCCGCGCTCCCCGGGCAGGGGTCACCAAGGGATGCGCCGACGGAGTGGCGGGGCCAACCACCGGTCGGGTGGGGTGCGGCGTCGTGGAAATCGGCCCGATCCCGTGCGGAGGCCGGCTCCGTGGGCAGCTCCGCGAAGGGGGAGCAGGGGGGAAGCATTCCTGCCCGGGGGAGGGCAGAAATGCTCCGGCAGGCGGGGGTGGTCCGGGACGGGCTTCGCTGTCCCCCCAGGGACGTGTGTCGCAGCGAAACCCCGGCGGCACCCCGGTGCCTGCTGAAGTCGACTTTACTGGTCAGTAGATGCAGCGGGGGACCGGGCGGCGTGGCTACATGTGGGGACGGCGCGACAGCGCCTCACCCCACGGGGCAGGGCCCCGCGGGTGCAGCGGGAGTCGGCCCAGCCGCTGAGCTCGGGCACCGAGTGCGCGGTCACGTGCTCCGGCCCGCCGTCAGCGAAGCGGGGAGCACCTGGAGGTCGATGCGGGAGGACGTGGACTTCTCCACTGCGATGGAACCGATGCCGTCCACCGTCAGGGCCGCCCGCATCCAGAGGGAGCGGGAGATCGCACCGGGCGGAGCACCGGCTCCGCGGCCACGCGCCGGGCCGCCGGAAAGGATCCGGGCTGACGACGCCCGGCCCCCACCGCCGGCGCACCCGCCATGCGCCGGCACCGATCGAGGCGGAGGATCCGGCCACCCAGGTCATCCGCCACCTCAGGATGTCCTGGACTCCTCTACCGGTGGATGCGGGGCCGGCCGGCCGCCCCGGTCCGCGGCCCCGACTCCCCTCCGTCGGCCCATGACGCCGTACCCGGCGGAGGATGTCCGGATCTGTGGGACGGTCGTCCGCCCGGACAGTGGACCCCGGTCCGCCGAGCGGGGAGGGTGGAGGGAGGACGGCCATGAGCGGTCCCGCCACGCACCGACCACGAGGAGAGACAGTGCCTGAAACGATTGCCGGAATCGCCGTCCCGGACTCCGCCCTCGCCCGCGACACCACGACGCTGGTGCGGCAGGCCGCCGACGAGAACCTGTTCCACCACTCCCGCCGCGTCTTCCTCTTCGGGATGCTCCAGTCCGCCGCCCGGGGGCTCGAGGTGGACCCGGAGCTGGCCTACGTCGGCGCCATGTTCCACGACCTGGGCCTCACCGCCGCCCACCGCAGGAGAGAGCAGCGGTTCGAGATCGACGGCGCCGAGGCGGCGCAGGCGTTCCTGCGCGACCACGGCCGGTCGCGGGAGGAGGCGCGCACCGTGTGGCTGGCGATCGCCCTGCACACCACCCCGGAGATCCCGCACCACCTGGGCCCCGAGGTCGCGGTCGTCACCCTCGGCGTGGAGACCGACGTCCTGGGGCTCGAGCTCGACCGGATCAGCGAGGCCGACCGCGCCGCCGTCGTCGCCGCCCACCCCCGCACGGACTTCAAGAACCGCATCCTCCGGGCCTTCTACGACGGCATGGCCGACCGGCCCGGCACGACCTTCGGCACCATGAACGACGACGTGCTCGCCCACTTCGACCCCGGCTTCCGCAGGGAGGACTTCGTGCGGATCATCCAGGACAACGCCTGGCCCGAGTGAACCGGCCCGGAGCGCACCCGGTGAGGCGCGGACGGTAGCGTGAGATCGTGACGACCCAGACCCGGCGTGTGGTGTTCCTCGTGTTCGACGGCGTGAAGATGCTCGACGTCGCCGGCCCGGCCGAGGTGTTCGCCGAGGCCAACGCCCTCGGCGCGGACTACGCGCTGAGCTACGCCTCGCCGTCGGGCGCGCCGGTGCTGACCTCCATCGGGACCCGGCTGCCCGTGGATGCGCCCGCCTCGGAGGTGGCCGACGTCGACACGGTGGTCGTCGCCGGGGGCGACGGCCTCGTGGCCGCGCCGATCCCCGAGGCCCTGGTCGGTGCGGTCCGGGGTCTCGGGGACCGACCGCGCCGGCTGGTCTCCATCTGCACCGGGTCCTTCGTCCTGGCCGCCGCCGGGGTGCTGGCCGGGCGGCGGGCGACCACGCACTGGCGCCACGCCCCGCTCCTGGCCCGCGCCCACCCCGATGTCCGCGTGGAGTCCGATGCCCTGTTCGTGGAGGACCGGGGCGTGTTCACCTCGGCCGGGGTCTCGGCGGGCATCGACCTCGCCCTGGCCCTGGTCGAGGGCGACCACGGGCCGGACCTCGCCCGCGACGTCGCCCGCAACCTGGTGATGTTCATGCAGCGCCCAGGCGGCCAGTCCCAGTTCTCCGACTCTCTGCGACTGCGGTCACCTCGCGCGCCGGCGGTGCGCGCCGCCGTCGAGCTCGTCGCCGCGCAGCCCGCGCTCGACCACAGCACCGGGTCGCTGGCAGCCGCCGTCGGCCTCAGCCCCCGGCATCTCGTGCGGCTCTTCGCGGCCGAACTGGGCATCTCACCGGCCAGGCTGGTCGAGCGCACGCGCCTGGACCACGCCAAGGTGCTCCTCGACGCCGGGCACAGCATCACCGTCACCGCCCGCGCCGCCGGATTCGGCAGCACCGAGACCCTGCGCCGGGTCTTCGTGGCGCGGTTCGGTGTCGCGCCCAGCCAGTACCGGGCTCGGTTCTCCACCACCCACACCGGCGGACAGCTCGGTCGGACGGGCCTCAGTGCCGGGAAGAGCAGGGACTGAAGCGTCGACAGGTGACGGTCGGGGTTTCATGCCGCAAGGGTCCCAGCGACAACCGCCGGAGTGGCTGCTCGCCGCCCTCGACGCCCCGCCCGCGGAAGTGCTGTCTCGCCCCCGCACCGGGCGTGGCAGTGAGGGCCTCCTCGGCCGCACGGTGCCGACCGCGTCCCGGGCATGCCGGGGGCCGCCCTCCACCGCAGCATCCGGGAGCTTCCGGTTGTGCCGGTGGGGACCCCTCGGCGATGGGGCGGTGTCCACGTAGGGGAGTGGTCATCCGGCAGCTTCCCCCTGACGCGCCGCCTGCCGCCGGGCCGAGGTGCCCCTCGCCGCCACCGTGCGGTGGTCGCGACAGCACCACGGGTCAGGACGTGCACTCACGCCTCCCCGGGACGGCACGGCCCCATGGGTACGGTGGAGCAATGGCCTCAGACAGTCGCGGGAGCACCCAGGTGCTCTGCTGCACCGTGGGCGGGTTCTGCTTCGGGGCCCTGGTCGCGGGCCTCAACGCGGTCTCGGCGGCTCATCCTGCCCTGGTCGTTCTGTCCCAGGTCCTGGGGGTCGGCTGGTCCTGGGCCGGACTCGGCATCCTGGTCGGCGCCCTTGCGCGGCGACGGCCGGCCGTGGCCGCGGTCGGCACGCTGCTGCCGGCCGTGGTGGGGTACTACCTGGTCGATCTGCGCAACGGGGTCTACACCCATCATGATCGCGACCACCCGGTGTACGACATCGATCCCACCCAGGCGCCCGTCGTCACGTCATGGGACGGTCTCATCGGCGACACGACCTTCTGGGGCGCGGCCGCTCTTCTCCTCGGGCTGGTGCTCGGTCCGGTCGGAGCCTGGACCACCCGTTCCGGCCGGTCGGGCCTGCTCTGCAGGCTGGTGGTGCCGGTGGGGGCCGCCGTGGAGATCTTCGTGCTGCGGCTGCCCTTCGAGCTGCAGCTCCAACCCCGTCCGGTGGTGGTGGCCACGATGGCGGCGGTGGGGTCGATCGGCCTCGTCGTGGCCGCAGTGCTGTGCCTCCACCACGCCAGGCTCGAGCCGGGCTGTCGCCGTTCACCTCCGTCGACCCGGCAGGACGGATCTCCGGTCGTGCCGCTGCACTGACCGGGGACCCCCGGAGCACCGCTTCGCAGGACACGGCCTAGTGACGCAGCGTGTGGGCGGGGTTCTGGCCGTAAGCCTGACGGTGGCGGCGGGCGAAGTCCCCGGGGTGGGCGAAGCCCCAGCGCGCGGCGATCGCGGCCACGGTGTCCCCAGCGGTCGGATCACCCCCGACGAGGTCCTGGTGGGCGGCGGCCAGCCGCAGCCCGCGCAGATAGGCCCCGGGGGTGGTGTCGGCGTGGGCGCGGAACGTGCGGGTGAGCTCGACGGTGCTCAGGTGCGCGTGGCGGGCGACGTCCTCGACGGTGATCGGCAGCGAGACGGCGGCGTGCATGAATTGCACCGCCCGGGTGTAGGCGGCTTGCCGGGCCGCCACCGTCTCCCGCCGGGCCTGGGGGTCCCCGGCCAGGGGGAAGGCTTCCAGGGTGGCCACCGTCATCCGGTGCACCAGCTCGGCCCGCAGCATCGGCACGGAGACGATCTCGGGGTCGGTCAGCGCCCGGTGGACGAAGGCCTGGGTGGTCTGCCAGTAGGCGGCCATCTGCGCCGACACCGGGCCCGGAGCCGTGAAGACGACCGGGAGGGACTCGTTGCCGTAGGCGGTGCGGGCGGTCCGGGCGAGGGTGGCCAGGCTGAGATCGACCGTGTCGAGGCTCAGGAACTCGAGTGCGGCCTGATAGTCCTGGTGCGGCTGCTTCACCGCCAGGCCGGTGCCGCGGTGACCGTTGATCTCCCAGCGATGGGTCCCTGACCGCGGCAGGCTGACCGTGACCCTGTCCTCGAGCACCAGGTGCACCTGCCCCTGACCCCGGAAGTGGAAACGGCCCAGGGCGAGCTCCGCGTCACCGTCCACGTCCTGGCGGTACACGAAGGCCGGGTCATCGCGGAGCGGATGGATGACCGCGCCCGCGTAGGCCCGGGACAGCTGCTCGTTGACCACATCGGGATCGGTGGTCACACAGCGCAGACGGATCGGCAGGATCTGCGTCACGTCCACCCCCTGCAGGCTCCGTCCGGTGCAGTGTCCCCAGGCGCGAGAACCCCGGGCAGCATCCCCCCGGGGCTGTCCCGAGCCCAGGCTCCGGCTGTCCCCACGGCAGCGGCAATCATGTCGTCCAGGCTAGCCACCGTCCCGGGCCCCGCCCAGGCCCCCGGGACAGATGACCTCGGAGCATTTCCGCCCGTGCGTGCCTCGCGAGCCGGGATCAGCTGCGCAAGGTGGTCGAGGGGGCCTGGCCGTAGTGGTTCCGGTAGGCGGCGGCGAACCGCCCCGGGTGGGCGAACCCCCAGCCGGCGGCGATCGCCGCCACGCTCACCCCCGTGGTGGGGTCGGCGGCCACGAGGTCGGCGTGGGCCGCCTCCAGCCGTGCGGCGCGAAGGTACTCCAGCGGGGTGGTGCCCTTCTCCCGGCGGAAGGCGGCCTGCAGACCTCGCGGGCTCATCCGGGCGGCCGCGGCGATCTCGGCCAGCCCGATGGGCTCGCCCAGGGACGCGTCGATGAACGCCACGGCCCGCCGGACCCCACCGGAGCCGGGCTGCGGTGCTGGGGCGGGGTCCTGGAGGTGCTCGAGGAACGAGTTCGGGAAGACGTGCAGCAGCGCGGTGACCAGGGACCGGGTCATCTCCGCCCGCAGCAGCGGGTTGCTCATCACCTCCTCACGCGGCAGCAGGTCCCGGCCCACGTGGGCGATGAGGCCCGCCCAGTACCGGCCCAGGGCCGGGGTCACCGGGCCGGCACCCCTGAACTCCAGGCGCAGCACATCGGAGGCAAACAGGTTCCGGGCCTCGTCCTGGACCACTGCGGCGTCCAGGGAGAGGGTCAGCACATCGAGGTCCTCCCAGAGGCTCGTATAAGGCTGCTGGGGCAGGAGGAACGGGCCCCGGCACGCGAGGGTGTCCCGGCCGCTGGTGACCCTCACCGCGCCCCCCAGCACCTGCCCGACCCGCAGCACTCCGGGGTGCTCCCCGACCCCGCCTGCCGGGGCGCCCTGCCACCGCACCCGTTCCAGGGCCACGGGCCCGGTGCCGGCTGTGGACACGCTCACGGAGACGTCGTCGGTCGAGGGCTGGTGCGTTCCCCGCACGGCGTAGACCTTCTCCAGCACGGCCAGGGCCTCTGCTCGGTCGTGGGTGGTGAACATCGACCGCTGCACGTCGTCCCCCATGGGCAGGACGCTACGCCGCATCCACCCTCCGGTACACCACCCCGGGGAGGCCCCCACGTGTCACGGCGCCTGCGCCCCACCGCGGTCACGGGTCGATGCCCCGTCCCCGGGTCAGTGGGAGACCTCCCGGAGTCGCCGGTGGAGAACGGCTGTGACGGTCCCCGGTGGCCCACGCGCTCGGCGCGTCGCGGGCAGCCCACCACCGGCGCGCCCGGCAGCGGCTGGCGTCCAGGCCGTGCCTCGCACCGGGTCCGCTCCGACGGGCGATGACCGGGCATGCAGGCAGGGTGGTGGCCGGGGCCTGTCCGTAGCGGTCCCAGGAGGCGGCAGTGCGGCGTTCCCGGTGGGCGACGCCCCAGGGGCGGTGAGGGACTGCCCGGTCGGTGCCGGGGTCGGGTCTGCCCCCGGGGCGGCAGCCACCGGAAGGAAGGGCAGGAGCGTCCCGGCTTGCCCCTCGCCGGCACCGGCACTGCACGCCTGGGCGCGGCGGGGGGCCGATCTGGCCGGACACCGTCATGTCGCTCATGCTGTCCACGCCCGAGGAGACAGTCATACATATGAATATTCATTGGTTTTTACTAGGCTGGGACGGTGAAGGAATCCACGTTGGTGTCCCTGGTCGTCATCGGCACCCTGGCCTACGGCGGGGTCGGCATCTGGACCGACCTGTCGGAGAGGTCCCGGCAGGAGGCCCAGGCCGCTCAGCAGCAGGCATCGGTCGCCCCGCGGTGCGAGGTCCTGGGGCGGGAGGAGCTGGTCCCGGAGGCCGGGGCGCTGTTCGGGGTGAACCTGGACTGGGTGGACAAGCCGTTGGCCGACTACGCCCTGCGGCTGGGCCACAAGCCGGCGGTGAGCGTCTCGTTCACCGGGTTTCCCTATGACGAGCGGGGCCACCGGTATCTGCGGATGGCCGCTGATCAGATCCGCGCCGACGGGCAGATGATGCTGCTGACCCTCGAGCCCGAGGGCGGGCTGCAGACCGTGACCGAGGAGACGGCGCAGGAGCTGGCGGCGGATCTGGCCGAGATCAACGACTCAGGCGTGCCGGTGATCGTGCGGTTCGCTCACGAGATGAACGGTTCCTGGTATGCCTGGGGCCAGCAACCGGTCGCCTACGTGGAGACCTACCGGCGCGTGGCGGAGGCGGTGCACGAGAGGGCCCCGGGGTCGGCGATGATGTGGGCCCCCAACTACGGGGGCGGCTACCCGTTCGCCGGTGGGGCTCACGAGGCCGAGCCCGGCACCGAGGACTTCGCCATCCTGGACACCGATCATGACGGGGAGCTCACGATGGCTGATGACTCCTATGCCCCCTACTATCCCGGGGACGAGTACGTGGACTGGGTGGGGATGTCGCTCTACCACTGGGGCGACGCCCACCCGTGGGGGGAGAACGAGGTCCCGGAGGAGGGCAAGTTCCTCGCCCAGCTGACCGGCACCTACGACGGGGCCGGCGGGGACGACACCGCGGTGCCGGACTTCTACGCCGAGTACGGCAGGGACCGGGGCAAGCCGGTGTCCATTCCGGAGACCGGTGCCCTCTACGCCTCGGCCGTGGCGGAAGGGGCGGGGGAGCTGGAGATCAAGCAGGCCTGGTGGGATCAGGTCTTCGACTCCTCGATCCCCCGGGACTTCCCGCAGCTGAAGATGATCAACTGGTTCGAGTGGGACAAGCACGAGGTGGAGATCGACGGGGAGGTGGACTGGACCACCACCAACGACCCTGCCGTCCGCGCGGCCTTCACCGCAGCTCTTCCTGGCTGGTTGCGCTACGCCCCCGAGACCTCCTGCACCGCACCGGGCACCTGAGGCGTCCACCGCAGCCGCTTGCGCTCAGGCGAGCATCCGTGTGACCGTGCGCGAGAACCCGGCACGGAGAACCGGAGGGTATCGACACGCCGTGCGGGTGCGCTCAGGCCCCGGGCCGGTGCAGGAGCTGCCACGCCGGCACAGTCCCCGGGTGCTGGTGACCGGCGAGAACGCCTGGTGCGCCGGTCGTGCCGCCCTCGGCGGGACGGGGCGGCCGGTGCCCATGGTCTCCCTCCGGTACTGCGCGGGCCGGGATCGGGGCAGCGCCGACCGGCCGCCGGATGCCCCGAGCCGGGTGGGGCTGTCCTGCAGGCGCGGGCCTGCTCAGGGCAGCGTATGGGAGGCGCCGTCGGAGCCGTCGAGCACATACCGGAGCTGAGCCGGGTCGGGCCAGCGGTCCACGAGCTCCTCGACGAGGGCGTCACCGACGACGACCTCGTCCTGGTCCGGGTACTCGACGGTGAGGTGGGCCAGCTTGCCCCGGTGCAGCTGCAGGCTCACCTGCAGCTCGATGCCGCCGCTGGCCCGGAACCGGGCCTGGACCGGGTGGACCTGGGAGTGCGGCACCACGCGGACCACCTCATCGGGCACCTCGAACTCCACCATGGGGGAGAACCCGCCGGTGCCGGCCTCCACGTCGGCGCCGGTGTCGTAGTAGGACTCCTGGGCCACGTCCAGCTGGGCCAGCAGCACCTGAGCGTCCGGGGTGTCGGTGGCTTGGAGGATTCCCTCGATGATCTGACGGACCTGTGGCGTCACGGGGCGGGCGCGCAGCAGCTCGTCCACCCACACCCCCTCCTCGGTGCCGGCCGCAGCGCGGTCGGCGGCGAAGGACGCCAGGACACCGGCGGCGGAGACCGCCGCCAGCCACCGCCGAGGACGGCGCACCCCGGTTGCGTGCAACCGGGACACGACCCGGGCGTCGAGGGCCTCGGAGGGCCCGGCCAGGGCCCAGACGGCCCCGCCGGCCATCAGGGCGGCCACCACGTGGGCGGGCACGAACGCGGTGCGGTCCCGGTCGGTGGTGACCCCGGCCCACCACGCCGTGGTCGTGGCCACGCCCGCCCGGTAGGCCCGGCGGCGTGCTGGGCTCAGCGCGGCGGGATCCAACAGGCTCAGAGCCCCGAAGGCGGCGGCCGAGACGACCCCGAAGACCGGTGAGACCGGATCGGTGAGACGGGCGAGAGCGTGATGCATGGAGGTGTCCTTCCGGGTCGGTGGCACCCACCCTAGGCAGGCAACCGACCACCATGACGGCACCGCACGGGAACCGGCGATTCCCCGGGGCCGGTGCACCCGGCGCCCGGGTTCGCCGGTGCCGGTTCCGCGCCGTCCTGCGGGGCGGTGGCCCGATACGGCCGGGACCCACAGCAGGGATGCCCGGGTGCGGTCCGCCATCCGGGGACCTGACGTGCCACCCATCACGGTCGGACAGCCAGGGCTTTTGCCCCGAGGCCCCATCTCGCCCCACGAATACCGTGCGAGCTCAGGGGGCCGGAAGCGTGATGGTGGGGCGGTTCGGTTCGACGGCGCCACCGGGGGACGCGGTGCCCAGACTGAACAGGCGCCCCTCCAGGGTGAACCGCTGGGTGGGCCCGCCGGAGCTGAGGTTGGCCCTGATGCTGCCGCGGGCGGGGTAGGTGCCGCGGGCGGTGACGCTGAGCCCCATGGTGATGTCCCGGCGGAGAGCCAGTGGCCGTTGGCGGCCCTGGCGCCAGCGGCCAGGACGATCTGGCTGCTCGGGGCGACGGTGATGCTGGTGGCGCGGAAGATGAACATCGCCGCCGGGTCGCCTTGGGCGTCGAGGATCAGGGTCGATGAGACGGTGAAGGCCCCCGTGGTGCTGGTGTAGACCCCGGCGGTGGTCCGGCCCGTCGGCGACGTCGGGCGGGTCGCGGTCACAGCTCGGGCGGTCAGGGCTCGTTCCAGGGCACGGGCGTCAGCCATCGCCGAGGCTGCAGCCGGGGTGCCGGCTGCGACGGCGCCGGTCACGTTGGGGCGCGCGCCGCTGTTCTGCAGCGCCACGACGTTCGTTCCGGGGTGGGTTCCCACGCTGCCGCCCACGGTGGTCTGGTGCCCGCCGGGGGTGTGGTTGACGGTGCCGGCCGAGGCCAGCAGGCCGTAGCGCGGCCCGGCCCGGAGTCAGCGCTGGTGGTGCGGCAGCGACTGTCCAGGAGGCGCGTGTGCTGGTGCGGGAGGTGAAGGCCGCGGTGCTCGGTGCGGCCGGCGGGGACACCGGGCCGGCCAGGACTCCGGTGCCGACCACGGCCAGGGCGCCCTGCCGGGCGAGATCGGGGGTCCCCTGCGTGGTGCGGACGACGTCCGGTCCGTCGGGCCGGCCGGCTCGGCGCTGGCGCGGGAGGAAGACGGCCAGAGCGGTCGACAGTGCACCCACGGTGCCGGCGGCCCACACTGCCAGAGGTCCGCTCCGGCCGGTAACCAGCCACAGGGAGGGCAGGCCGATGCCGGGCACGAGCAGACGGGCCTGGCCGGTGATCTGCTCCCGCACCGGTGGGGCGGAGTGGACATCGGCGTGGGCGTCACCTGCGGTGGTGTACGTTCCGTCGTCGTTGTCACCGACGATGCGGTGCAGGATCAACCGGTCGACCCCGCCGGACCGGGCCCCGGAGGGGCTGGTGGACTGTACGACTCCTCCCACCCGCACGGGCTGGACCTCGGGCAGGGCAGAGAGCACCACGACGTCGCCGGGGGCGATGTGCGGTTCCATGGACCCGGTCTGGACGACGGTGGCGTGCCGGCCGAGCAGGATCGGAAGTGAAGCGACGGCGGCCAGGGTGGCCAGCATCACCAGGTAGATCCGGGCGGCGGTCCCGGCCGGGAGCCGGGCCCAGCCCCACGGCGCGGCCGTCACACCGGCAGGTGCTGACTCGGCGGTGGAGCTGGGCTCTGGCTCGGTCCGGATCTGCACGCGAGAGCTGCTCAGGCGGCCGGGGCGTCGTCGCCCTGCAGGTCCCAGACCAGGTCCACGATGACGCGGGATCCCTGCAGCGCGTCGATCTGGGCCTGCGTCATGCCGGCGGTGTCGAAGGTCCAGGTGCCGCGGTAAGTGCTCGACTCCCCGGCCGTGCCGGTGGTGTCCCAGGCGGCCCCGCCGGAGGTGTAGTCCCTGTTGACCCGGGCCAGGGTGGACAGCGGCTGGGCCGGAAGTGCGCCGGGGACGGGGGTGAAGCCGGTGCAGTCGTCGAAGGACCCGGCGGTGCCGCCCTCGACCTGCAAGGTGATGCGGTCCTCCGGCGCCGCGGCGGAGCCGGAGAGGTTCTGCACGTAGGCGCGCACCTCGCCTTCCACGGTGGAGCTGGGGGTGACCACGATGCACTTCTGGCCGGTCCGGCCGGGGACCAGGTTCTCCACGGTGACGCCGGCGCGGCCGGCGTCGTCGTCGGTGAGGGCGACCTGGCCGGTGGCCCAGGAGTTGCCGGAGTTGCGGGAGGCGGCGGTGGAGCCCTGCCAGACCATCACGCCGGCCACCAGCACGGCGACGGGGGCGGCGGAGAGCCCAGTGATCCGGCGGGCACGGACGGCGGGAGCACGCACGAGAAGTCCTGTTGCGCGACGAAGCCCGAACCGGGCTGAGGCCCTGCGCCGTCGCTGCATGGGGCGAAGGATGGAGTCGAGCCGCGATGGGGGTCGTGGGCCAGCCGAGGACACCGTGTCCAGGCCTCGGCGGGGCCTCCAGGACTTTCGTCCAGTGCCGGCGCGGAGGAGGCATCTGCCCAGGTGCGAACGGACATTCTGGCGTGCTGTGCCGGTGCAACCTCCCGTCATCTCCGGATGCACCCCGGATCCCCGGTCCGGTGACCAAGGGACGGCCCGGCGGGTTCGCCCTCGGCGGGCGGCTGTGCGGCTGCCGGCCTCCTGGACCGCCGACCCATCCGCGCCATCCCCGGACACTCCCGGGGCGCCGGATCGCGGGGCGCCCACTGGGGCGTCCGGATCGCGGGGCGCCCACTGGGGCGTCCGGGTCGCAGGGCGCCGGCCGGGCCGCAGGGGCCGGACGCTGGACGCGCGGGCCCTGGTGCCACGGACACCACCGAGACAGCACCGTGGAACCGACCGGTCCCCTGGAGGCGCTCGACGCCGGGTCGGGCCGGGCGGTGGCTGCGGCACCTTCCGTGGCTCCATCGGTGCACGCCCACGCCGCTCCCGGTCACAGGCCCTCGCTCACGCCCGTCCACGAGGGGTCGGCCTGCCCTTGGGTCAGTTCGACATGGGGTCCCTGATGGACGGCGAGGTAGATCCTGTTGCGCAGCTCGTTGGCCTCGGCGGAGGTGAGTGTCCGCAGGAGCGGACGGATGTGGATCCGGATCAGCGCGTTGTTCTGGCCGGGGACGATGCCGAGGCGCTCGCGGGCTGCGGCGGGAAGCTCCTCGCACCGGGTCAGGGACAGGACCTCGACGGCTTCGAGGAGGTCCGCGTCCTGCCCTAGAGCTGTGCGGATCCGATCACCGATGGTCTCGCCGTCCTCGTGGTCGTCGAGCACGACGGAGATGTCCCGGCGCGTCCCGGGGAGCAGCGAGACGTGCTGCCATGGTTCCAGGTCGAGCATCTGGGCTGCGATGCGCGGCTCCGAGGAGCGCAGGTAACGGATGTCCGGGATCGACTTGCGCAACATCAGGGCCCGGTCCAGCCCCATGCCCAGGGCCGATCCGGACCACTTCTGCGGGTCGAGGCCGGACCCGCGCAGCACATCGGGGTGGATGCGCCCGCATTCGGCGAGCTCGAGCCACTGCCCGTTCAGGTGCACGTCCACCTGTCGTCCGCCGATCGTGTACGGGTGCTCGACGTCGGTGACCTGCCATCGCGCTCCTGGCAGGACTGCGTCCACGACGGTGGTGATCATCTCGAGCATGTCCTGCTCGGTCGTCCTCGGTGTGGACCGGATCCGCCACAGATCGACCTGGTGCGGTTCGCCCACGTGCGTGCGGTCGACGACATCGCGTCGGTAGACGAGGCCCGGGACGACGAGCAGCTCGTCGACGCCGGACCGGGTGCGGTAGTCCTCCAGGGCCGTGGGCAGTTCCGCGCTGGTGTGGGTGCGCAGCAGCACGGTGGGCGAGGCGTAGCGGGTGTACCGCTGCGCCCGGGTGACGTCGCCGGGGTCGTAGCCCAGACGGTCGTAGTTGTCGTGGACCGCAACGAGGGGCGGATTGCGCACCTGGCGGACGGAGCTGCCCCATTGGTGCTGCAGCTCGGTGACGAGATGCTCCAGCAGGAGCTGCATCGAGTGCGTGCCTTGGGCCGCGTCGCTGAGGTCGCGCAGGGTCAGTGCTCTGGCGAGCTGGTCAGGGGTGATGTACGACGTAGTCGACATGGAAGTCTCCTGGGGTGGCGGGAGCGGTGCTGGAACGGGAGTTCCCCCGGCCGTGCCTGCGGAGACTAGTCGGCTTGACGTAGCGCGCTCACGCCCCCGCGGCCACTGAACGGCCGGGGGCGCTGAAATCGCTGAGCACGCTCCATGCGATCAAGGCTAGCAACGATCACCAGCACCGGCATCCGTGCTGCATGCCGGTGCAGCCGCGCATCGCCTCGTACCGGTGGAGGCACGGGCGGGGCGGCCGCGAACGCCAGGGGCGATGACGTGGTTCGTCGGTCAGCTCAGCGGTCCCTCTGCAGAGGCCGGCGGGTGCGTCTCCCGGGAGGCGGGTGGGCCCGCCGACGGTCGTACCCACGTGGTGTGGTTCGGTCCGGCACGAGCCGTGAAACCGGGTCCGAGGACAGGGACTGGTCACCGGCGAGGCCGCGCACGGTCTTCGACCTGGCAGGCCAGGTCTTCGCCAGTGGGGCTCTCCCGCGGTTCCTGTCCGCGTCGCGGGCCGTGGACGCGCAGGGGCAGGCGGCCTCGGCGGGCCGGACGCTGGAACATGGGCCCGGTGCTGCGACGACCCCGCGGAAGTGGGCGCACACCGGACACCGGGGCGCCCGACGGGGTCGTCGCGCACCGGCCAGGAGGACCCATGACCCCGCCCATCCCACCACCGCGGGACACCGACCGCCGTACCCCAGCCGGTTCTGTGGCCCGGTGTCGGCCCGTGGCGGTCTTCCTCCTCCTGGCTCTGGGCCTGGGCTGGGCGGCGCTGATGACCCCCGTGCTCACCGGAGCGCCCACGGAGCCGTTCCTGCTCCTCCTGACCTTTGTGGCGCTGCTGGGCTCGGCCCTGCTCGTCACCCGCCTGGCCGACGGGCCGGGCGGCGTCCGGAGGCTGCTGGGACGGGCGTTCGCCTGGCGCTGCGGCGCCGGGCGCTGGGTCGTGATTCTGCTGGGCATGCCGGTGTTCACGCTCGCCCTGGCCGCCGCCACCGGCTCGCTGCGCAGCCCGCCGGCGGGCTGGGGGCGGAGGCGGGGTGGTACCTGTCCAGCACGCTCGTCCTCGGGGCGCTGGTGCCGACGGTCGGCCGGCCCAGGCGCTGCGGCCCACCCGCACCGTGAGCGGGACCTCGAAGTCCGACGCGCGGGAGACCAGGCCGGTAGTGCGCGGGTAGAGCTCCAGGGCGTCGGCGTTGTGCGGGGTCGTGGGCGAGAGCTTGTGGATCCGGGCCCCGATGGTGGACGGGCAGTCCACGGGCACGGTCCTGCCCTCGATGAGCACCGGGCCCTCCGAGCGGTGGTTGCCGAAGAGGAATCCGATCTGCCCGTCCTCGTCGGGGCAGAACGGGGACACGTCGGCCTCGGACCAGTCGATGGTGACCCACTGCTCGGGGGGTGGCGGGCGGCGTGGACACGGGCCGGCACGGACCGGACCGGGGACGGCGGCCGGGCGGCGGACGGACCGGCGCGGCGGACGACGTCGCGGGCGAGCGGTGCGATGGGCTTCGTAGTCCTCATGTGTGCGGAGGCACGACGAGGGCCCGCACTCGCGGGGGAGTGCGGGCCCTCGTGCGGGGAAGGCCTCGGCGGGGCGGATACGGCCGCCATTCGATTACCGGCCGCTGACCTCTACGCGGGCCGGCCAGTTGCCGGTGACCTGGTGAAAGTCGATGGCCCGCATCAGCGGTGACATGTCGTAGGTGCTGATGTTCAGGTTCAGCGTGACGCCGTGGACGGACTTGACCGTCAGGAACGGCATCCCTTTCAGCATCTGCATGCGATACTCAGCGATCTCGCTGTAGGGGATGACGTGCTCGTTGCCGAGCACACTGCGGAAGGCCACCTCGAAGTCGCGCGGCGCCACGTAGAAGTTGCGGTACATCAGCACGAACGCCACACCGCCCAGGACGATCGCCACCGAGGAGATCTGGGCGCCGAGCGGGGCGCGGTCCGTGGTGAGGGACAGCAAGCCCATGAGGGAGCCCACGACCAGGAACAGCCAGCCCACCGCCGGCACGAACTTCGGCATCCGCTGCTGCTCCGGATACTCCTCGGACCGGTTGGGGTGCTTCCGTGCCCACCAGACGACGCCTGCAATGGCCGCTGTCGTGAGCACCGAGATCAGCAGCTTCAGGATGAACGCGCTCGACATGCACCCAGTCTACGGTGAGCTTCCCGTTCGCTAACGGATGACGGGAGGTC
>Ga0326721_10000138_pt1 | contig 32777 bp, 48 predicted proteins | sample SGPome_FD_203951 | JGI IMG/M metagenome (GOLD analysis project Ga0326721, IMG submission 203951) | Soil microbial communities from Southern Great Plains, Lamont, Oklahoma, United States - SGP_1_2016 | ecosystem: Engineered > Artificial ecosystem > Soil microcosm > Unclassified | place: USA...
TACGGTTTTCCAGAATTTTGAAATATCCAGAACTTTCAAGCCCTTTACGCTGTGATGCACGATCCTGTTGCCGGCAATCCATTGCCTTATCCCGTCCATCATGCTGTATTCCTGAACCGGTTCGGTTTCTGGTTCCTGCCGGAAGAGTTCCACTTCCTTTGATTCTGACAGTAGTATTGTCTCAGGCTTACTCAGGGCGACCTTTTCCCGGAGGGCTTGGACTTCAGCGACTGCTTCTATTGCATCAATTCGCCGTTGTTCTTCCCATCTGGCATCAATCTCTTCGATAATCACATCCATGAAAGTATTCAGGAGTTGACTACTGGTTTCTGCAACCGGCAAGGTATTGACGAGAATCAGGAAGAAAGGCTCGTTGCGTGCATGTTCAAGATTATCTCGGGCTTGGTCAAGACCGATTTCAAATCCTTTAAGCCACTCCCTTCCGAATCGGTAGTCAAATTCTTCTAAACGCTGTCTTTTGTTTTCAACTATAACTTCAAGGTTTTGTACTACATGCTCCCATTGGAGAATGCAACTTTTTCGTGTTATCAATTTATATGTACTCTTTCACTTCTTGGCTGGGGGAAGAGGCTTGTTTCCAGACCTCACCCTTATCGTACCTTATTGAAGCCGAAATATGTTGGTAACACGCCGATTTTCCTGCAAATACAATTATTTTGAGCATTTCTTGAGGAACAGAAACGCTCCCACCCCGTAATGGAATGAGAGCGTCCTTGGTTTTGTTTGTTACAGGTCAGCGTAGAATTTCTCCATCGTCGCCTTGACCACCTCAACGAACTCCTTTGGGGCATCAGCAGAGAAGGGAATGAACTTGCTGTTCAGGATGGAGGTGATGCACAACCCGTCTTCGGTGACGGTGGTGTACATTGCAGGGCTGAAACCAGTCTTCTCACCGATGTTCTTCTCTACATAGTACTCCAGCCATTCAATGCTTCCCGTTGGCTCTTCGGGGTAGGAGAGATCCTCGTCATAGGGGAGGAGTGTAATTCCTTCAGCATCCAAAACCTTGACCATTGCATCTGCGGTAGCAATCATTACATTTCCTTCAATCGGGATGAGTAAACCTTATGTGTTCAGTATACCTGTTTCAAGGAAGTGGTGCAACTTTATTGGGGCAGTGCAGTCTATGCAGACGCATAAAAATATGGGCCCGATTGCAGCCAATCCGCAACCGAGCCCATATTCCGCACCGCTTTCGCGGTCGCTCTCGTTTTATTATGTCCTTATCCTACCATCGAAAAGTGGCTACGTCAAATTATTTTAGGAATTTTCTGGAAATTTTCAAAAATTAGTGGAAGGAATCACCGCAGGCACAGGAGCCGCCGGCATTCGGGTTGTCTATGCTGTAGCCCTGCTTGGCAATGGTGTCTTCAAAATCAACAACGGAACCACCAAGATACGGGGCGCTCATTTTGTCCACAACTACTTCCAAGCCGTCAAAGTCAACAATGGCATCGCCTTCCAAAACTCGCTCATCAAAGTAGAGGCCATAGATAAGTCCTGAACATCCACCCGGCGAAACCTGGACCCGCAAGCGGAGATCGGTTCTGCCTTCACGCTCCAAAAGGTCACGGGTCTTATCAGCGGCGGCTTTTGTCAGCACAACGCCATGTTCTTCATCGGTGACTGCTATTCCGCCGGCGAGTTCTTTTTCTGCAATCTGCTCAGTCATTACTTTCCTTTCATGGTTTGTATCAAATACAACCTTGGGAAAGAGTCCGCTATTCCCAAGGTTGTTGACTTCCTGCCGGTTATGTCTTATGCTGGTTGTATTATCAACAGCAAGGAGTAGATATGCTTATGTCCATTAAGTCCATCGCTGCTACCAAAGACTACGCTGCCATCAGTAAGGACGACGTTGGCGAGGTGGTCTCCAAAAGCCACAACAAAGGCCGCTCTGTTCAGGGTCGCCGCCAGATCAAGCGTTCTGAACGGCACAAGGTAGCACAGGATATCAAGCGGGAGCGTAACAGCTAAATCCGATTCAACCATTGAGAGGCCCGGGAGGTAATTTCCCGGGCCTCTCAACGTATTCAGGCTATCTCTCGCTCAGCCATGCTTTGAAGGTCACCATCACGGCATCAATGTCAGAGAAGGTAATGCTTTGCCTGTTTGCCCGTCTTGTTGGCGGCTCTTCCTGTGGATTGAACCGGGACAGTTCCAGTTCGGTGCTGGAATAGGCACGCAAGGTGACGTTCATGGCCGGGAATCGCCATGCAAGGCTTAGTCCCGCTTCTTGAGCCATGGGATAGATAGCAGGCAATGCTCTGCCTTCGCGCTCCAGTTGACTTACGAAACCTGAAATCATCGCCAGCACACCCGGGTCCGGCTTCACTCCTTCCCCGTTTCCCAGCCATCCGTCTTCAAGGAGGGAGAGTTCCTTTAATCTGTGTCCCCGTGGGGTAACGCTCATTTTGTTTCCTTTCGGTGTTTTCATGAACCGACCTACCAGCTAAACCGGGGCAGATCCATTTCAACTTGTGGATTTTTCTTGTCTGTGATGTAGGCAGGAACGATTACATCGTCCGCAATTTTCCGGCATTCCCGGTAGCTCAGATACTTTTTCTTGCGGAGTTGCCGGGCGATCTTCTGCATTGCCGGGATGTTTGCATCCAAAATCTTTTGTGCGGCGGACTTCGCCTCATCCGCAAGGTCTGCATAACTCATTCCAGCCAGAAAATCTGTATTCCGGCTTACCAGTCCAATAGCATGCTGGGTGTCTGCATAACAGGTCGTGTCCTTCCGCAGAAATTGCTTGACCGCACTATCACCGGCATAGATGATGGTCAGGGTTTTCATCAGGTTATAGCTTTCCGCAATTCCTACAGTGAGGTTCTCGCCTTTAACAAGAACGGAAACCCCAACGAATTCCACGTCAAGAGCCATTGCGGTCACGACATGTCCTGCTTCGTGAATTACTGCTTGCTGTTGTACTTTCCCTGAACCAAACATCTATCTTCCTTAACGTAGAGGTATCTTCCCTAAGGCTACAGGAGATGGCATGATATTGCAACTTCTACAGCCATCTCCTGTAGGGGATTCATAGGGAGGTGGTGAAAAGTACTGTCTCCTTGATCCTGCTGATGGCATCATCCAGATTGTCGGTGTTGAATTCGGACCATTCTTTTCCGTCACTGCTCATCTCAAAGAATGCATAGGTCTCATCGTACTCATCACCCACCACTTCAACGGAGATAAGTTGATTGGCAACATACCATTCAACGGTAATTCCGCCGTCTTCCTGCGGAAAAATTCCCGGGCGTTTCGCACCATACTCTGCATCATCGGGGAACAGTGCTGAAAGCAGGTTCTCTACCGCCTGTGTTGCCTCAGGACGGCTTCGTTTGCCATATCCGTCCAACCACCCATCTTCAAGATTTGAGAGGTACTGAAGGCGTTCTGTCCACGCCCGGCTCATTTGGTTTTCCTTAGTTCGGCTTTGGCATATTCCAGCTGGGCTTCGGCATCTTTGACGGCTTGAGCACGGCGGGATTTTTCGTTTGCCGCATTGATGCGTTCAATCGCTGCTTTCTTTGCTTTTGCCACATCCTTAAATGTTTGCATGTCTTCAAAGAATTCAAAGGGGATAAGGATTTCCCGACCGTAATGTTTTTCATAGCCACCATACCGCCATGTCTCTTCCCAGTCTTCGCTGGAAAACCAAACACCTTTTGGGTCAGTACAATCGTAGGAGAAAGTCTGCGCTGCATCGTCTTTGCTCAGGTTCCCTGAAGAAACTTCGATTTCAAGCCAAGCATCAATGTATGGGTTGACGAATTCCTCAAATTCCGTCTTCGCTTGCTCAAACTTAGCGACAATCTCTCGGGGATCGGTAATGCTGTTCATTTTAGGGTACTGCCTTTCAATAAGTTCCGGGTCATGGTCTTGTGATGCTGCAAGGGCATGGAAGACTCACGGAGGAGACTTATTGTGGGTACCGGGAGCAACCTAGGTGTGGCTGAAGTCCTGTGAACGCATTTTCTTTCCTGTCTATAAGGGTGTGTACTTGAAACTATCGTACCACAGGATGCATTGTGAGCGACACATATTTTAATTTCCCTGCCGAGTTGACATCCTTTGCTCTGACCCGTATCGTTGTTTTTACGAACAACCCAACTGAAGGATTAACCGCAATGAAACTGCTTGAGAAACTTCGCCGGACGCTGACAGTTCAGAACCCGGATATCATCAAGGATTCCAGTGCTGATGTCATGGCAACGTTGACGAAAACTGAAGCTGAACTCCTTGAATCCTTCCGCCGCAAGGAAGAAGAAATCCATAGATTCCGTGATCTGCACCGAGGATTCGTGCGGAGAAGTCAGAAAGCAACGTCTCTTCTCAAGAATGCAAAGACGGCAGAGGCAGTCCGCGATTTGGAATCCCTTATCGATCTGGCAGATAAACTTGCCGCTTCTTATCTTGAGGTGTACACCCGTGAGGAAGAACAATACAACTCAATGCAAGAAAGTCTGAATAAGATTCAGGCTGCGAAGCGTGAATTTACAATGCTCAAGGACCGTGCAATACTTGAAGCATCAGTCAGGAATATGAGACAGAATACATTCACTGTTTCATTTGATGAAGAACCAGTTTTTGACCAGCGGGAAATCAACCGAACGATTCATACCGCAAAAGCACTCGTTGAACTTAGAACAGGAAGTCTCTAACATGTCTGCCGCAAATCTCGCCACAACGAATGACCAAACTATTACTACTCTTGAACCTGCCTCAAACTGCATTAGCGATGAAAAACTTGGCCACATGCGGGATAAGCAACTCTTCTTTATTTTTGTTCCAGCCGTAACAGCGATGGTGGCATTTATGGTTTTTGGATCGCTCTTCTTCTCGGCTCTTTCCATCGTTGGTGGTGTGGTCGGTCTTTACTTCACTCGCCGTTCTGTTTTCAAGGAACAGGCTCTTCTAAAAGCTCGTCAGTGGAGTGACCTCACTGCACAGGAAGATGCAGACCTTGTTGAACTGGTGAATCAGTACGTCAAGTTCCCGCGTGGTCAGTACATCAAGATCAAGTCATCTTACAATCTCTATGAAGCAAATCGCAAGGGTGAACCCCTTCGCTTTGGAAGCACTACTGATGCGGGTTCTACCACCCATACTCAGGAAAGCGGTCTTGTCTTCAAACCATCGGGTGTGTACTGGAAGATCACAACCACGCCAAATGAGAACAAGATTTGGGATGATGCACTGACTACGATGAGAAGTCTGCACTCACTGTAACCAGTTTTTTAAATAAACAACAAGGGAAGCCTCTGTATGAATATTCATACAGAGACTTCCCTTTACGTCTGTGGATTTATCCTGAAATGTTCATTGGTGTCCAACCCGGACCCTCAGTGACACGCGGTTCCCACTTACCTGCACCGGTGCCGTAGTAGTAAAGGTTTCCGGCCCTGTCAACAGCAAGGATGCCCTGTGAACCTGTACCGTTATAGTTGACAGCAGACTGCATACGGTAAGCACCCCATGACTGTCCAAGTGACTGACGGCCTTCAGTCTTTACTTTTCCAGTACCATCCGTACGGTAAACAAGAACCTGACCGGTGGATTGCTTGCCAAGAATGTCAACGTTTCCGTCCTTATCCCAGTCAATAGTGATGAAGTCATCACCGATGGAGAAAGCGGTTACAGCAACACGGGTATTGATTCCTGTACCATTAAGGTTCTGGTAGTTCCAGATGCGTCCTGAGCCATCCTTAGCGAGAATGGAAGGATACTTGTCGGTAGTCTTTACCTTGGTGACTGAGAGGGAGTATGTTCCCCAGCCAGTGCCAATAATTTTGGGCGTAGCGAATGATCCGTTTGCTTTTCCGTTGTAGAGGTAGATTTTACCGTCTTTCCACTGAACAATTAGATCCTGTACGCCATCAGAGTTCCAGTCAGCAACGAAGACTTCCTTAGCATTGGCAAAGCCTGAAGGAGCAATCAGTTTCCGTGACTTCACTGCAAGGTTTCCGTAGTTCCACAGAGCACCATTAGCGTCTACTGCAAGCATGTCTCCTGACTTCACCAGAGGTGTGTCCTGAAAATCAACAACCCATGATGAGCTACCGGTAAGAGCGTAGCCGGGCAGAGCAACCGCTTTGATGCTAAGCGACTCAATGGGAGCAGAATATGTGCCGGCGGCTTTGTCAACGCCATTCACAGTGTACTTTACACCTGTCTTTGCAGGAATGTTGTACGTCTTGTACATCGTACTCTTCGTAGGGAATGAAGCAGTTACTGATGTTGGAGCCGGTGCCGGTGGGGGAGTAGGTTCCGGGGTAGGAGCGGGTGCCGGCTCTGGGGCTGGTGCTGGAGGAGGCGTAGGCTCTGGAGCAGGAGCGGGTGCTGGAGCAGGTGCCGGAGCAGGTGCCGGAGCAGGAGTGCCCGGAATAGGACCGTTGTAAGCAAACCTGCGGAGACCATCATAATCACCGTTCCACTGGTTTGAGTCCCCTGCAAATGGACCGGTTGATGAGTACTGCCAAATGCTGTACCACTGCCAGCTAGCAGGGAGCGGACCGGCACCATACGTGTTGTAATTGGCAATGTGCAATGGGTTATTGGAGAAGGATGGTGAATTCCCGGTACAGGTTACCCACCAGTCAGTTGTTGTATAAATTGCCGGCACGCGACCGGTGCGTTCACGTACACGCTCAGAGAAATCCCAAATCCAAGTAGCCATCTGCTGCTGGGACATGTTGTAGCAGGTGTTTCCCAAAGTAGGATAAGGGTTGTATTCAATATCAAGAAGAGAAGGCAGTGTCTTTCCATCTGCTGACCATCCGCCACCATTGTTGACGAAGTAATCAGCCTGTTCTCTACCACTGGAAATGCTTGGAATGGCAAAGTGGTAAGCACCACGAATCATACCGACATTATAGGAGCCGGTATATTGCTGGTTGAAGTAGGGGTTCTTGTATGAGAGTGCTTCAGTTGCTTTTACATAGCCAAAACGTGAGCCTAGGTTCCATTGATGTTGCCAGTCAACGTTACCCTGATGACTGGATACGTCCAGCCCTTGAATTCCCGGTGGCATCCATGTAGCCTGTGCCGTCATCGTGGACTCGGATTGGATTCCCAGCAGATTTTGTACAGACTTTTTCGGGCTTTGTACAGCTTCCTTAATTGCAGAAGCATCCTTTGGGCTTCCATCTGCGATGAGACGTTCAAGACCTTGCCCCATGTCTGCGCCGCCGGTCTTATTGATTTGCTCAATAAGTTCAGGTGACATGGTATTTTTTGTTTCGGGTGCAGGGGCTGTTGGCTCTGCCATGGCTGCTTGTTGTCCAGTCATGCTCATGAGGGCAACAAGGGTAATTGAAGCCACCTTACCGACTAAGTTTTTCTTTTTCTTCATTGGTTCCTTGTGTCTTTGGGGGAGAAAAACAAGAGCGTATCAAGGTTCGATTTGCTCTAGGGGGTTACTTCACTTATCGGGTCACAGGGTGGTTTGAAGATAGGGTTTCTCAAGGTTTATTGCGAGAAAGGCTTGTGTCCCTATCGTAGATAGCCAAAAAGGGATGACCTGGCTAAGATATACCAGCCAGGTCATCCCTTTGATTTGAACTTATCCTGAGATTTTCATGGGAGTCCAGCCGAAGCCTTCTGAAATACGTGACTGCCATACACCAGCACCTGTACCATAGTAGAAAAGCTGTCCGTCTGCACCGGTAGCGAGGATTCCCTGAGAGCCGGCACCGTTATAGTTCACGGCAGATTGCATCCGGTATGAACCCCAGCCACCGCCGATTACCTTGCGGGACTCACTCTTGAATTTCCCGGTGCCATCAGTGCGATAAAGCAACACCGAACCGGAGGAGTTCTTGGCGAGGAGATCAACATTTCCATCCTTGTCCCAGTCAATGGCATTGAAGTCAAGCCCATTCCATCCTGTACCAATCTTTACCCGAGGTTGAATCCCCGTGCCGTAAAGGTTGGTGTAGTTCCATAGTGTGCCGGTAGTATCCCGAGCCACGATTGATGGGTACTTATCTGCCTTTTTCCACTTGGTGATGGATACTGTGTAACTGCCCCAGCCTGTACCGATGACTTTACCTGAAGCAAACGAACCATTAGTGTTTCCCTTGTAGAAAGACATATTGCCTGAGTTCCACTGAGCAATAACATCCTGCACTCCATCTGAGTTCCAATCCGTCACAAAGACTTCTTTAGCAGGTGCCCAGCCCGAAGGTGCAAGAAGTTTACGGCCAGCAACGGCTTTTGTTCCATAGTTCCACAGGGCACCATTAGCATCTATTGCAATCATGTCACCATTGGCAATAAGCGGGGTGTTTTGGAACGTGAATGTCCACGAAGCAGCGCCTGAGAGTGTGTAGCCGGGAAGAGCGGACGCTTTTATGGAAACTGTTCCACTGCCTGCATAGGTTCCAGCTGCTTTCACAGTTCCATTAACGGTGTACCGAACACCTGTCTTTGCTGGGATGGTATAAGTTTTAGCCATCGGATTGCTGGAAGGAGCAGTAGCGGTAGCAACTACTGGCTTCGGGGCAGGAGCGGTGCCGTTCCGGGCAAAAGCAGTCAAACCTGCGGCTGTACCATTCCACTGGTTTGAGTCCCCTGCGAATGGCCCCTGTGAGGAATATTGCCAAATGCTGTAATACTTCCAGCTTGCCGGCAATGTTCCCGCACCCACTGTGTTGTAACTTGCTATGTGCAGAGGGTTCTCTGCAAAGGCGGCTGAATTGCCAGTGCATCGGCTCCACCAGTCAGTTGTTGTATAGATAGCCGGTACCCGCCCTGTCCGTACTTTCACCCTGTTTGAGAAGTCTTTAACCCATGTAACCATTTGGGCGGCGCTCATGTTGTAACAGGTATTTCCAAGCTCCGGATAGGGATTGTATTCAATGTCGAGCAAGGGTGGGAGGGTCCGTCCGTCTGCTGACCAGCCCCCGCCATTATTGATGAAGTAATCAGCCTGAACCTGAGCGCTTGACACACTTGGGATAGCGAAGTGGTAAGCGCCACGCACCATGCCTACGTTATAAGAGCCGGCATATTGCTGTCCAAAATTAGGGTTCTTATAGGATGTGGATTCAGTGGCCTTGACATAAGCGAACTTGGCACCCATGTCCCATTGACCTTGCCAGTTCACGTTGCCTTGGTGACTTGAAACATCCAGTCCTTGAATACCCGGCGGTCGCCATGTTGCAGCCTGCGTTGTAAGCATTGGTTCCGACTGGATGCGGAATAGATCAGGTAGTGAAGATTCAGGGGTTTGTGCGGCTTCGGTAATAGCGCTATCGCTTTTCGGACTTCCGTTGGCGATAATTCGCTCCAGACCCTGACCCATATCAGCACCACCGGTCTGATTGATTTTCGCGATAAGTTCGGGTGAAGCGGTTTTTGGTGCATCCGGGGCAGGATCTGTATTTGCTACAGCAACCTGTTGGCCCGTGACGCTGATAATAGCAGTCAGGGTGAGCGTAGCCACTTTACTGGCTAGGTTCGTCTTTTTCATTGGTAATTCCTTGTATTCTGGGGGAGATTAGAAAGCGGTTACTGAATCTATCGGGGCACACCTCAGCTAAATAGTTGCAGAATTTAGTCAGACCCTAAGAGCACAGGAGATTCCCGGATACGTATTGTGTCCCTTTACAGTCATCACCTCCTACCACTTTTCACCTCATCTTGAAAAATAACCAAAATCATGATATATTTGGTCTATGACTACTACGCGTAATGATTTGGACGAGCAAATTGCCGAAGCGGAAGCACTCCGGGAAGAACTCAACGTGCAATTTGGGGATATTCTTGGCAGGCTCAATGAGGTTAATGCTCTGCTGACCCAGTTAACTGCACGAAAAACCGTCCTTGACGGTACAGACTTCCGCATTGATCAGGATGCTTTCAAAGACCTCTGCGAAAACGCCCGTAAAAATCAGGAGCCTCTTTTCCGTAAAAAGATGGAAGAAGTAATCCGGTCTTTCCCCTTGCCCGCCGGCATGAGAATCCGCAATATCACCATGGCACCTTTGAGTTCCCAGCCTAACCTAACCTTTGAATTTGACAAGGATGTTGTTTTCAGCGATGCAGATGCTGAAATGGTTGCAGAACTGGTGGAATTTGTTGACCTTGCCGATGGTTTTCACGAACACACCCCATTGATGATTCACGAACGCTATCTTGCCGCCCACGGTACATATACCATCGTCATTGACCGTGATAACGAGCATGCCCGTCTTTACCGCCAGTTCTTCCATCAGACCACGGTGATCGAAGATGGCAGTATCGCTGAAGTCCTTACCGAAGTCTCAGCAGAACATTACGGGTCTTTTGCCATGAATACTGACCCCGTTGACTGGGACAGTGAAGAACCGGATGGCCGGGATTACTAAATAAGAAGTCAAGCCTGTAGAAAAGTTTCCTCTCTACAGGCTTGACTTCTACCCTTGCATGCCCGTATTCTTGACTATAAGAAGCATTCTACTAAGGAGCAATCGTGGCGAGCATTTCATGGGATATCATGCAGGACATTGCTAAGATGCGTGCAACATTCAAAGATGCCGGGGATTACGAAGCATCAAACGTCACCCACCTTGCCGAAGACAAGGCTGACGCAATCAGTAAATTACACCTGCCCGCCGGCGAATACCTTGACAAGCTGATTGCTGACCTTGAAAGTGTCAAGGTGATGTCCTTTACTTCCGTTCGTGAAGCGGAAGTCCTTACCGAAATCATTGGACTTGTGGAACTCTACAAGTCCGTGTATGCTGATTAAACAAGTTACCGAACATCCCAACAGGGAATGGCAGATTGGAAGAACAATGAGTACCGAACTGAACGAATCGCAGGCTAACCGGGTTTACAGCTTCTACGCTTCCTGCCTGAAGAATGCAGGGCGTTACCGCAACCGCAAGTCGGCTCTTGATACCACGGTGCGGAAGTTCAACATCCCCTACCGTGAAGCCCGTGAAATCATTGAAACCAAGACTGCCCTGAACCTCGGGCTGGACCCGAAGGAATACCGCACTGAACAGGCGGCAAAGCGTCGGGATAAGGTCACCGAATGGCAGCGGGAGCGGGATTCCCACATCGCCGCAGGTCGTATGTCTGCCGATTCCACGGCGAACCCTTTCTCCGTAACGCACAGCCTGAAGATGACTGAGGAACATCTTGCTCGGGTTGCAGTGATTCTCGCAGCCAAGCAGAACTAATTCCAGCAACACTTGACTATAGACCCGAACAGGGTCTATAGTTGTTTTAAGACCAAAAACTTAGGAGAAAATCATGGCAAGCCTTTCATACGAGATGATGCAGGATTTGATTAAACTGCGTGAGTCTTTTTACGATTCTGACGATTTCGCAGCCGCAGGAATGGCTGACATTGCAGAAAGCCATATCGATGGCATCAGTAAGCGGCACCTGCCCGGTCCTGAGTACCTTGACACCCTGACGGGCATCTTTGAAGACCTCAAGGCACGGAACACTGAGCCGGAAGAATTGGCCGCTCTGGACAAAATCATTGCCTTGGTGGATTCCTACCGCAAAAAATACGTCGGCTAATACGCTTTCTTCTGCTTTAACATAACCAACAGTACGATTCCTATTGAAAGAGATGAACATGAAACGCTCCGAACGTTTGTACCAATATGGCTATATCAGGTACAAGATGGAACTGGCTTATACTGACCGCGCCCGGGAAATCCAGGAAGCCGTTCTCACCAGTGGTAGTTTTGGTCCTCAAGCCTGTCTTACCATGGAGGGCAAAGGTAAAACTGAAATCATTGAGATGGGTTACCGTATGGCTCAACGTTACTTCACCCTTGCTTGCCTAGGACTTGCCCGAGGGGATAAGGACGGTGCGGAGATGCTCTACCTGAAGTTCCTTGTGAAGCTGGAAGCCAAAGTCAGGGTGAATCCCTCTGATAGTGTTTCGCTCTATTCCGGTAAAATACAATGTGCTAGGGAACTGCGCCGTGAACAGGCGGATAAAGTTTTCAGCAAGAAAACCTTTACGGCATAACAAAAATACGATGGGAGCATCCAAGGGAAAATGAAGCGCAAAGAAATCATTGCCCAGTATGAAACTGTTCGGGACCGGTTGGAAACTTCCCTGCATTACCGTGAGCAGGCATTGAAGCATGCTCTAGCGGGTGATCTACCCTCCCAGAAGCCTTTTACCGGACAAGCCCAAGGGGCGCGGGATCTGCTGAAGCAGGCTATCCGGAAAGCCAACCGTAATGTCTCTTTTGCCAAGGTTGGTCTTCGTAAGGGCAATACTGGCGGTGCCGAGATGCTTTATCTTCAATTCCTGATGGAAGTTGAAACGGAAATCGTCAAGAATCCCGTTATGGGTAGTGATTATCATGACGGGCAGATTAATTTTATTCACCGTCTTCAGCAAACCCAAAAAGACAAGATTTCCCGCATGTCGTAGAAATCATATAAACAAGTGCTTGCATTGTCTAAAAAACCTTGCTAGGATAAAAGAGTACAGCAGTCGGGGTTACTTGAACGCCCGTAAGAAAACAACAAGAGAGAAATGAAATGAAGAAGGAAACGTACCTCAGCAAGTTTGCCAGCACGGAAATCACCGATGAAAATACTGTCGGGGAAGCAAAAGCAGCGAAGAAGATCGAAGCGGAACTCAAGCGCTTCTGGAAGAAAGCCGCTTTGGAATACATTCGGAAGAATGAGAAGGATTCCGCTGTCCTAATTGATTCGCCATGGATTGCTGTTCATATGGATTTCAACCTGAAGCCTACCGGCTCAGTAGTGGTCAAGCTCCTTGACACGGATGCGCGCCCCGTTCCCTACCCGCCATTCCACCAAGAAGCAAAGCGTTACACCATCCTGAAGCGTCACCTGCTTGCTTAAAGATGTCCATTCCCGGCTCCAATCCGGCAATGAAATAGGAATACCTCATACAGTAATTGTATGAGGTATTCCTATTTGGGTCTTATTTGCAAATATCCTGAATCAAGTATTCAGTCGCTTCTGTAACAACGCTTTCCGCTTCCATCCAGTCGTCTTTAGAGTAGCCGGCTTCAATAACGACATCCGTAATTTGACTTTGCCAATCAGAATTACCCAGCGGTCGTTTGCCACTGAAATCTTCGCCTTCACGCCAGACTTGAAGCCCCAAGCGTAGGATTGCTTCTTTGATGGTAACTGCTCCGAAATCGCTCTGTTCCGGAAGGGTGAGGTTAAGGACTGCTTTTGCTGTCTGGTCTGTTATAGCCATGGGGGTTCCTATTCTTTGGGTTTCCTCCTATCTTACCACCAAAAATACGACTTTCAGGTTAAAGGTTGTGTCCCTTCAATGTGTAATGTAACCGAAATTACGCTACACAACAATTCCGACTAGCCACAATGCAATGTAGGAAGGTCATCCAAACATTGCCTCCAGCATTTTTATCCTAGAGTATTCTCGGCACCGTGCCGGTGTTTACAGAGTAGGAAATTCCTATAGATAGCAGCAGGCGGAAAGATAGAATTTTACTCAACTGTGAACTGTACGGATTGCCACCCTGAAGCACCATCGGGGACTGTCTCTGCCCGCTTTTCAGTCTGTAAGCCGTCCTTGGCATCAGTTGCCCTTGCCCGGACGTTATGGGTTCCCGGCTCCAATTCAACCTCGTGATACCACTGCCTCCATGTGTCAACGCTGGCTTCGTCAGCAAGAGTAGTCTCAAGCCAGTCACCACCATCAATCTGGATTTCAACCTTGGTAATGCCACGCTGCTGTGACCAGGATGAACCGGCAATCATTACTTTCCCTGCCGGTTTCTTCGCAAATGAAGCGGGAACATCAACCCTTGCCATTGTCTTGATGGGCCCTTTTTCTGCCCAGCCACGGGTAGTCCAATAGGCTTTCTTGTCAGCAAACCGGGTAACCTCAATGTCTACTACCCATTTGGTCGCTGAGACATAGCCGTAGAGGCCCGGAACTACCATCCGCACAGGGTAGCCATGTTCCAAGGGCAGAGGCTCATCATTCATGGAAATTGCAAGGATAGCGTCACGGTCATCCTGCAAGACTGATAGGGGAGTGGAGGCACTGAAGCCGTCCTCGCTGGTTGACAGAACCATGTCCGCTCCGGGTAGAGGCTTAGCCCGTTTGAGTACCTCCCGCAAAGGGTAACCGCTCCATTTCGCATTGCCTACAAGGTTCCCGCCAACAGGGTTGGATACGCAGGTAAGAGTGACATGGCGCTCTATCAGGTCAGCGTCCAACAGATCCTGAAAAGAGATGGTGAATTCTTCTTCCACCATTCCGTGAACCCGCAACTCCCAAGTGGAAATGTCTATTTGAGGAACGGAAAGAGCAGTATCAATGCGGTAGAAGTCTTCGTTTGGGGTAACCCAAGGAACTGTACCTTCCACGGGAGCCTGAACGCCTGCTGGTACCGGCTTTGCGGGGCTTTTCGGCTTGGGGAATACGATGCCTTCCCGGGCGGCCCGGATGTTTTCTTTCACCCCACCGATGAATTTCCCGCCGGCTGCTGTTATGCCGGCTACGATACCTGTGGACCCGATTGCCAGCAGGAACCTCCTTCTTGACGGATGTGTGTCCCCTTCAGGAGTTGTGTCGGAGTCTTTCCATGCATGAAGCCGGGCGATAATCCATTTCAGGGCAAAAAGTCCTGCTACTGTACCGAGAAGGCTAGGGATGACATCCGGGAGATCGGTGCCGGCGCGTGAAATAACCGCTGCTGACATCACCAGACCCATAAATATTACGCCGGCGGCACCCAGTTTCCACGACCGGTAGGCAACTACACCAAGTACGGCCGCAAGAACAGCAATGGTAAGTCCCATCCCTACAAACAAGGCAATTTTATCTGCTGTGCCGAAGGTGGCAATAGCGAAATCCTTGAGCCAGGACGGGGTGAAATCAATAAAGGTGGAACCGATGGCAATTAGCGGAGCGGCCCGGACACTGAAGAATATGCTGACCAGTTCTGCCACACCGAGTACCAGACCGGCGGCTACTATCCCGGAAAGGCCGGCCAGGAATGTCTTTTTCTTATCTAATCCTCTGAGTGTCTTCATATATTCCATTCGTAGCCGGCTGGCTTTTGTATTGGCAAAGGATGGAGAAAGCTCTATGGTCAAGTATATCAACAACGTGAAATGTTAGCCTGAGGATATTTTTGCTTGACATCCTGCTGTTACTATGCAAGGATTAAATCATGACGACGAACCAGTTCAAAGGCCAACCGGGCGGTGACCCTTCACGTATGCCTCCTGAAGTTGAAGTCAGGTACTCCTGCCAAAATTGTGGCAAAGCTGGCACGAAGAAGACCCGTTCTCCTAAGAAGTTCACGCCTCCTGCTTTCTGTGGTACAGCCTGCAAGACTGCCGGTGAGTACACTCCGTATGCCCGTGAATCAGTCCGTAAGCGTCTGGGTAAAGAACTGCCGGAATTCCATCTGGTAGGTACAGGGATGTTTCGGTCTATTTGCAAATATGAGACCCTCATCCAGCTTGCTGAAAAGAACCCGCATCATGTTGAGCGATACCGCACGAAATGCATCCAGTGCGGTAAATACTCGAATCATTACCGTTCGTCTTTGAATTTTGGGAGTAAGCGCAGTTATGTGTGTACTGCTGCGTGTGGAAATTCCAATAAGGCTGGTCTGCCGTTAGGCGTATCGTGTTTGCACCCTACCAAACTTCGTTTTGATACTGAGGCGGAAGCAGAAGTTGCAGTGCAAAATGCCAACAACGATCTTGTAGCTGAAGGCGAAGAAAAGATGGTTGCCTACCATTGCCAGTGTGGGGCATGGCATTTTGGTCATCTGTCTAAAGCACTTGCCGGTAATGCGATGATTGAAGCACGTTCAGAACTAATTACTATTCTTGAGAATCTTCTGAAGGCTTGACTTTCCCCTGAGTCTGGTATATCCTTAAGACATACTTAGATTTCGCACTATGAAAGATCCTCATGGAATCCAGTGATTCAGCAAATGAAAGCATCCTGCCTGCTCGTCATGTTGCATACGACTCGATGTATACGGCACAGGACGGTTTACGTCTTTTGGAGAGATAAAGCTTTTGCGGAGGATAGCAAAAGATAGCATTATTTCTGAACAGCTTGCACTAAAACATCAGAACGATAAAAATTCATCTAGTGCGGAAAACCGCAGAAAGCAGGTCAACAATGACGAAGCCTGATTACGATTACGCTATCAGTGGCAATGCCTTTGAAGCGTACACAGGCGACAGCCACTACCTTTTCCGCAGGAGTGGTGAGACTGTTGAGGTTCGGGTCAACCGGTTCCTTAAGCAGGAGGAAGTTTTCCGTCCAACCACCATGAAGGTGGACGTGGAGGGTACCGATGTGGAGGAATACATCGCCAACATCCGCGCGCTGTCTGCCGGTCTGACAGAGGTAAAGGTTGCCTCTTATCTTCCGGGTCCGGAAGATTTTGACGGCAAGGAGGAGTTCCCGGCTGAAGACAATGCCGCTTCACCACGGCTTGTCATTACTGGCTGGTCAAAGGAACTGGATGACCGTCAAAAGGAAGCGCTTGAAGGAGTGGACTTCTTCTAGGAATCCGGGCCGGTAGCATCAACTGCCAGCCCTGATTCTTTTGTCATATTTGTGTCCCTTTTGCCGTACCAAAATCCCGCAAATCTGGGAATCTTGACGAAACTGCCGACATAAGGTTAGAATTGAACCACGGCAACACAGCCAAGGATAACGTAAGGAAAGACAATGCACCTCCGGACAGCAGAGAACCCCCGTCTTGCAGAACTCGCTGACGAGAACATGGAGTTCTTCGGTGATGATGGCTGGTTGACGCTTCAGTTTGGCCAGAGCGAGGTTACTTTCCCATACCGTGAAATCAGCCCCGGTGTCTCCTTTGTTTACCGCAGTGGTTATTGTGCTTTTCTTGCACTGGCAATGCATGAAATCACCGGTCTTCCCCTTGCCGTCTTTACCATCCCCGGTTCAAGCAAAGAGGAGTGGTTCGGTCACGTTACGCTCAAGACCGGTGAAGATGAGTACCTTGACATTGCCGGCTTCGCTACCGAACAACAAATCAACGATAACTACGGCTATGGAAATTCTTCCTACCGGGCCATGGAACTGACCATTGCCGAGAACGTCTCCGAGGTTCCTGAGATATTCCACGAAACTATCCGCACTGATCCTTGGATGATGTTCGGTGAACTTGAGCGTCTGGTCACAATGGATTATGCCCAGCAGATTATTGATGACTACCTGAACGATTAATCAGAGGAGCGGGGGAGTACCCTGTAGGGGATGTCTTTATTGTGCCGGTGATGCTGCCCATGCATTCGTGAATCCATTTTCGGACTCATATACCAGCGCGTCTTTCTTGGATGTGAACTTCCAACCGGCTTTGTTCCACCCCTTCAGAGTATACGCATTGTTGTCTCTGGCTTCAAAGGAAACTTCGGTGCCTTCATTGTAGGAACGGTTTTCGAGTAGTTCCTGTGCTTTCTGGTTGAAAGCCTCACCAGGATTGTCCTCCAGTAGGTTATCCAGATCTTTCGCTACGGATTGCACATCAGTCTGCACAGCGAGGTCATTCATCTCAAGTTCAATTTGCCCGCTGGACTTCTCCGCTTCATCACCCGGCAGTTCAACCGGGGGTGCAATCGCTTCCTGTGAGGTTGGAGCTTTATCGGTGTCCGCCGGCGAGCAAGCAACCAAACCGCCAGCCAATGCAAGAAGGGCTAGTGAGACAGGGAGGAGTTTCTTCATGAGGAACCTTTGCTTGGTAAAGATGGGACTGTTCATATCGGGGTTGGTCTTAGTTAAATCGGAAGAACTGGCTTCATTCAATGTTGTGTCCCCACAATTACCTCATTTTTAGGGTGGCTCCCATCTTGGCAAGCCACCCTAAAAATTAAGCGTTGGGTTCTACTGCGAACTCATAGTCCAAGTGCCGGCCGTTGTTGCTCTCCCAGTACTCACGACCCACGAGCTTCAATCGGGTGGGACGCTCAAAGAACTCGTAGGCAAGGTATGAAGCCTGCTCTACGTCGGGTTCCGGCAGGCTCTCGCTTCCGGGTGCATCCAGATCGGCGGTAACAGTCAGCAGGCGTTCTCCGTCTACTGCCCGTCCTACCCGGCACCGGGCGTGCTTGCCAAAGCCTGTTACTTCGCTGTCCTTGTCCAGAACAAGTACGTTCAACTGACCTGCTACGCCGTGCTGACCTTCAAGCATTTTGCTCTCCTAAGTTTTACCGTTGTTGGTACTAGTAACTGTACACACATGATTGCAGGATGGCAAGCCCATGAATGAAAACTTTTCTGTCTTTTGTCAAGAAAAGTCTTGGTGGAAATATCCAGAGGTGCGAGTAAATTTTATAGAGAGAACCCCTGTCGGAACTTGACAGGGGTTCTCTCTATATGCAAAAATAGAGTACTGGTTCAAAAGGAACCACCAACCTTAGGAGTTTCGCATGGTCTATGTATTCGTTTCAGCCGGCTTGGGTCAGCTTGAGCAGCGCGGTTTCCGGAAGTACTTCTACGCCAACCAGGAAGTAGTCGTAGAGCCTACCCGTACGGAATTCGGTGAGGCCGCCATCGTTTCCAGCCTTGATGCCCGGCTTGGACAGGATCTGAGCGACCGGTACTCCAGCGGTATGTTCGGCACTCGGGTCTTCACCGACTTTGATGAAGCCAAGGAATTCCTGAAGGACTACTGATTCCATAGGTTAGGGCAGGTAGAATATTCTACCTGCCCTAACCTATACCCGTTTCTGTGTCCCTTAGTGGAATGGTTCCAAGCAAAGGTTCAGCAAATATTCCAATTCCTCAGTCCGTGCCGGACGGTTCCGCAGGTTCTTAAAAGTTTCCCATGTCAACACCCGGAAATCATTCAGGAGAACTGCCCGGCTTTGCAGGCGGTCATAGTCCGTTTCTTGGAGGTATTCCAAGTACTCCATTAGCGGGTCAGTGTAGCCGGAGAGTTCCGGAAAAGTCGAGGTTTCGTCGGCGTGCTCAGTATTGAGCGGAACACCTATTGCGGATTCTGATGAGAAGTCCAACCCATATTTAATCTCATCCCGGGTAGCTTTCCTGCCTTCTTCAAGCTCGTAAAGTACATCCCAAATAAGCACGCTAATGTCTTCAATGAGTCCTTCCTTGTTTTCAAGACGTTTCGACTCGTAACCTGCAAGATATTCCAGATACTCACCCGTCCGGTCCGCCTCCTCATCACCCCAAATCTCATCCAATGGATTACTGCCATCGTCTACCTTGTAAATACTCCAGTGTCCCATTCAGGACCTTTCTCTAGTGATGTGGTGGTCTTCTTGAATATCGGGATTTACTGCGATGGAAACGGCGAAATAGTAGGATTGACAGCGCCTGCCGGCATGGGTTATCCTTGAAACAGGGGGTCATATCAAAACCCCCATAACCAGAAGGAAAGAACATGCAAACGGTATCACCGGGCGATTGGGTAGTAAGTTATAGCGAAACGGAGAACGCACTCCGTCTCTTCGTCAACGGCTGGAGCCGTGAGGCAGTTCTGTTCCGCATCACAAAGGACAACGTAGTTGCCGTGATGGAGTTCCTTGATAGTTCTTCAACCGAGGGGCTGGTTCTCGTCGGCCAGCCTATGGCTTCCCAAGAGCATGTCTTGGTGGAAGAAGGTGATTGGGAGAACGATGACGTTTATGAACCCAACTACGACAGCCAAGATGAGCACCTTACGAAGTTTTATCGGGGCGAGTCACAGGAGTACCTCCTGAAGTTTAATGACCCCCGTGATTTGACCATTCTGTCTGTCTCGATTTGGGAACACTGGGCGCTTGACCACCTGCTTGCTGAGGCTGTTCAGTAGTACTTAGGATTGGAGGGGCCTTACCTGTTATTCAGGTAAGGCCCCTCTTTCTGTTATACTTATTTGACACGATCATTCACTAGGTGCTATATACCCCATAGCAGAAGCCCTATAGGGTGGAGGGTTTCCTTATTCCTTTCAATGCGGTAGTTGGACGATAAATGTTTAACAGAGCCTTAGAAAGGCATACAGCAACTAAGAAGGACTACCCATGGCTAAGAAACTATTCTCATTTCATGTTGATGCCGGAAGAAACGGTGACATCACCGGTCTTTTTATTTCAACTGAAGAAGAAGTGACTGCAATCGTTGGCACAGATGTCTATTTCGGAGAAATCCTGGGAAAGCACAGCGATGTGGAATTAACCTTACAGCCTGACCATTTCACAGTTCTTGAGGTAGAAGATTCCACCGTAGAAGACCTGCAACATACCATTGGAAATACTGTTTCCGGATACAATCCATTTGACTATATTGAGACAATGCCCGATGAATATGATCAGGATGAACAGATTAACCTCATGCGCTGATATATAGCGTTACCAACCGAACAATTTTAGGAGTTTTCATGTCACAAGTCCCAGTAGTTCCTGTAGCCCCTGTAGATCCATTGCAACCCGCTGTTGTTCCCGCTGTTCCGGCACAAGCCCCTGTTGTCGCAGCCCCGGTACAGCCGGCAGCACCTGTTCGTCAGCCTGCTGTAGGAGCAGTAGCCCCACCACCCGCCGATCCAAACCCGAACGGTGTCCCTCGTGCTAGGCTCTTCCATCTTGTCCGGGCCGTTGACGCAACCGGGACGACCGGCACAGGTGTAATCGCCATCGGCACGGAATACCCATCTGGCGATTGCAGTCTTGCTTGGTTGAATACTTCCACTGGTATTGAAGTCTATGAATCCTTGGCTGCCATTATGTCAACACATGGTCAGGAAGGCACTACCGTTGCCTATGTCTAACATTCAAGGTATAATTGTCTTGAACTAATTACTATTTTGAGGGCATTCATTATCTTGATCTAGGGTAGTGAATGCCCTCAACCTTTACCCCAATGCCGGTTCAAACGGGCGCTACCATTTACAGGAGATACCATGTCAGAAACCCCAGAACAATCAGTAGCTCCGGATGCTATTCCAACAGCTAAACTCTTCCATCTTGTTCGGAAGTCAGATATTAGTGGCGTATCCGGGACCGGCGTGGTAGCCATCGGCACCGAATATCCTAATGGTAAATGCACTATTTCATGGCTTCATGAGGTTAGTTGCATTGGAGTCTATGATTCCATGAGTCAACTGATTACGATTCATGGTCATGAGGGTCGCACCACGGTTGCTTACATCTAGCCCTGAACCTTGTTTGCCCTTGTTGACATCTTGCTGGAAGTATGGTTACCTCTATCTTAGAAGGTAACCAATAAACAGAAAGCATAAAGGATAAGTCATGGGGCATGTAGAGTTTCAGATTGATCAGATCAAGTTCATTCGTCTTTGGTTCGTCGTAACACTGGCAGTATTTGCCATTCCGTCGCTGTTCCGTGACGATCTGAAAGTTCTGGGAATTGTCTTGGGAATTTTCGCAGTTGGCGTTTTCGCATTTTGCACGCTTGCTATCCGACAGGGTAAGCAGGTCTTGAAGCACCTTGAAAAGCATCCCGAAGACGCAGACTATTGGGACGACAACCCGCTAAGCTAACAAAACAATGACTGTGGCATCCATCTTGATTACAGGATGGATGCCACAGTCATTTCCAAATGAGTTCATTGTTTCTTGTCTCAGAAGGTGAATAAATATAGACCAGTCAAGTACCTGAGAGCAATAACACATCGCTAAATAAGCCGGAACCTGCCTCTGAGCAGGTAAAATAGGGGATATAAGAAGCGTGGGAACTTTCCTGTTCCTGCTTTTCTTTGTCCTACGGCGAACAAAGGTGGATAGATGAACGATTTCCAGGCAACAAGGATAGCCAAGGTGCAGATTGCTCTTGAGCAACTAAGCCTCAATCCCCACCATGCCCACGTCATTAGCCATGAGAACCCCTCTGCAAGCCTCCCATACCATAATGCAGGTCATTGTTGCACCGTGGCGTTAAACTGCCATGAGGGAGCCGTCAGGCACGGGTTGAACCCTGAGAAAACCCGACTGCTATTCCTCGCCGGCTTGTATCACGACTATAACCACAGTGCCGGCAAATACTCCGACTACGTAAACATCGCCAATGCCATCGCCGGGGCTGTCCACTGGTGCAGTCAATTGGAATCGTTCAGCGGACGTGAGATGGATGTCATTGCGGACAACATCCGTGCAACCGTCTATCCCGGTGTTCTTTTCAAAGGTCAACGCAACCTGTGTCAATCAATCATCTGCGATGCTGACCATATGCAATATCTTGAACCGGATGCTGAATCCTTCATGGAAGGAATTGGAAGCGAAACCGGTAAGCCTGTAGATGCGGTATCCACCGGACAATTCCTGTTGGCGTACAAACCGCATACTCTCTGGGGCGTAGAGAAGCTGGCGAAGTTTCGGGAAACTTTGCAATAAAGTTGACATGCTCTTCCATGTTTGTCTATGATGAGGTAACAAGAAATTTCAACTCCGATCATAGGAATATGTAATGGATACTCTGCTAGATACCCTCAATACAAAAATCCAGAAGCTTGATGCTTTCCGGCAGGAACATGCACGTCTTGTCTTTCTCAATCACCGCATCAATGAACTGGATGTTCTCATCGGTTCAGATAAGAACCCTAAAAATCTCGATGCTGTTGAACGGGCTGTACTTCTTCCGCTACGTGAATCCACCCTTGCTTCCTATCAGAATCTTGAAAAAGAGCTGGATGTTCTTGGTCTTTTGGAGAAAGAAGCCCTCGAAGAGGCTAAAGCGGAGGTTGAAAAGAATGCCCGTGTTCTTGCAGGTGAAGAACCCCTAACCGACAAAGAGAAGTTCACCCTTGGAGTTGCCCTTGTTGCCCTCAGCGGATTTGCGATGACGGCAAGTTACTTCGTCGGCGGATACCTCGGTTACGTCTTTGGCCTCTAAGATGTAATTGACACAGTGAATTTCGCAGACTATACTGTATCCAAGAGCAATTTACCCCTGAAAGAGGTAGTCACTATGGAAACCACACCTGTAACGCTGAAGAAAGCCCGTATTTCCGACCGATCAGAGCAGGAAAACCGTCGTCTGGAATTAGCGGACCTGGATGCTAAGATTGCATACCATAACAAGCAGGCGGACATTGCAGCATCCAATGGCGACATCAGTAAAGCACAAACCCACGTTACCATCGCTGAAATCCATGCGGGCACCCGACCGGGAATGGTTAAGGATATCGAGAAATGTGTGGCTCAGGCAAAAATTATGGCATCCTTGCCACCCCTACCCGAGAATGCTATCCCCAAGAATGTTCCGTATTCACAGCTGAGCGATAAACAACAGCATGCACTTAGTATGAATGAGTCAGCTGAAAAACTCCGTCCGAGAATTGACCGGGAGGGCGTTGAAGGTAAGTACAGTATCGAACTGGCGTTTATGCACACATTCCTGCGGTGGCGCGATGACGCAATCAAGGAAGATCTTGGTTGGAAACTTCGTGATGGTATCTATTACCCGCCAATCTTCTCCCGGTCAACATCCGGCAGCAGCCCTTCGTGGTGGCAGCGTCTCTTCGGCTAATAACTAGCGGTACCCGGAATTCCGGGTACCGCTAGTTATTATGACAACTTGTGTCCCCAATGCCCGTTGTATTTATCGTGGGGCGTAATGATTTGATCAAGCCCGCTATGCCTGCTTGACACAGTGATTCCTTCAGGTTATTCTTGAGTTAAGAAAGCAATTTACCCCTGAAAGAGGTAACCACGATGGAAACCAAAGCAACGTCAGCGCCGAATAAAGCACGTATCTCCGACCGGAGCCGTCAGGAGAACCACTTGATGGGTCTTAACTCAAGCATCGCCCGGGAAACAGCCCGTGCTGAAGCCGCTGAACGAGCCGGCGACTGGTACAAGGCTTCAGGCCACCGGCAACTTGCTGAGTCTTTTGCTTCTTTCAAGGCAACATCCATTGCAAAGGATGCTGAGTTTGCCGAGAAGGCAAAGACTGTAGTACTTCCGCCCCTCCCCGAGAACTATGTGCCGAGGGATGTTCCCGTCTCTGAACTTACCGATCACCAGCGCCATATTCTGAAGCTGGAGCAGAACATTGAAGGTTGGCGGCGGAAGGCTGAGCGTGTTGGCGTTGAGGGTGAATACAGCGAAGATGTGGCAATGATGCACGCATTGAAAGATTTCCGTGAATCCTCCATCCGCAGCGAACTTGGTCTGCATGCAAAAAAGGCTTCTTCTGTTTCAGCCGGTGGCGGTAATGGAATGGTCTGGGCTTGGGCGCTGATGGCATTCGCAGTCATCTTCCCAATCTTCATGGGAGTCATTGGTGGTTGAGTTCTGCATGATTGAAGGCTAGAACCGGGTGTGGGAATTCCTGCACCCGGTTCTGCCATTCTAATATTTGTGTCCCTATAGGGAACCAGCCGATGTGGTATATTGGAATAACAAATCCTATCCCTTTGAAAGGCAGCCATGGATACTCATGCCCCAGAACTCACAATTTCAGAACGCATGATTGAACGCTGGCATGAAAACCCGGTCAACAAAGCCGGCAAGAGATGCGAACTTCATGAATACCTTGGTCTTACATGGGAGGAATACGGGGAATCCATTCTTAATCCTCCTGTCTTTGATAAGTTGGTACGATCAAGGAACCCTGAATACGTCTCGTATGTATTCTCCCGGACCAGTGCCAACATTGAGACCGTGCAGGATGCCTATAAATATTTGGCGAACGCGGCAGAGGATTCTTCCAGCATTGCTGTCCATTTATCCTCCGATGTAGAGGATGCATTGGATGAGCGGATGTGCATTCTTATCCTGGGGCGAATCAATGAATATGCAAAGTCGTACCCAACGGATGAAGGATACGACTTTGACATTTATCATGATCTCAGGCTATTGAAGCAGGCTTACTCTCTCCTCCTCGGGAATCTGCGGGGCGGGTTCTAGCGGCAGTAATAGTCAACCAGAACTTCGAGCGCCCGCTCGACCTCATCAGTCTTCTCGCCCTGCCATATTACCCGCCGTGCAAACTCGGGGATGTTCATGCCGTTCAGGTTGGATGAAAGTGGGGATCTGGGTGATTCAACGCATCTGCCGACTGCCCAATCCTGGAGATAATCATCGTCCCGAATTGCAATCGAGGGATAAGCCGTACCAAACCGCTCCAGAATCCAAAGGCGGTAAAGGAAATCTGAAAGCAGAGATTGCGTGAAATTCTGCTTTTCCTTCCAATGGTAATATTCAGCCAATGCCTCAAGCGCCTCCGGGAAACGCTTTTCGTTCATATATGAATCAAAATGAAGAGCATTCTGAATTACAGAGAGGTCAAAGGTTGTGAAGAGGTTAAGCCGGTCCATGCAAACGTAAAGATCAAGCCCCTCGTCAATACCGCGAATCGTGGTATGGATGTCTTCACGGGCAACCAAACGGTTTTCGTGTCTAGGTCCCATGGCATCGTCTGTTGCCATCTGCTCGGTTAGTGCAACCTTGAAGAATTCGGCAGGCGGTACTCGCAACATAACGCCGGCATGCATCTTGCGGAAGATTGCACTCCGTAAAAATTCACGCTGGATACGGTGCGAGTTCAGGTACATCTCTGTGGGCATCATGGTTGCATCTCTCTGGTTTATGGCATAGGGCTTTCTTCAAGCATAGCAGGAAAATCCCTGATAATCAATTACCCGTCTCTTCGGCTGCGGAAAGAGGATGGTTGGTTCCGGGAGACCGTTAGGATTCCTCTGTACCTAGAATTATTTGCTGCACCCTTAGATGAAAGAGAAACCGGATGGCGTTCCCGTTGATGTTCAAAAACCTTGCTGTTGTAGGCATTATTGCTGTTAGTGCTACTGCCCTGAGTGCCTGTGGCAATCCTGATGATGACGATGATTGTGTCCCTATCGCAAACTCTTCCTCAGTATCGGGGCAGCAGTTTACCGCAAGTACAGTTGCATCCATTGACACCCCGATGCGCAGTGGCAAGAGTGGCAAATCAAGTAAGTCAAAGTCCTCCAAAAAGAAGAGCAGTGACGACTGCCCTGCGGGATACGTTGAGGAATAGATCTACCCTATCTTATGAAGGAAGCCCGCATACGAGGTACGCGGGCTTCCTTCATAATCAATTTCGTTGTACTTGACATGTTATGAAACCGTGTTTATGATAGTTACACCAGTTTAGTTATGCGGCAATAATCACTTATAGTCAGGAAATGCCATGAAGGGTTCTACCAGTTTCGCAACAGATGACTACTTCTACTATTCCCCCTCATCATCCAGCTATGACAGCGGATGCGGCGGCTCAGGTGAAGATAGCTCCTATGAATCACGCCGGTCATATTCCCGTCCGAAATGTGAAGAATTTGAACCAACCGGCAGTTATGAACTGGAATCCGCATACCGTCGCAGGGAAGCCGCACTCGCCGCAGCCGCCAAAGCAAAGCCTGCTAAGGAACCTCTAAGCGTCCGGTTCAAGGATTCTTTGGAGGACTTCGTGGAGAATTTCTTTATCTACATTCTTCCTACTATCTCCGCTGTCTTTCTCTTTGGTCTTTACGTTTACGCAGAGGTCATGAAGACACAAGGGATGTAACCTTTACTGTTTGTCTACGAGGAAAGCCCCCACGTTATTGCAATGTGGGGGCTTTCCTCATCGGTTTAGGGCTTTGACCTAGATAAGCGTCTGTTTCTTTGCTTCCAGCACAGCACTGTCAAACAGCGACCGGAGGAACAGAGTCTTTCCTACGAATGTCTCATCCGTTTTCTTGTCTTTCGCCAGATCCCCGTACGCCTGATTCATATTGACCATTACCCTCTGGAACGCTGCAACCTCAGGAATCGTGATGTCATCCATGGCATCGGCATAGAATTCCCGGTTCTTGCTCAAGTTATAGAAACTCAACCATGCCCGGCGGATTTCAAGGTAGTCTACTTCGGCTTCCTTGATTGCTGTCTCTGTAGTGTTTTCGAGTTCATGCTGTGCCTGCTTACGGGGATCAAACACATAGGTTTTCAAAAGCCACCATGTTCCAAAACCTATAATGAGAACAATGGCAAGGATATCAACAATACGGATAAGCATGGCTTTCTTTCTTCTAGTAGTCACTTAATTACAAAAGTGGCGGCAAGGTAATTATATCACCCGCCGCCACTTCATGATTATTTATTTGTTACTGCGTGCCGCCGACATTCAAGCCTGAACCCTGCGGGATCGGGTAGATGGTAATCTTTCCATCCTTGATTGCCTGATAGGTGTTGTAACCTTCCGGTCCAAGGATATCCACGAGACGCTTGATGGACTCTGCTTCAGTCTGGATCGTAGCGTTACGTTCCTTCTGTGCGTTGTTCTGCTCGATTGCGGTCTGTGTAGCCTGCAAAGCGTTTGAGAGGTCTTCCGGAAGAATAGGCTTCTGGATGGTCAGTGAGTAGTTGCTGAAGTATTCACCGTCCATGCCCTGCTGTACAAAGCGGGGAAGGAGTTCACCAACCTTCTTTTCCCATGAAGCCTTGACGTTCACATCATTGTAAAGTTCTTTCCAGTTGAATTCCTGAGTCGCTTCGTTCACTGCACGCTGGAGTGAAGCCTGAAGGTAAACCTGAAGAATCTTACGCCAGCCTTCTGAAGTCTCGCCGTCTACCATCTGTGCGTTTTCCTTGAGTGCAATCCGCTCGTGGAAGGTTTTCAGAACTTCGCAATCGTTGGTAAGGTCAAACCGGACAACACCTGAAGTGGTGAGTTCGATGTTGTCTTTCGTGAGGGCAACAATCGGACCGGTATCGCCGGCACCATCAGCGCTGAATACGAAAGTCCGCTGTCCGGCGGGGTAAACGAAGGTCTTGTCTGAAAGGCCACCGGTAAGTTCACGGTTACCCGGTGCAACACAGTGGTCAAACTTCGTTGAGGTCAACGGACCGGCCTTATACCAAAGACCCTGCTGGTCCGGCTCAGTGCTGATTGAGGTGTTGTTGACCAGTACTGCAAAAGCGAAAATCAGAGCAAGAATTGCGGCAATAGTACCGATGATCTTCCCAGTCCCTTTCGGCTTCATGCTGCTCAGACTACTGAGGTCGTATGATTTCATTTTCTTCCTTAAGTTATGTTGACGTGATATGCATACTATAACATGAAAGTCAAGTGATTTTGGAAGATTAATCGTTAATTGTTGGCAAACTGTACCTCGTAATTTGAAGGTTGAAAGACCATCTTTCGTATTGTGTCCCTTAAAGTAACTAGGTTTATAGCCCGAATCCTATGACCCGGGCTATAAACTGGAAAAATCAGGCGGCTGATGCTACGAAGTACTTGACTCCCTTATCCGTGAAATCCCGCAGAGGCTTCTTGGCTTCAATGTATTTCGTCAGAACAGTGCCTTCACCCTCCAGAGTAATCTTGCTGAAGCCATCCGTGTCAATAGTGACGGTGGCTCCCTCATGGGTGTAAACAACGTTGCCCCAACCTGAAGCCGGCTCGATGATTGCGTGTCCGCTGACAACCTCCACAGTGTTCATTCCTGACTCAACGTAGATGCGCACCGGCTTCTCTTCGGTACCACCGATGACACGGAGGTTTTTCCGGTTTGCGAACCGGGCGGAAGCAAGATTCTTGAAGTGCAGGTAAACGATGGTGTCTTCAGGGAACCCGGCGGCGTTTGCCTGCTTGCCCAGAATACGGGACGATTCAGTGAAATTCTTCGGTTCAACGAGGTTAAAATCAGCGAGCTTCATGGTCTCTCCTAATACTTTAGAGGAACTCTTGCGTTCCCATCTGTATCCAGAATACAGGCAATCACAGCGGATGTCAACCTTTAGAGCAGACGGAAAACGTCTGTTTAGACCCGAACTGTGCGGGGTTTCCGAGCTGCCGGCTTACGTTGAATACTGGTGCTGGAGGTGCGGGTGCCATTCTTTCCTCTGCTGGAGGTGGTTGTAATCCGTGTCCCTCCGGCTGTATAAGTACTCTTTGCTGCGGGCTTACGTGCCGTTGATGTCCCGGTTCGTTTCGGCGCTGCATTATTGCGGGCAGTTTCCCTCTTGCGGGCTGCACGGGCTTTATTCTTGGCTTTGGAAGCCTGACGAAGACGCTGTTCACTGTCAGGCTGGAGAGACTCCCAGAGTTCCATGCCGAGCAGGACAGCACCGCCGGCAGCCACCCAACCCCAGCCGTTTCCTGCTTGGAAGAGGGTGTAGGAAAGAACCCCAAGGGCGATGACAACGCCCAGACCGATGAATGTACGGAGAATTAACTTCGCAACTTCCATGGTCGTACCTCATTCTTTCCGGGATGGTTCTTTTGGAGCCTCTTTTGTGGTTATCGGTCATGTACTGGTATTTGTACTGCTTTGTCCCCGAATTTCTTGGGATTTATCTTTTCGAAGGAGAAACCCGCCAATTCAGCGAACTGGCGGGTTTTCTTGTTTTTACTTGTGGGAATTAATACTACGGGGTTGCTTGAACCGAAATGATGTTCGGGAAGAGAGAGAAGAGGGGTACCCGCAAGCCACGGGTGCCGAAATCGTAGGACTCGCCAACCGTAATCTTTGAGTAGACTGTTGCGGCGTTCACCTGTCCGTCTACGAAGGAATCAGCGACCGTGAGAACATCGCAGTTTTCAGTGTAAACACGGTACTCGGAGTAACCATCCACTACTGCGATGCCCTTGTCCGTTACGGTGCAGTCCTGCATCGTTGACGTGTTCCAGAACCCGCCAGAAACGACAGCGGCGATAATGCCGAGTCCCGCAATGGCCACCATCACCAGAACAAAGAACCGGGCTATTACAAATCCACGGGCCTTGAATGGATCACGTTGCGTGTCCGAAGGACGGGTATACGAAGGGCGAACATAGGAAGGGCGGGCATACGGGCTACTGGGACGGGTAGGCTTGCTGGTGCGAAACGACATCTTATTTGTCCTTGTTCTGCGGGGGATACCTTTGTGGTTTCCCTGATACAACGATGATAAATACAAGCCGGCAATCATGTCAAGTCGAAAGAGGGATGGACCGGTAAATTGAATCGCCGGTCCATCCCTCATCCTAAGACTTTATACTCCGCGGACCTTATCCAGTACCAGAGCGAATCCACCCTGTGCGCCACGGTACATTGCCCGGTCGGTAGATGAAGTAGCAGCCTCTGCTTCCCGTGCAACTTCGTCTTTCCGCCGGCTTAGTTCAGCCCGGAACTCGTTGATCGCTTTTGCATCATCGCCATGGGACATTTCCCGGTAGGTGTCAAAGAGTTTTCCTGCATCGCCTACTGCTGATGCCTTAGCAGATAACCTCAAAGATTCTTCCATCGTGCCATCATAGCCACGGGCATGGTTATGCAGTTTCAGCCGGGCTTCCTTCAAGTCTTCTACTGCCCGTTCTGCATGCTCCCTGTTCGCCACACGGGCAGCGGCATATACTGCTTCAGCATCGGCTTTTTGCTTTTCCTGGATAACCTTCTTGCCGGCACGCTTCTTATCATCAGTGATAGCCTTCAGGGTGCTGTTCATTTTTGCCCGTGCGAGGATCTGGTCATGATGAGCCTGCTGGATGCCTGTCATCACGGAACTCTTCTGCCGGGACAGGTACTCTACTTCTTCCTGCTCTTCAGGGGAAGAACCTTCTTTTGCAACCCATGTACCGAAGCGCCGTCCTTCAGGGTCATTGAGCCCGACAGTCCGTGCTTCATGCTTGAAGGCTTCTTCATTGAGTGCCTCCCGCTTCTCATCCGCAAACTTGTAAGCGGCGATGGCATTGTTGTAATCCTTACGGGCTTTTGACAGTTCTTCACTGAGGAATGCTTTGCGTTCGTTGGGGTCTGCATCTTTATCAACAATACGCACGCCATTTGAATCAGTGGTAGCACGGATTTTCTTATGCCATTCGTTCAAAGCACGAACGTTCTTAAGCCTAAATCCACGGTAAGCGGCATTCTCATCATCTTCAAGGGCTTTCTTGCCTTTAGGCGTAGCATCAAGGTGAAGCTCCTGTTCTGCTATGTCCCTCCCCAAACTCATCTGCTCACGTTCCAGTTGGGCATGATCCTCACGGATTTTCTTGATGTGTTCCAGTCCGGGCGTGCTGTTATCCATGATTTGTTCAGCGGTGAAGCCGGCGTTACGGGCATCACGTTTAGCCTGGACCAGAGAACGACTAAGTTCCAATGTCCGCTCATTGTTATCAGAAATAGTTTGCTCAATCTCGGCTTTCGCCTTGAGAGTATGGTTTGAACATCTAGGGAGTGGAGCAGCTTGACACATGATGAGTCCTTTTGTAGTGATGGCTTCATGTATTTCTAACGCAAGACAGGAGATTGGAAGAAAGTTACTGAATTTTGAGTCCATAACTTGCATTCCGGTTTTCCACACAGTATGATTGAAGAAGAATCAATCCATAACGAACTAAGGAAACGACATGACCACTGTTATTACCGATGAGCAGGCAGTTGCTATCAAGGCTGTCCAGGATGCCAAGAAGGATCTGTATGAGGTAACTGTTGGAACCCCTGAGTATTTCAAGGCAGTAGAGGTCTTTGAAGCAGCAGTCAACAACCTTGCTCGTCAGCACCGTAACTGGAATGAAACCACGGGTGAACCTGATGGCATGTACGACTATTTTGACGATGAAGTTCCCGCCGGTGCCAAGGCTCCTGTTGTAGCCTCGGCAGACCGCACCATCATTGAGGAACTCTCCGAGGAAATCCTGTATGAGACCCGCAACGCCAAGCTGAAGGCTCCGAATCTCCTGACTCTGGGTGCTTGGGAGACGCTGGTAAACCGCATCAGTGACCTGAACACGTACCACCCGAACTACAACGAAGACACGGCGGAAATCGACGCATAGCCTTCTGAGGTAATTGGTCTTCCTTTTACCTTTTTATGTGCTATACTCTAACTAAGAATGCAAGGGGCAGGCTGGTGGAAACGCCGGCTTTCGCCTATACCTTGTGTTGGAGCAGAAGATTGATGGTGGTTCGTCTTTCTTCTGTGTCTGGGAGAGACCTTCTCATAAGGAAGGTTGGCTGAGACCAAATGCAATTAGGCATTCGGAGAAGCCGAAGGCTATTACCTTTGCCCCAGTGGTTCGAGAGACTAAACCACTCTGTGGAACCACCCATCTCTTATGGAGACGAAGAAGCGGAACTGTCGCAAGCAGTTCCGCTTCTTATTTTTGTCATCAACTTGCCGGTTTACTGTTCTTGCGGTACGCTTAAACTACAAGCCAATAAAGCAGATGCTTTACCTGACAAGAAAGTTAATCATGAAGAAACTTGCCGTAGTAGGACTCATCGTTTTGACCGGATTCGGTCTCGCTGGATGCGTCCATAAAACCGTCGTACAGCCGGGTGATAGCGAAGGCTTTTCGCGCTCCATCGTCACCGCTGGTGGGCAACAGTTTGACTGCATCTTTGAGAATGAAGACTTCAGCCACGGAACCATGTCTTGCAAACCTCTTGATACTCAGGATGGGCTTGGAAAGAGTGACACTGAAGACTTTACCCGTGACATCGTTACTGTAGGTGGCGAAAAGTTTGACTGCCTCTTCAAGCACCGCAATTTTAGTCATGGAACCATGTGGTGCCAGCCTGTGAAGAAGTAATTTCTTAGCCGGGAGAGCGGAACCAGTTTCTGAAACTGGTTCCGCTCCTTCTTTTACGTCTACTTGTGTCCCTTGCACCAGTTCGCATTCGTGTTGCCAATATGGTATTCTGAAAGATGAAGGTTATCCTTTACGGCCCGGCGTTAACCGGACAAACGCAGTAAACCCACCACTAAAAATTGAAGAAAGCAGAAATAATGACAGTTGTTAAGCACACCCCTAATTATCTTAGTCTTGAGAAAATGCGGGTTTTCTATAATGAGAATTCGGATTCGCTGGA
>Ga0326721_10000139_pt1 | contig 32748 bp, 47 predicted proteins | sample SGPome_FD_203951 | JGI IMG/M metagenome (GOLD analysis project Ga0326721, IMG submission 203951) | Soil microbial communities from Southern Great Plains, Lamont, Oklahoma, United States - SGP_1_2016 | ecosystem: Engineered > Artificial ecosystem > Soil microcosm > Unclassified | place: USA...
GTCAACTTGGGTGATCATCTTCCGTCGAAAAAGTCGTGGCCTCCCAGCATTCGCGCGCACGATGCACACACACATTGAAATTTTCCATCATCATCGCACACATCATCATCATTTTCTCACACACATTGAGCCCATAGCACACACATATATCCACCCACATACACACACATTAATCATCTTCCCAGAATTTATCTAGTATTGGCTTTGGTTCTATCTTTCTTTCCTTAGCATTTGTCCTCACATTGCACAACTGATGCTCTGGTCCTCTATACACATTCCTGTTTCCATCTTGATGACCTAGATGCCACACATCATCAGCATTAATGTACTGAGTACACCTCCAACACTTGACCAATCCTGTAGCCACCCTTGGTACCCACCATGCCCGTAGTCTCTGATGCGCATAGCCATAACCACGGGAGGTGGTACTGCCATTTGTACGGACCTGCCCATGCCCTTTCCTACGGTGCCCATTGCCATTCCCACGGCCACCCCATGCCATTACCTACGGAACCCCCTCTGCCATTCCCACGGGAGGGGGGTGCACCGCGCGCGGGTACCCCCTGGGTTGACACCGGGCTGTCAACGGAGCCCCCCCTGCCATGTGGGCGGGATGATGATCTCGGTTCTGCGCGAGCGCGCGCGCCTGCGATTGCGCGCCTGCGTTCGCGCGCGTGCGCGGACGGGCGCACCCAGCGTGACCATGATCGAGTCGGGCAGGTAGGACGGCCCGTCCCGACCCGATCATGGTGGACGGGAGCGCGGCCTGGGTGGACCGACCCCCGAGGATCATGGCCGCTTTGCCGCCCCAGTTGGCCCAGGACGGCCCGGGAGGGCATACCCCGGCCTGGGAGACGCGGGAGCCCCCGCCGGGCCGCACCGTCCAGCGTAGGGGCGACGGCGAGGGGTGGGCCCGCGGCAGGGCGGTCCGTTCGCGATGGCCACCGAGCCGAGCGGCGCGACCCACCCAGCTCCGCCAGCGGACCCACCGCGAGCGAGGGTAACCGCAGGTCAGCCGGTCCATGCCTTGATCACTTCACTGGTCGCGCTCTGGATGGCGTCGGCCACGTAGCTCCCGCCCTCGGCCGCCTGATCACCGATGCCGCTCACCTGCCAACCCACGTTGAGCAGGGCATACACCTGGGCACGGGCGACCAGGGCCGCATGCTCGGCGGACGTGATCGGGTACGCCTCGGCCGCTTCGAGATCAGCCTCGGCCGATGCCCACGGGTCCATCCGGCCACCACTGCGCTCACTCTTGATCATGATCTTGTCTCCCAGGACTGTTATTTGATCTTGCTCTGCTTGCCGTTCGATCGGGCCGGACTCGGCCCGCTGTCCAGCGCGGGCAACACGGGCCTCCTCTATAGAGGCCCCGTGTGTTGCCCACGCGTCCAGCTCTACGGGCCACGCGTTGCGCGGGTGTGTTGCCCGTTGTTGCCCGGGGCAACGTCCCCCAGGTCAGGGGGAAGTTGATCTGTTGCCCGGTTGTTGCCCGTGGATCTTCTAGACGATCTCCAGTGATCGCTAACTGATCCACATCGGTGTTGCCCGTGTTGCCCGCACCCTCTGACCAGGGCAAACGCACCTCGGCCAAGGTCATCACCGGGCACTCGGCCATGATCGTCATCCCTCCCGACCGGGCTGGTCGTACGGGGGCACCAGGAGCCATCGGGCCGTCGTCTTGGGCGGGTGCCCGATGATCTCGCTCTCCTCCAGCAGGGCCAGCGCTCGATGCGCCTGGGTGCGGTCGTATTTCTGCCCGGCCGCCTGAATGGCGTCCTTAATGTCGGTGAGCGTGAGCCCATTCGACGCATTCACCCAGCGCAGGATACGGACGATGACCAGCGCCATTGTCTTACCGTGCCCCTTTATCGCGACCACGCCATCGTGCAGCGGGCGCATATCCGTGAACCATGCCCCATCGATATGGAACGGCTTGTAATCCTCCGGTTCGGCCGGAATGCACACCGCGGGTGTGTCCATATCTTCGGGCGTCTCGATGCCCTGGACCGCCTGGAGGCGCCAGTGCCACCGAGCCCGGGACAGGCCCGCGGCCTTGTCCCGTTTCATCAGCGCCGTATAGAGCCCCGTCTCCTCATCCAGGCTCACCATGACCTCGGTATGCACGCCCGCCTGCTGAGCGTTCGAGCCCCGGGCCCGGTTATCATCTTTCAGCCCGGAGTGGTCCACCAGGATGATCGCGCAATTGCCCGCCGCGCGGCGTAGCCGGTTCAATACCCGGATCATTGCGCCTAATTCATCACCCGCCGATTCATTACCGATGAACAATGCATTTTTGGTATCGAGAATGATAAGGTCCGGGCGCCCATGCGTGACAATGGGCAGGTATTGCGTGATGCCCGGGTCGGTGAGCGCGATACCCTCCTCAATGGTGACGAAATGCCCCTCCACCTCATCATCGGTCACCCCGTGATGGCGGACCCAGGCATCGGCCCGGAGCAGGTTGATATCCACACCTTCGGCCATCACATAGTGGACGAGCCCCGGGCCACCATCCCGGCCGGTGAGCCGACGCCCTTGCCATTCTCGCGCCGTGGCCAAGGCCAGCGCGATATCGAGCACCATAAATGACTTACCGCTACCCGGGGCACCGAATACCACGGACAGCCCGTTGCGATAGAGCATGCGCGGGACGAGGTATTCCGGGCGTGGCGTCGCGCGGAACTCGGCCCACGTTTTCGGGCGCAGCTCCGGCAATGCCTCGGCATCGAGCCATTCCCGGGCCATCCGGCGCCGTCGCTGCACCTCGATCTCACCGTCGAGCAGTGGATCACCGGTGAGCGATTCATCGGCCATTGACACGCCGCTGTCAACGCGATCAGTATCCCGAGCATCCTCTACCGGACGATTACCGTCCGTGGTACGGGACTCGGCCATCGGCTCGGCGGTGTCGTCGCTGGTCGGCGAGGGGGTGACCCTGTCCGGTAGGCGTGATCGAAACTCACGGCCACCGGCCACGCTGGCCAGCTCCCAGGGCGACCGCGCGGCAGAGTCCTTACCGGTCACCCGGGCCTCGGCATCGATGATCTTCCAGTCCCGCGGGTCGTCGGTCGGGGCTGGGCGGCCGTCCTGCCGGTGGACCTTGGGATCGTCGGCGGGCCAGCATCGGGCGATGCACCGGCGCATGTCCGCGTGCATCGTCTCCACGTCGAGCAGACCCAGGTTCACCAGGCGCCAGCCGTCCCGTGCGGCCAGGAACAGCTCCCACCGGTACTCCGCACCCTGGGAGCGCACCTCCCGGCAGTGCCGCGCGTACTGGGCCCGCAAAGCCACGGGCGACCCGTAACGCGGGGACGGGTCCCAGCGAGCACCACCGGAGGTGGGTAAGGCCGTGCCCGGTTCCCCTGCCTTCCCCCGCGCGTCGGCACCCCCTCCGTCGGCCGCGGGGGGTCCCGAGCCCTCTTGCTCGATCGCCTCGATCAGCCACTCCGGCGCCTCGACCGGCGCGCCGTCGTCGGTCACCGTGTAGCGCCCACCGGACCAGTGCAGCGAGCCCGGCCCGATGACGTAGCCCCCGGCGCCGCGGACGTCACAGCCGAAGTCGTGCAGCCATCCGGCCCGGTTCCCGAGCGGGTCCCGGCCCGCGGGCTGGCGGAAGTAGTAGTGATGACCTTGGTACGTCGTGACCGTGAAGGTGTCCGGCACGGTCACGCCCATGTGCTCGGCGTAGGCGATCAGCCCGCCGTCCACGTCGTCGTCGACGATCAGCAGGCGGGACGGCCCGCAACTCACCGCGAGGTTGGCCAACCCCTCGCCGAACCATTCGACGAGCTGGCCATCATCGGGCACGTCGTCGGCGGTGAGCAGGTCCCACCGGGCCACCCGCGGATGCTTGCCCCGCGCCTTGGGATCGGTGGCCGCCGCGCAGGTCCCCTCCCGGCACGCTTGCGGCGCGCCCGTGCAGTGCAATCCCGCGTCCGGGCTGTCCGCGGGAAAGATCACCAGTTTCTCGGCGGACAGCGCGCGCGCGGCATCGAGTGGCGTACCGAACGGGTCATTACCCGGAGTGAGCGATGCCCCGTGCGCATCGTCGGGTGGGTGTGCCATCATTCGATCAGTCCTCAATGTCGGGTGGGCATCCGATGGGGGACGAGCTAGGGGCCGTGGGGAAGCGGCTTAGGGCGCCCGGTCCGGTGGGTGTGCGAGCACCCACCGACCGTGGTCCCTCCCCCTCATGACGTCGCCTCGCCACGCCACAGCAGATCACCGTCATAAGTGCCGTCCGCGTTCCGCCGGGTAGTGATCACGCGTGCCTCCAGCGCCTCGCGGGTGAGCCTCACAGCGTCCACCAGACCGGCGCGCAAGAGCACCCGGGCCTGCTCATCGGGGTCCCCGGTGAACTGCTCCCGGTAGGTCCCAGAGGCCAGCGTCAGGCCCCAGCACCCAGGCTCTCCCGGGGCCCGCGGGTGCTCATTCCAGCCCGAGCGGACCACCGTGTAGATCAGGTCATCGTCGCCTACGATGGCGTCCCCGCGCCGGATGACCCGCCAGGCCAGCTCGGCATCGACGAACACGTACGGCGGGACCCGCTCGGCCAGCCCGACCGCGCGGCCCGCGGCCCACGCCTCATCCAGCAGGGCCACCGCCGCACCGAGCGCGGATTCCAGGTCCGGCACCCGATCCGACCCGTCATCGAACCTGATCAGCACCTCACCGAAGCGGGCCACCGCGGCGCGCATCCGCTCGGCGAGGGAGGGTGGCCGTCGGTGGCCGAAGGGCCGGGTCACGTTGACACCGTGCTGTCATCGGCGGGCGGCCCGGCCGCCACGTAGGCCAGCCCGAGCGCCTCATCGTCGGGCGAGCCCGTGAGCAGGTGCGACGCCGTCGTGACCGGTACCCGGCGCGGGGCCCGGGACCAGGCGCGGCGCCCGTGCCCCTCCGGGTGCGGTTCGCAGCTCCACACCCAGGCACCCTCCGGCGCGCGCTTGCCCGTCCGCTCGATCCGGGCCCAGACGATCACCACGTGCAGCAGGTTGGCCGGGAACACCGGATCGGCCGCCTCGGCCCGGATGCTCACCGTGTCGCACGGTTCGAGCACCCGGAGCTGCGGACGGGTGCCGTCCCCGCGCGGTGCCCCGTACGCCTGCCGGACGGCCCGACCCTCGCCGGTGAGCACGTGCCACACCCAGTTTTCGTGGATCTTGGTGGCCACGTTGCGCACGCCGAGCGGTGCATCGGCGGGCCGGATCTCGCCCGTCATCCGGCCACGCGGGAGATCGGTGAGGTTGTCCGGTGCCAGCTCCCAGTCGGTCGCGTCCATCACGGGACCAGCACCCGGCGGGCGGCGACGTCGGCGACGCTGGCCGCGTCGACCCAGATGCGCTTGGTGAACGGATCTTGCTTGGACGTGAGGTGTCCCGCGTAGACCCAGCGGTACGCGGTGCGGATGGGCATGTCCAACCGCCGGGCGACTTCCGGGACGCTGATCAGTGTTTCCACGGGTGGTGTGTTCGTCATGGGGACAAGCATGACAGACCCGGCACAGGGGAATTGTCGGTGCCCGGTGCTAGGGTCCCGTCCCACGGGTGAGCGAGTGACCCGGCGCAGTCCAACCAAGATCAATCAAATCAAGATCTTCCCCAGGAGGCCCACGCCATGCCGTTCGACAAGCCCACCCGTTCCGGGGGCGACTACCTCGATGTGCGCAAAGAGACCGAAAAGGGTCCGCGCCTGATCGCGTTCCGCATCCTCGACCTGGACGTCCCGCCCGAGGATGGCGACTTTAAGGACCAGGCCACCAATGAATGGAAAAAGGTTTACCCGGTGGTCGCGGACGCAATGGTGATCGATGGCCCGAATGAGGGGGTCATCTATCGGGGCAAGACGTACAAGTACGCCATTACCAATGCGCTCCGCGGGGCATCCCAGGACGACCCGAATTACACCACGTACCCCGGAAAGGAAATCGGGGTCCGCGCGGAACGGTCGAAGAAAAAGGGTGTGTCCACCAATACCGTCTGGGGGAATGAGCCCAGCGACGCCGAGCTGGAGAAGATCGAGGAGATCTTCGCCAAGTGGGGCGGCTGGGAGGGCGGGCGCAAGCCCGAAGACGTGGCCGCCGAGCAGGCCGGGGCCCAGGCCACCGCCGCCGCTGTACCGGCCGCTGGCGGCCGTGGGGCCGTCGGTGCTCCCACCCGACCGGTCGCGCCGGTTCGTCGTCCCACGGCGCCCACGGCGCCAGCACAGGCCACCGGCAGCGCGCCCCGCCGTCCGTTCGGGCGCAAGCCCGCCTGATCGTCACGCGTCCCGGACCGCTACTACGGCACGCGTGATCCGCGGGCCCCTGCTCTCCTCTCATGGAGCAGGGGCCCGCACCCGTTCCACGGGTGGTATGCTGGACCCCTTCGCACGTCCACCTGGGAGGACATGATCATGGCTAAAAAGAGCGGTTTCACCAGCGGCCAGCAGGGCGGGGGCAAGCACGGCAAGGACAACGGCAAGGGCGGGGGCTACCGCTCGGACGGAGGCGCGCCCGAGCAGGTCGGTGGGCGCCGGGCCGGTAGGCGCGCCGAGCACACCCAGACCGTGCGTTACGGGCCGTTCGGCGGGGTCAAGGTCACCCGCGCGCACAAGAGCGAGGGCAACCTCCGCGACCGCTGGAACAAGCGCTGATCATGAGTGATCGCTGGAACGGCACACCCGTCGGCTACGCCTTCCTTGGCGTGTTCGGCGGGTGTGCCGTTCTCGGCATGACCGGCACGCTCGATGACGCGTTCCTGTGGGCCCTGGGCCCGGCGCTCGTCGAGCGGATCGTGACCTGGGCCGTGGTGCTGGCCTGCCTCGCGGCCGTGGTCGGCGTGCACCGCTACGCGCAGTCCCGGCACATGATCCGCGTCGACTTCCGCCCGGACCCGAACGACCCGGAGATCGGCATCGCGGCCAGCCACGAGGGCCGCGGGCACGCCGCGGTCGGCCAGGGCGTGCGCGGGTCCGGCTGGGGGATCTCGGCCGAGATCCGGCCCGACGGTTCCGGGTCGTGCTACGTCCCGGACAACGGCTTGACCCTGGCCCAGAAACTCGCGATCACCTATGGCGGCGAGGTGGCCGCCGGGCCGTCCGGGTGCAGCTCTGATCAGGCCCGATTCAAGCGCGAGCTACGCCGCGCACCGAAGCGGTACCAGCCGCGGATCAAGGCCCAGGCGCACAGCCTGGCCCATCAGCACCACGGCAACGCATTCGGCCGGAAGGTGGAGCGCTCGCTATTGCGGTCCGGCCGGTTCCGCCGTTGACCGCCCCCTGTCAACCGGTGGCGGGGCCGCGTAGGCCGCACGGCCCCGCCACCCACGACGGTAGGGCGATGACCCGACTCGGCATCATCGCCCCCGTCACCGCACTACTCGGACGATTCTGGAGACGACCACCCGTGATCACACTGACCGACGCACACGACCGGGCCGCACTGGCCGCGATCGGCGCGTTCCGCGAGCACTACGCCCGCGGGGAGTACGACACCGCGCACCGCTGGGCCGATCTCGCCTGCCGCGCGCTACGGGGGGCCAACGCGGCCAGCAGGGCGGCCCGCCGATGACCGGGCACAGGCCCCGCAAGGGCACCACCGCGACCACCACCGAAGTGCCCGAGGCATTCAAGGGACTCTCGATCCAGGGCGAGAGCGCGGCCCGCCGGGCCGCGACGATCTGGGCCACCGATTCCGAGGCCGCCGACTACACCCGGTCCCAGCCCGATGGCGTGGTCGCCTGCCGGGAGCGTGGCCGTCACCAGTACCCGGCCACCCGTGGCTCGATCCACGAGGGGCCGCCGTTTATCGACATCACCCCGGAGGGGTTCTACGTCCGGGAGATCCCCTGCGACTCGTGCCGCCACGTCAACGACGACGGGACCCCCGGACTCCCCCGGGTGATCCGCCGGGAGGTCTGGGACGTCAAGCACAAGCGCGGCGTGATCACCTCGGCGTCCCTGGTGAGCGCCAAGCCCCAGGTCGTCGACCCGGACTACCTCAACCCGAAGGGCCAGGGCCGGATCAAGCCCCGCCAGGTCCGGCAGGCCGTGGTGGGCGAGGCCCTGGCCGGACAGGGGATCAAGGATCTCCGCCAGCGGATCATCCGCGAGCGCGACGAGCGCAATCGGCTGATCACCGAGGCATACGAGCGGGCCCAGGCCACCCAGGCCGCCGACACCGAGCGGGCCAAGCTGGCCGCCGTCCCGGACGCGGGCTGATCATGATCGTCCACCTGCTCTGCCGCGCCGCCGCTCTGCTCGGCGGCGCGGCGGGGACGGCCGTCCGGTACTACCGCGCGGCCCTCCAGCGTCGCCACAGCCGGGCCAGCGCGCCCGTGGTGAACCCGAGCACCACCAAGGCGAACCCGAGCCCAGCCAGCGCCATACCGGCGGACAGGAGGACGGCGGCAAGGAAGATCACGACCAGCAGCGAGACGACCACGCCCACTCATCGCACGCCCTAGCCCGGAAGGCACTTCCCCATGACCGCACATATCTCACTGGTCGCATCCGATGCGACCCGCGCCGCGTGTGACGCCGTCACCTCGGCCGAAACGATGATCCGTTACGTCGATGACGCGGACCGCCCGGCGATCTACGCCATGATCGCCACGGGTAACGCAATGATCGTGGTGGCCGAGCGGATGCGCGAGCTGATCGACATTCTCGGCCCCGCGGTCGCGTCCCTGCACGAGATCGCGGAGGCGCACCGGTGAGCACCGACACCACCGACGAGATCACCCCCCTCGCCGAACCCGACGAAGGCACCCCGCAACGCTTCGCCCGGCCCGGCAAGACCCGCGCCGAGCAAGAGCGCCTCGACCGGCTGACCGTCGAACGGGAGGACGAGCCCCCCGCCGACGTCCCGCGGGACCGCTACGACCAGCCGATCATCGTGCTCCCGGACGGGTCGGGCGTGCTGGCCTACCGCCGCGCGTCCAAGGCGGGCGGGATCATCGAAGACACCTACGGCCTGACCCAGTGGCACAAGCGGACCGTGGCCTACGGGCTGAGCCGCAATCACGGGCTGGTCGTGCGGGCCCAGTCGGTGACATCGCAGACCGCGCGGCCCGATATCGCCACGTTGCAGGACGTGGCCGACCGGGCCGAGATCGTGGCCGGGGCCGACATCGGGGCCATGACCGGGACCGGGCTGCACAAGCTGAGCGAGCGCCGCGACGCGGGCGAGGATCTGTCGTGGCTGGACCCGACCAGCATTGCCGCGCTCGATCAGTACGCGTACCTGATGGCCCCGTTCGAGGTGCTCGCCACGGAAGTATTCGTCATCTGGGATGACGGCGGCTTTGCGGGCAGTCTCGACCGGGCCGTCCGGCTATTGGTGGATCTGGTCTGGCCCGATGGCGTGGTGATTCCGGCCGGGACCATTGTCATTATCGACATCAAGACCGGCAAGATTAAGTCTGCGCAATACTGGGGCCCTGGGTTCTCGGTCCAGCAATTGACGTACGCGTGTGGCACGCCCTATTTCCCGGGTAAGACCATTCTGGCCAACCCGGACGTGCGATCGGTCCAGAACGTGACCGACGTGATCGAGCAGCCGGGCCAGTTCGGCCGGGTGAGCTGGGACGAGATCGGGGTCCCCGGCGGGCCGTCGCAGCGCTGGGCGCTGATCTTGCACGTGCCCGCGTTCGAGCCCGACAAGGCCAAGTGGGAGCGGGTGGATCTCGACGTCGCGCGCGAGGATGCCGACGTGGCCCGCCAGGCGTGGGCCCGGCACCGGGTGAGCCGTCATGAGCGGTTCCTGGCCCTGCCCGCGTCCGCGTTCGACTCGGCCGTGTCCCAGTGGCAGATCGCGGGCACCGACGACGGAATCCGCGAGGTTGACACCGACGTGTCAGAGTCCAAGATCAACCCGAACCTGCACGCGATCCTGCTGGAACGGATCTACCGGGCCGATCGGATCGACACGATCACGCTCATTCACGACGCGTGGGGTGGTTCGCCGAGCTGGACCGACGAGCACGCCGACGCATGCGAGGCCGTGGTCTCCCGGCTGACCGAACCGGAGGACGTGGAGAGCTGCGACGGCTGCAACTACGACCGGCACGTGTGCCCCTCGTGCGGGGTGAGCGTGGCTCACGGTAAGGACGTCTGCCCCCCGTGCGAGCTGCGGTTGCTGATCAGCGACGCGCCGGACGTGGCCACCCTGGAGATCCTCTGGCAGGCACACTGTGCGCCCGACGACGGCGGGGATGGGCTCTGGCGCGAGGGCGAGCACGATACCGCCGCACAGGCCCGGTACGACGAGCTGGAGCAGGCCGAGCAGGCCACCGAGCAGGGCCAGACGTTCGAGGGGCCCGGCGCCGCGCCGGGGTCCGACGGCGTGCCCGACGATGAGCCCGAGCTGCCCACCGTGGCCGAGCGGATGGCCCAGGGGACGGTCCCGGCCGACACCACCGGGCCCGGATTCCCCTACACCGACGCCACCGGCACGCTCTGGTGTCACGAGTGCACGATCGATGAAGATCCACGCCCGTGGTGCGACTGCGACACCTACGAGACGTGCATGGACACGGCCGTCTCCTGCCGCCAGCGGGCGCACGCGCCGGACCAGTGCCCGGCCCGGCCGGACCCGGCCACCGATGACGACGAGCCCACCTGTGCCGGATGCACGCCGATCTGGGTGGACGGGGCCCTCGCGCACGAGATCGGGTGCGCGGTGGCCGGGCCACGCTGCGACGCACACGGCCCGCACCCGGGCACGGTCGACTGCCCGCAGTGCGTTTGCACGTGCGGGGTGATCGAGCCCGGCGCGGAGCTGGCCGAGCACGCGCACGACTGCCCGATGGCCGAGCCCGACGAGTCCGGCCCGTTCGACGCGACCCTGTCGCTGGCCGAGCTACGCGAAGCGATCAGCGGGGCCGAGTCGACCGCGGAGGTGGACGCGCTCTATGAGGCTCACAAGCCCGTCACCGACGGCGGGGATGGGCTCTGGGACGACGAGTGCACCGGGCGGGCCCAGGCCGTCTACGACCGGCTGAGCCCCAGCACGGACAACGCTGGCGAGCCGCCGCTATGAGCGCGCCGGTCCGTGAGTGGGTGGCCCCCTGGGATGAGCCCTGGGTGAAGGTCCACAACCTGAGTAAGCCGATGTTCGTCGCGCTCTACGGGCTGGGCGTGGGCCAGTGGCGGATCTACGCCGCCGGACAGAATCGGCTGATCATGGCCGCACTGGCCCGCCGCGGGCTGATCACCCACGATGCCGAGCTGACCGCGTCCGGCACGGTGCTGGCCACCTGGGCCGCCGAGGCCATCCGGCGCGCCTACCCGGCCCGGCCCGATGAGGTGCGGACCCGATGACCGACACCCGTGTCCCGGCGGGCGACCCCTGCCCGTCCTGCCCGTACCGCCGCGATTGCCCGTCGGGCGTCTGGGCCGCCAGTGAATACGACCGGCTGGCCAACTACGACGGCGAGATAGCGGCCCAGGTCCGCGCGGAGGCGTGGGCGACGTTCGGCTGTCACCAGGGCGACGGGACCCTGTGCCGCGGATGGCTGGGCCACCGCGACCCGTACGAACTGCTGGCGCTGAAAGTGGCCGTACTGCGCGAGCAGGTCCCGCCGGAGGTGTTCGACTACGCCACCGCCGTGCCCCTCTTTGCCACTGGCCAAGAGGCCGCCGAACACGGCCGACGCGACATCGCCGCGCCGGACGACAAGGCCCGCGCCGCGGGCGAGAAGATCGTCCGCGTGCGCCGGGCGCGCGGGGTGGAGGTTGATCTCGGATGATCGTCACGGTGTCCTACTACAAGGTCAACAATATGGACCTGGCCCGGCAGTGCCACCGGTGCCGCGGGGAGGGCCGGGAGCGCAACGATCGGCGCGTCCAGTGCGTCCGCTGCAACGGCAGCGGGGTGCACCCCGACGGGTACGCCTACGAGGTACCCGAGGGGCTGACGCTGGAGCTGGGGGACGTGGTGGCCTGCCCGCCGACGCCCTACAGCAACGGCCTTCCGGCGCTGGCCACGGTGATCGATCTGGCGGGTGAGCCGTACCCTGGTAAGCCACTGAAAACGATCATCCGGCGCCTGGGCCGGGAGCAGGAGAGCAAGTCATGATCGAGTACAGCGAGGGTGATCGGGTCACCTACGACGAGCCGCACGCCTGCCCGTGGCGCGGTGAGGTCGTCGAGGTGTTCCGCTGTGATCACGGCACGTTCCCGACGCACTACAGCGTGGCCCTGGACCCGCCGGACACCCGCGTCGTCTACGCGACCGGCAACGAGCTGCACCCGACCGGCCCGGCCCCGGTCCCGGCGGGCGACCCGGACGATCTGTCCGACGGCGTGCACGAGTGGGCGCGCGCATGACCCGCGTCTACCGGGACCCGGTGAACGCGATCACCTGGGTACAGCGCGGGGAGGGGTCGCCACTCGTCGCGATCCCCGATCACGGGGACCCGGAGTTCCGCTGGCGCATCCCGGACGTCTCGACGCTGGTCTATGACGATCAGCATCACGCGGTCGAAAACGATCACCTGACCGACGTCCGTGATCGTCTACTCGCGGCCGTGGGGACGTCCAAGATCCCTCCCACGTCCAAGGCGGACGTACGGGCGATCGTCGCGGACGTGTTCGGCGGTGGTGCAGGTTCCGCGCGAGCGGGCTAGACGATCACCCAAGATCGCTACTGTGAAGATCGGTGATCAAGCGGTCGGGGTACCCCCCTTGGGTATCCCGGCCGTTGATCGTTATGCCTCTGACCTGCGGTTATAGCAAGATCAGCACGATGATCACCGAAGATCACCACGACGATCATGGACAAGGCCGGATGAGGCCGAAAACGCCTCGAAGATCGACAACTGCCCCTCTGAGCGAGTGAGTTGATCAGGCCGACCCCCGTAAAGGCCCCTGAGAGGGCCGTAGAGCGCCTACCACGGGGGGTACAGCCCCGAACAAGCGGAAAACGGCTGAGGCCGTCTCACGCGTGGTACAACTCCGGCGCGGAGGCCCCCCAGCGGGCCCTCACCACTACGCGGGACGGGGCTGGCCACCGGTGGGCCGACCCGTCAAAGTGGGGACCGCCCCTCCGGGTGCGTCGAGCGCTCGATCTTCCCCTACCACGGGTGGTACGCTTTCCCCATGCCCTACACCTTCCCCGGTGCCGTTCTCCGTGCCCACGAGTGGCGCGCGTTCGCGCTCTGCGCCGACGTCGACCCCGAGATCTTTTTCCCGGCGGGCGACCCGCCGAGCCCGTACGACGCGCGCAACGTCCGCGCCCTGGACATCTGCGCCGACTGCCCGGTGATCGCGGAGTGCCGGGAGTGGGCGCTGGACAGCGGGCTGGAACACGGCATCGCGGGCGGGCTGACCGCCCCGGAGCGCCGGATCTTGCTCGGCCGCCGGGCCGACATGCGCGCCGCGCTCGACGTCGAGGGAGGGGCCGAACCCGCTCCCCGGGCCGATGCCCCGGGCCCGGACCAACCACTACGCCCTGCGCGTGGTGCATCGGTCCGGGCCCGGGGCATTGCCATGCTCATCGAGGGCGAGCCGATCGCGGAGATCGCGATCGAGCTGGAGGTGAACCCGCGCACCGTCGAGCGCTGGGCCACCCGGCCGGAGGTGCGCGGGCGTCGGGTGGTGCGCCCCCAGACGCTCAATGTGCTCTCGCGCCGGGAGGCCGCGCGCTGCGGTGCCCGCCGGGTGTCGTGACCGTCCCGCGGAACTACCCGCGCACCGTCGACGAGCTGATCATGATCTTGCTGACGCTGCCCGCGGAGGCGCACCTCACCGTGGCCGAAGTGGGCCGCGACGGGCCGGATGGGTGGCTCACGATCACCGTGGTCTACCCGTACCCGCTCCCGGAGCAGGCGCCCCGCTAGTCGTCCCGGTGCTGGCCGCCGCGCTGGCCACCCTCGCGGGCCCGGCGCTCGGACTGCTGGCGCTCTCCGTCGGTCATCCCGCCGTTGCCCAGGTTGGCCGTCCGCGCGAGCAGGTTGGCCGCCTCGGTGGACGCGGAGTAGGCCAGCGGGTTACGCATCGCCGCCCGGGTCATCCCCTCGATCATCCCGAGCCACGAGTGGGCCATGCCGAACATCGTCTCCACGATGTTGTCGATCTCTGGCGGGGACTGCGGCGCGCTCATGCTCGGTGACTCCCGGGGCTGGGGTGAGGTGGACCCCCCGGGGACGGCCCGCGTTCGATCGCGAGGGTTGACCGGCCGCCGCACCGGGGGGATCACCACCGTAACGGGCGCTCCCCGATGGTCAAGTCGCAGCCGTTGACACGCGCGTGTCAACTTCACCCGAATGCGTACCACCCATGGTGTACCACCGATGGTATGGTTCTCACATGGCCGACAACAACGCCCCCGCCCCCGTTCACGCTGACACCACGATCGCCTCACAGATGATCTCCGCTCTGGAGCACGCCTGGACCGCGATCCGCGAGCACTGCCCGGAACTGCCCCCGGTCGTGATCACCATCGGTGGCGGCAAGATCCAGGGCGGGATGAAGCTGGGCCACCACGCGCCCGAGCGCTGGCAGCACCGCGAGCACGGCACCGCCAACGCGCTCGACGTGGGCCCGGCCGCTGCCCAGCGCTACGCCGAGTTGTTCGTGGGCGGCGAGGGACTCGTCCGCCAGCCGCACGAGATCTTCGCGACCCTGCTCGGCCAGGCCGCCCTGGTGCTGGCGTCGGTCCGTGGGCTGAAAGCGTCGAGCCGTCAGGGCCGGTGGATGAACGCGACGTTCGCCAAGATCGCGGGCGAGGAGTTCGGCGTGATCACTGAGCAGTCCAAGCGGTTCGGCTACGAGATCACCGGCCTGACCGACGAGACCATGATCCGCTACATCGGCGTGATCACGGAGCTGTCGCTGAGCATCGATCACGTCCGCGTCGAGCCCTCGATGGTCCCGATCCCCGTGGGCGAGCCCGTGAGCCCCGACGGCGGCCCGGTCCGGGTGAGCGCCGCCCCGGCCACCACGCGCCCGGTGAGCAAGCGCCCCGGCGCCCGGTGCCAGTGCGACGAGCCGCGTGAGGTGCACATCGCCCGCAAGGATCTCGCAGCCGCGCCGATCCTGTGCGGGCTGTGCCTGGCCCCGTTCGCCTACGCCTGATCCACCCCCACCACGGGCCCCGGTTTCGACCGGGGCCCGTTTCGTTTGGCCGGGCCCGCCTGCACCCGGCGGTTGACCGTGTACCAGGTCACCGCCTCGGCGCACCCGACCCCGTCGGGTATCCGCGGGTTGACGCACCAGGCCAGCGTGATCGCTTGCCGCTGGTAGGGGTTGAGCGCCTCCCAGCGGGCCCGGTGCGCCGGGTCGGTCAGGGTGAGGCAGTCGACCCGCGGACACTGGTCCCGGGTGTCCGTTGACACGGAGTTGTCACTGGTGCCCGTTGTACCACCCATGGTATGGTCCTCCCATGACCTCCGCCCCGCACCGCCCCTCATTCGACAACGACCGCCCGGCGCCGCGCTCGACCGGCCGCCCGGCCAGCCCCTCGGCCGCCGGATTCTGGTCCAACCTGCGCGACGACCTGATCGGCCTGCTGGCCGAGCTGACCGCCGAGGGCATCGCGTTCCCGATGCCGCCCATCCCGCGCGACCCGGACGACCTGTCCGCCGACCGGTGCAGCACCGAGATCGACGAGATGAAGGATGATCTCCGCAACCTGCGCTCGATCGCCCGTGAGGCCCGCCGGAGCGGGGCCCGTACGGCCGCTGTGGCCGCCGCTGGCGCGCTGGAGGCTGACCGGCTCTACGAGGTGGACGGCGAGATCTACCGGACCGTGATGAGCGGCGCGGGCAACCTCTACGCGAAGATCTGGACCACCGACGGATGGGACTACGCCGCGGGCGCGATCCGGCAGATCCGCCCCGAGCACCGGATGAGCATCGAGCGGGCCATCGAGCTGTCGATCAAGTTCGCCCGGTGCATCCGTTGCGGGCGCGAGCTGAGCGCCGACGAGAGCGTGGAGCGGGGCATCGGCCCCGTGTGCATCACCAAGATCTAACCGGCAGCCCCCGGGGGGTGGCGTTGACACGAGTGTGTCAAGTCACCCCCCATAGCTGTACCACCCGTGGTATGGTTCTCTCATGGCCGCAACCGAGACCCCCGCCCCCCTCGACTTCCCCGCGCTCGACGGGCGCCCCGTCACCGAGGCGCACGCCCGGGTCTGCCGCGAGCAGGGCCACGCCGCGCACACGGTGAACGGCCGCCCCACGGGCGTCTGCCCCCGGTGCGGCCACGTGGCCGAGCTGGCCAGCCTGGTCACCGTCCGCCGGTCGTCGCACCCGGAGTTCGTCTACTTCACGACCACCGAGGCATTCCGCAACGGGGTGCGGCTGGGCCAGCGAGCCCGCCACGATCACACCCCGGCGGAGGTGGACGCGCACCTCGCCGAGATCAAGGCCAGCGCGGCCCGCCTCGGTGTCGAGCTGACCATCGACGATCAGCGCGAGAGCTTCTGATCACCCGCCGGGCCCCGACCGGGGCCCGGCACCCCTTCCCCCCTTACTCCGTAAGCCAAGATCACCTGGGAGATCATCATGGACGTCAACGCCGCACTGGCCGAGCTGCGCGAGCTGACCGCCGCGTGGGAGGCCGCCGGGTCCCGCGGCCCGTGGAGCGAGGCCCAGGCCGACCGGGCCATCGAGCTGGCCCGCGACCTCGACGGGTGGGTGTCCCGCGGCGGATTCCTGCCGGACGCCTGGGCCGCTGGCCGGGCCACCATCCGGCTCTCTTGATCCATCCGCCGGGGGCCATCCGGGCCCCCGGCGGTCGTCACGAACTGTCAACCGCTGTAAAGATCACCTGGGAGATCATCATGGAACGCTTCACCTGGACCCACCCGACCGCCGCGCCGCACGCGCCCGTTGCACCGGCCCAGCCGGGCGCCTGGGCCCCGGCCGACCCGGCCGCCTACCCGATGGCCTACCCGCCCGTAGCGCCCGTCTACGTGCCCGTCACGACCACCACGCGGGGCCGCACGCCCCACGGGCTGCACGCGATCATGACGGTCTGCACGCTCGGCGCATGGGTGCCCGTGTGGATCATGCACGCCGTGTTCAATCACTGCACGATCACCCGCACGACGACCCGGCAGCAGGTGCGCTGATCATGAAAACCACCACCTACCGGATCACGTTCGACAAGATCGGTCGCTCGCACAACGTCGGCTCGATCGCGGTGGCCAGCGTCGAGGATGACCAGGTGGCCGACCGGATCGCCCGCCAGGTGTTCGACGTGGCCCGCGGCTACCTGATCAGCTCGGACGTCAATGTCACCGTCGAGCTGGGCGAGGCGCCCGGCACCGGGGGCCAGGGGTACATCACCGCCGGATTCCAGACGGTCGGCACCTTCACCGTCACGCCCACCCTCACGACGGACGACGAGGCGCCCACGAGCGGCTAACGTCAGGACTCCCCACGCCCACCCCCTAGAGGCACCCCGGGACCGTCTGCCAGCACCACCGGCAGCGCCCGGGGTGCTGGCGTTAGGGCATACCACCTGTGGTACACTCGACCTTATGCCCCTTCCCCTGCCCCCGTCCGATCCCGCCGCCGCCCTGGGCCACGCGCGGGCCAAGCTGCGCGTACTGCGCCACGTCCGCGATGAGCTGCACGTGACCGACCCGCGCGCGCTGGCCCAGCTCGACGCCGACGAGTCCGACGTCCGGCACGTGATCGAGATTCAGTTGACCTTGCTCGACGTCGAGATCCTCGACGTCCGCCGCGTGATCGGCTCGCTCCTGGCCGAGCTGGACGGGGTGACCTCGTGAGCACCCCGCCCGGCGCGATCATCCCCGGCGCCGTCGGTGCGCCCCGGGAGGCCAAGACCTACGTGGTGGTGACGATCTTCCGCGGGGGCAAGACCCCGGTGATCCACACCTTCGGCCCGTACTCCTCACGCTCCCGGGCGAAAGGCGCGATCGGCCGGATGCGCCACGCCGACCGGACCCAGCATGCCGAGTACGCCGAGCTGATCAGCTACCACGTGCGCCTGCTGGCCCCGGACTCCCCGCTGAGCCCCCGCGCGGGCCGCCACGGTGCCCCGTGAGCGCCTCGCCGGTCCGGCGCCTCCGCGACTACCAGGCCGCCGACGTCGTCGCCGTACGGGCCGCCTGGGGCCGTGGCATCGCCCGGCTGGCGATCGTCTGGGCGACCGGCCTGGGCAAGACCGACCCGATCGGCGCGATCGCCACCGAGGAGGCCGCCCGCGGGAACACCGTGTGGATCTTGGCGCACCGCGGCGAGCTACTCAATCAGCTCCGCGACCGGTGCAAGATCTACCGCCCGGACATCGGCGTGGGCCGGGTCCAGGCCGGGGAGCGCAACCACGACGAGCCGATCACCGTGGCCACCGTGCAGACCATGGCCCGGATCATCCGCGACGGGGCCGAGGGGCTCGAACGGCCGGACCTGGTGATCGTCGATGAGGCGCACCACGCGGCAGCGATGACCTACGAGCGGATCATGCGCTGGGCCGGGTGCTACGAGGGCGAGGAGACCCCCGACGCGGACGGGCTGCCCGTGCTCGTCGAGCCGACCCGCGCGCTCGGCGTGACCGCGACCATGGACCGGGCCGAAAAGACCGGGCTAGGGCTCGGCGATGTCTGGCAAGAGGTCGTCGCCGAGCGCGGCATCGTCTGGGGCATCGAGCACGGGCCCGACCCGGCCGACCCGTGGCGCACCCTGCCCGTCTGTCACGACGGGTCACACGCCGAGTGCGCGCCGCGCGGATGGCTGGTCCCGTTGCAGGGCCGGGTGGTGGTGGCCGAGCACGTCGACCTGACCAAGGCCAAGATCAGCCGCACGACCGGGGACTACGCGGATGGCGACCTGGGCGTGATGGTGGCGCAGGACGCGCCGGAGATCGTCAAGGCGTGGTGGGAGCACGCCGCGCTCCCGGACGGGTCGCACCGTCAGACGGGCGTGTTCGTGCCGACGATCGATGCCGCGCACGCCTACGCCGACGCGTTCCGCGAGTCGGGGATCTCCGTCGCGGTGGTCACCGGCCGGACCCCGGCCGACGTCCGCGGGGACGTCTACGAGCGGACCGGCATCTACGGTGATCTTGCCACCGGGCGGATCAACGTCCTGGTGAGCGTGGGCGTGCTGACCGAAGGTTTCGACTGCCCGCCGATCTCGTGCATCGTGGTGGCCCGGCCGACCCAGCTCGATCACCTCTACCAGCAGATCGTGGGCCGCGGGACGCGCCCGATGGACCCGGCCGACTGGCCCCGGTGGGATGGCACCCTGTTCCACCCGAAGGACGATTGCCTGATCTTGGACGTCGTCGGGGCCACCCGCGTGGTCGGGCTGCGGACCCTGGTCAACCTCATCCCCGGGGCCCGCTACGTGGGCCGCCCGTGCCGGGCGTGTGGCCAGCCCAAGCCCTGCGCCTGCCTGCCCGAGCAGGGTGACCCGGACGCCGAGCGGGACCCGGACGGGGGCCGTATCCGGCTCTACGGCCCGGCCGATTACGACACGTTCGACCCGCTGGCCGGGGCCCGTGACTCCGGGCTGAATTGGCTACGGACCATCCCCCAGGACGGCTATGAGGGCATCCCGTTCCTACTCGTCGGTGATCGCGACTATGCCCAGTATTACGGCGTGCTCTGGCACAACGAGGATGGTTCGTGGTCCGGCGGATGGTGCACCGCGCGCGGCGCATTCACCGGCGGGTGGGAGATCGAAAACGTCTCGATGGATGAGGCGCGCACGGTCGTCGAGAGCCTGGAGACCGACATCGGGGACGGGAACGGAGAGCAGTCCTTTGCCGACCTGGCCGCCCGGAAAGACACCCCGTGGCGCCTGGCCCGCAAGCGCCCGACCCCGCGCCAGCAGGCCCTTGCCCTCTCGCTCGGCATCGCGGAGCCCGAGTCCCTCACCTCCGGCGCCTGCTCGGACGAGATCGATCGCGTGTTCGCCACGCGTCGGCTCGCGAGTTTCTGACAGCGCGATGTCAACGCGCCCGGTATATCCGCCGGTATATCCGGCGGGACCCCGACAATTCCGCCGTGCCACCCGTGGTACGGTCGGACCCTTCCCCACCGAGAGGATCAAGCCCATGCATGACTGCCCCGTCCACGGCCCCCGGCCCGACGACGCCGACCCGTTCGACGATGCCGTGGCCGCGATGATGACGATCTACCTGATGAGCCGCGAGGTGACCCCGGACTTTGCGGGGGGCGAGGCCCTGGTGACCGTGCACGCGCACCTGGACGACGACCCGGACATCTTCACGCTAAAGATCGGCCTGGGGCACGCGGCCCACGTCGCGCTCGACGCCGAGCGGTGCGCACGGGCCGCCGAGCGCGACGACGAGCCCGCCCCCTACGAGCCGATCACCAACGCGGATCTGGGCTGGGAGTCCGGCACCTGTGCCGACCCGCGCGATCACCTGGGCGACCCGATCAAGCTGTCCGAGATCTTCGACGCCGACAAGCGGGCCGAGTGATGGCCGACGACGAGCGCAAGATCATCGAGGAGCGGACCGACACCTTCCGCGAGCTGGTCGCGATCATCCCGCCGGAGCCCGCCCGCGGGTCGGTTGTGCTCGACGGGGACGGGGCCGCCTGGCAGCGCGGGACGTTGCGCTGGGCCGGGGTGCCCGTGGTGGATGCGTGGCTGCGGACGGGCGTGATCCTGCCCCTGTTCCGCATGGGGGCCCTACCCGAGGGCGTGGCCAAGTGGTCCGAGCTACTCACCCGGCCCGGCAAGATCGTGCTGATCTTCCGCGGGCCGGACCCGACGGACGGCGAGTGATGGCCGCCCCGGACGTGTGGCCGAAGGTGGGCGATCCCTGCCTCGGTTTCGACCGGCGGCCCGACTGCCCGGCCACTGACGACCCGGCCCGGCTGGGAGATCTCGTCTACTGCACCCGCGACGCCGGACACGCGCCGCCGCACGTGGCCGACGGGGTGGGCGAGATCGTCCATGTCTGGGTGAGCGACGACGACCTCCGGGCCATCGCCGAGGCTCACCCCGAGGGCGCCGCCCGCCTGCTGGCGTTCCTGTTCACGCCCGAGCGGAGTGATCAGTGATGGCCAACCCGCAGAAGATCAAGGGTGATCAATTCGAGTGGGACTTGATCAGGGTCGCCAAGGAAGTGCTGGGGGAGACCGCGCTCACCGTCGAGCGCACCCGGGCCGGGTACGCCCGCGACTACGGGGACATCCTGATCAAGCTGCCCGATGATCAGATCCTGGCCACCATCCAGGCCAAGAATCGGCGCAAGTGGGAGATCCCCGCGTGGCTCGATGCGACCCTCCGCCAAGCGATCGAGGTACGCGCCCGGTTCTCCGCACTGATCGTCAAGCGGATCGGGGCCGCCGACCCCGGCCGGTCGTTTGCGATCATGCCCGCGGACCAGTGGTTGCGCCTGCTGGCCACCCTCGCCGAGCGGGAGCGCGAGCTGGCCGAGCAACACCAGCGGCACATCGTCGCCATGGCCGATCTCCAGCGCTTGACCGCAGCGAGTGGATGATCAAATGTCGTTCACCGATGGTACGGTTGAGACCGTGCGCACCATTGATCCCCCGGCCGAAATGCTCACCGAGCTGCGCCGGTTGGGCGCCACCTACCGGCGGACGGAGAGCAGGCCCGCCCGGGAGGCCCGGGACGCCGCGATCGTGCGCTGGCGCGAGCAACTGGGCAAGGGATCTCTGTCGCTGATCGCCCGCGAGGCCGGGGTGAGTCGGGTGCAGGCCGGAAGGATCTACAAGGCGCACCTGGCCGCCGAGCCCGGCCAGCCCATCCCGCCCACCCGCCGCTTTTACCAATGATCTTCTAACGATCTTTCCACCTGGGAGGAAACGATCATGCCACGCAACGTTGACAGCACCGGGTCAACGCCGGTGAATGAGCCGCGCTTGCCCGAGATCCTGCGCGCCGAGGCCCTCGCCCGGATCATCACCCCGATCCTCGGTGAGATGATCTACGACGCCGCCATCCGCTACGAGGCCGCGCACCTGGGCCGGGTGATGGCCGAGCCGCTGAACGCGTGCCGCTCGCTGGTCCGCGAGATCCGCCAGTACCACGGCCTGCCCGAGCTGGGCGCCGACGACACGGCGCCGCTGTCGTCCACCAATGGCACGGCCGAGCACGCGGAGGTTGGATCATGACGGAGCAGATCGTGCCCGGTTTCGACCCGGCACCGCCGCCCGACGACGACCCCCAGCAGTGGGCCGCGCTGCCCCCCAGGCCGCGCACGGACCCCGTACGGCACCAGTCCGTGCGGGAGTGGCGGGGAGGCACCCCGGCCGCGTACGGGCCGTCTGAGCCCCCGGACGAGCCCGACGAGCGGCACGAGATCGACTTGGACCGCGCGTACCAGTGGGAGCGATTCGGCCTGCGGATGGTCGGTTACGCGCTCTACCTGGCCGGGGTGATCGGCTACGCGCTGTGGGCGATGAACTGGACGAGCTTTCTCGCGCTGGCCGCCGGGGGGCTGGTCCCGGTCGCCTACCTGCTGGGCACCGAGTCGCACGAGCGCATGATCGAGGCTGATCGGAAGGCGAACATGCCCGAGCAGCGTGGCCGGGACCTGCCGCACCTGCGACGGCCCGAGTCCCGCGGCTACGACGACGACCCGGCCTAGGACCGCTCGCCCCCCGATCCCGCCCCGTGTGCCCCGCACCCCCCCGCAGGCGCACGGGGCGGACCCACGTCACTGCCTGGGAGGTGTGACCCGTGGGCGCCGACCAGCACATCACCGACCCCGACGACCGGGCCGACCTCGCGGTGCGCGCCTACGAGCTGTATGGCGAGCTGGGCAGCCTGTCCAGGGTCCGGGAGCGGCTGTCCATCGAGCCCGTGACGCTGCGCGTGTGCGGGGAGCGGCGCCTGTTCTCCCGGGCCACGATCAGCGAGTGGATCGATGAGGGCCGGGCCGCGGAGACCTACGTCAAGCTGCACGACATCGCCCGGGAGCGGATGGACAGCAACACCCGGCTATCCCTGCTCGGCGCGACCGCCTGGGAGATCCTGCGGAAGCGCTGCGACAGCGCGGGCGAGGCCCTGCAAGCCCTCGACCTGATGCGCAAGATCGAGCGCGACCGGATGGACCTGCTCGGCCTAAAGGCGCCGATCAAGGTCCAGCAGGTCGGCGAGGAGGACCGCAACACGGTCCCGCCGGACATGATCGCCACCATCGCCGCGCTGGAGCGCCAGGCCGCCGCCAAGCGTCAGGCCCTCATGGACGACGCGTACCCCGGCGCGACCGTGGTCCCCGCCCGACGGCCCCCGCGTGGTACACAACGGGGGCCCCGGGACCCGAAACGGAGGACGAGCTGATGACGACCTACACCCTGTCGCAGTCGATCACCGCGGCCCAGCTCGCGGACGCCGACGACGCGGATGTGCTGATCGCGAACGTCGAGGGGGCCGTGATCGCACAACTCGGCGGCCCGCGCGACGGCGAGCCCGTGGCCGGTGAGCAGTCGACGCCCCGCGGGGAGATCAAGACGGAGTGGTTCGCCGTCACTCCGGGCGTGTCCGGCGGGGACGACGGGGAGGACCGGCCCACCGAGTCCGAGCCGTGGAACCCGACCGACGACGAGGTGCCCGACGGGGCGGACATCCTGGTCTGCCAGGGGACGCGCACGACGTGAGATCTCTGTGAGCACGGCAGCCGCGCGGGACCTGCCGCCGCCCCGGTTCCCGGACGGGGTGGACGGCTGGGAGTACCTGCGCGACTGCTACCACGGGGGCTGGTCCGCGGACGGCCGACTGGGCTGCACGCGGACCCACCCTTGCGGGGAGTGCGGCGCGTGCTACCGCCGGTGGGCGACGATCTACAACCCGGTCGCGTTCGCCGTGACCTACCTGTCGCACCTGTTCCGCAAGTACCCGGACCCGATCACGGGCGAGCCCGTCTGGTCATTCTGTGATCTTCACCTGGGGATGGCCGACATCGGCACCCAGTGGGCGATCCCCGGCCCGCACCGCGACATCGTGATCGGCCCGCGCGACGTGGCCAAGTCGATCTGGTGGATCGTGCTCGCGGTCTGGGCGCTGGCGCACGGCCACCGCAAGTACCTGCTGGCGTTCTCCTGGACGCGGGACCAGGTGATCCTCCAGCTCGCGGATGTGCGCGAGGCCCTGGAGTCCCCGCTACTGCTGGAGGACTTCCCGGAGCTGGAGCCGCGGAGCACCCGTGGCAGCCGGAACACGATGCATTACGTGACGCTGTCCGGCGCGTCGATCATGGGCCGCGGGCTGAAAGATTCCGTGCTGGGGGCCCGCGCGCCGAAGGGCGCCCGGCCGGATCTGATCATCTGGGACGACGCCGACCCGGAGGAGTCCAAGCACTCCCCGCGGGTCAAGCGCCAGCTACTCGACAAGCTGTCGATGATCTTGCCGATGAACCTCGACGCCGCGGTCCTGATCGTCGGGACCACGCCCATGCCCGGGTGCATGACCCATGACGGCGTCCGCCGCTTACAAGGTAAGCCCGGGGTGCTCCCGGACCGTGGGCAATGGGTGGACCGCCAGCGTTTCCGGGCCCATTGGTGGCCCGCGATTCTCGATGAGGAGGACCCCGACATGGCTCGCTCACTCTGGCCGGAGAAATGGTCACTCCGGCGCCTGCGCCGGATGCAACGCGACGACCCGGACGGCTACGACCGCGATTACAAGTGCGACCCCGGCGCCGCCGTCGCGCTGCGCCTGTGGACCCCGGAGGCATACCGGTACGCCCAAGGGCACACGATTCCGCGCCGGGCGCTGTCGATCGATGGCGCGGTGACCCGTAAGGCGACGTCGGACCTGACCGCGATCACCGTGGGAGGCGCCGCCACCGACCCGCGCAAGGTGGTGATCGAGCACGCCGAGCAGGGCCGCATCCGCGGGCTGGAGCTACGGGAGCGCATCTGGGAGTACGCCAAGATCTACCCCCGGTCCCTGCGCGTGGTGCTGATCGAGACGAACAACGGCGGGGACCGCTGGCGCGAGGTGCTCGAACCGTTCCCCGAGTGCATCGAGGAGATCATCGAGTACACCGTGAGCGGCACCAAGCGCCAGCGCATCGAGGGGCTGCACCGGCACTATGACCGCGGCGCGATCCTGCACGCCACGCGCCTGCCGGAGCTGGAGGACCAGCAATGTGCCTGGGACCCCACGGCCACCGAGGATGACCTACTGGACTCGGAGGCCGGGCTGGTCCGCTGGGCGCTCACCGGCTGGCCGGGGGACGGGCCGCCCCCGGTCGTCGAGCCCGACCCGCCCCCCGTGCACCGTGGGCTGCGCTCCGTACCGACCCGACGCACGAGGTGACCCGTTGACAGACCAGAGTCAATCCCGAGCGAACCACCCGAGCGCCCGGCGGACCTGCCGCTGTCCGCAGCACTGCCCGTCCGCGATCGCGCAAGCCCGGCTCGACGTCGAGGTGTGGGCGCAGACCCTCTGGCCATGGCTGACCGCCGTCGATATCCGGTGCCCGAACTGGGGCCGCGCCATGGCCCGCATCCTGCTGACCACGGTCCGGCGCGAACCGGACGGGACCCTCTCGGTGGACATCGGCCGCGACTACGGGATGACCGCCTGGACGACCACCCGGGCGATCGCCCGCCTGTGCGGGGTCGGACTGCTGGGCTCGCTGCCTCCCGATGACGGCGGGGAGTGCCGCGCGCGCATCGTCCTGCCGGAGTGACCATGCCAGCATGAGGCGCCCCGGGTGACGGAGAGGCGCCCCCATGTCCCGACGGTTCGCCGCCGAGTTGATCGGCACGTTCATCCTGGTCTTTTTCGCAGTCGGCTCGGCGGTATTCGGGCTGATCTCCATCGGCCCGTTCGGGGTCGCGCTGGCGTTCGGCGTGATCCTGCTCGCGCTGGCCTATGCGATCGGCCCGATCAGCGGGTGCCACGTGAATCCGGCCGTGACGCTGGGCGTGTTGCTCGGCCGCGGTATCACCGGCAAGGCCGCGGGTATCTACATCGCGGCCCAGCTCATCGGCGCCATTCTGGCCGGAGGACTCTTAAAGATCATGGTGACCTACGGCGGGGTGCTGGACAACACCGGCGCACTGGGCACGAACGCGTGGGGGCCCACCGTCGACACGCTCGGCGCGTTCATCATCGAGACCGCCATGACCGCGCTACTCGTGCTCGTCGTCCTGCTGGTCACCCGCGCCGACGCCGCGCCCGGGTTTGCCGGACTGGCCATCGGGCTGGTCCTGACCGGCATTCACCTGGTCGGTATCCCGCTCACCGGAACATCGGTCAATCCGGCCCGCTCGATCGGCCCGGCCGTCTTCTACTGGGCCGCCCTGCCGCAACTGTGGTTGTTCATCGTCGCCCCGTTGCTCGGTGGTGCGCTGGCGTTCGGCATCGAGCGGGCACTACCGCCGACGCCCCGCCCGCCGTCCGAGGTGGACGCCTCCGGCGCGCGCCCGTGAGCACCGACCGGCGCACGTCCGAGAGCCCGGCCGAGCCCGGCAGCCCGGCCGAGTGGCTCGGCGAGGGGGGTACGGCCGCGCTGGGGGCCGACTGGACGGAGCGCTGCCTGGCCGATCCCGAGCTACGCCACGTGCTCGGCCACCTGGGCCCGGCGCAGACCGCGCGCATGATCGCCTACCACCGGCATTATCTGGCCGACATCATGGGCGGCCCGCCGTGCCATGCGGGCGAGCTGGACGACGCGCACGCCGCGCTGTCCATCGACCGGCGCGCGTTCGACCGGGTACGTGGACACCTGCGCGACGCGTTGCGGGCCGCGCGGCTGGACGGCCCGGACGCGGCTAAGATCCTGTCGCACGTCGCGGCCCTCGCTCCCCTCGTGATCACCCGTCGATAGTGATCACCCATGCCACTCGCTGCGCCAGCGGGGGGACCGGCGCGACGAGTGCGGCGCGGGGCCCGCCTCCCGGGGGGCGATGGCGCGGGCCCCGCGCCTGTTACCGCCGTCCGACCCCCCAGCGCGGCCGTGTGCATGTTTTCCGGGGCGAAGCGGTACGCCACTGGTCCCGGGAGTCCCCGCCCGTCTGCGAGCCGCTCAGGGCGCCGTGGGGGAAAGCGATCGCAGACGGGCGGGGCCATTCGGGGCGCAAGCGTGCCAATCGGGGCGATCACGCGCACCATGGGTGAGCGCGGGCGCCGCGGGTTAGGGCGCTCGGCCCCGGGAGCCGACCATAGGGGAACCCGTGACGCCCGCGCGCTACGTCAAGATCCCGCCCGGCGGGCCCCGCGCCCGAGTCCCCCCGCGCACGGAGCCCTTGCCCCGGTACCTAACAGCGGCGGGACCGGTCGGACCCACCGCGGACGATCGTCTCGCACCGGTCCACCGGCGGGCCCGGCCGGGTTCACCCGGGGTTCACCCGATGCGCCAGACCTGCATCTGGGCCGTCATGATCGCCAGCGAGCCCGAGCCCACGGCCGAGTCATAGAACGCGTACAGCCGGAGCGGCGCATTCTGCGCGAAGTAGGCGGTTCGCTGGTAGGCCAGCATCGCCCGCGCCGCGCCGATATTCGTGGCGGGCACCTTGTTCCAGTGGAACCACGGGCCATCCCCGTTCACCGTGTCCACGCCGATCCCGACGTTGGCCCCCTGCGCGTTGGTAATGGCCGCGTCCTGTAACCGGACTAATGCCTGGATCGCATAGAATCCAGCGACCGGGCAATAGTAAATGTGCTGGCCGGATGAGCTATTGAATGCACCCGCCGCGTCGGTGCGTTCCTTATTGAGGTTGAGCGTGACAAAGGATGCGAACGGCAGCGTCTGCACGGTGCCGCCGACAATGGTGTCGTGCTGCATATACACGTCGGCAAAGGTCTGCCCGGCGCCCGGCGCATAGAGTCCGGGCAGGACGTTATTGACGTGGTTCGAGATCGCGTTGACCTCGTCCGCGGTGAGCTTGGCGAACCGGGTATCCCAGGTGATCGGTCCGTACTTGATCAGCGTCGGATCAGCGAGCGCCATTGACAGCCCCCGGTCAATTCAGCTTGGACACGCGCATGGCCGAGCCCGCGCGGATCGTGGTGTTGTGCGAGTTGGAGGTCTGCTGGGCGAACTGGAGGCGCACCGAGCCCGCCGTGGGCCCCATCATCACGAATGCGATCACCTGCACGAACATCGGCACCGAGTCGGACCCGGCCCGGTTGTGCACCACGGTGAGGCTGTCCTGGACCACCGCATCGAGGTCACCCACGCCCGCCGTCGCCGCGTTGGCCAGGCCGAGCGCGGTCCACCATGATCCGGTGCCCGCGGCACCGTTGCCCGGCACGTAGTCCCCCGGGAGCGCGAAGGCGAACTTGATCTTGGCCGCGATCGACGCGTGATAGGCGATGATCGCCTCGACCGTGTACCAGCCGTTCGCATCGCCGGGGAAGGCGAGCCCGGTGATGTCTTTCAGTACCGCAGAGTTAGGGCTGAAAGTGGGCACCGCCGCGCGGAACGTCTGCGGCAGTGCATTGATCTCATTCCCGCGGATCTTCTGGCCCGCGGCGTAGAGCGGCATAATGATCTCCTCTCAGAGTGCGAAGACCGCGGGATTCCAGACCTGGACGGGTGTCCCGGCCGGACGCGTGACCGGCATCGGATCGATCGTGAACGTCTGCGTTCCGCCGGACGGGGCCGCGCAGGCGGTGGCCCGGACCGCGATCCCGCCGACGTCGAGCTGTAGTGGGAAGTCGGCGGGGCGGGCCGCGGAGGTGACCCAGGCGGGCCCGGCCGTCACGGTGACTTTGAGCGTGGTCTGACCGGCCGCCGTCAGCTCGGCGATGGTTGACCCGTTGGTGTCAACGCGCGCCGCGAACTCCTCGCGCGGATCACCCGCCCCGCCGTTGGCGTTGGCGCACACCTGGGCCACCGACCACCTGCGATACAGCGACGTATTCAGCGTGGCCACCCACAGGTGCGGGGTGATCGTCTGCTCGTAGCCCTCGACCGCCAGCGCGATCGACTCCTCTGGGGCCGCCGCGTTCACCGCGTGCACGTGCTCGACGTCGACCCGGTCGCCCGGGAGCAGGGCCAACCACTCGTCCAGCAGGTCCGGCCGGGCGGTGAGATTCAGCGCGAGCCGCGGATACCGGTACCCCTCCACGGTGCCCTGGTGCACCGCCCACGCCGCGTACTGCACGAGGGCGGCATCGGACTGCACCCCCACCGTGAACGAGTTGTCATAACGACCGACGATCTTGTACCCGAGCGGGCCCAGCTCGTCGGTGAAGGTGGCCGAGCTGCCCTGGTGCCGCTGCACCGCGGCCCGGTTGCAGCGGTACGCGTCATCGTGGGCCGGGGTGAACGGCACGCCGAGATCCCCGGCCGCCGCGTCGAGCACGAGGGCGGGCGCCCGGGACTCCCGGTAGCGCTTGGTGGTGTAGGTGATCCCCGGGGTGACCCCGTCCCACAACAGACCTTGATCGGTGGCCTCGCAGTCGCCGAGCAGCTCCAGCACCGTGCCCGTCGGCTGGGGTCCCATGATGTCGGACACCGAGGCCCGCGGGACGTCGCCGTCGTGCATCGTCCAGGGCATCCCCTGCTCGTCCGCGAGCCGCTTGATCCGTGCGCCGACCTCGTCCCCGGACCACGCATTGAGGTGCCGCACGTGTTCGGCCCCGTCGCGCAGATCCTTGCGCACCACGACATGCCCCAGGGCGACGTCGAAATGCCCGCCGTCGGTGCACGTCTGGACCTTGACCGCCTTACCCACCGAGGCGCCCGGCACGACCGCCCCGCCCATCCCCGGCCCGTACACGTAGCCGATGCTCGCGCCCTGCTCGATGAAGTCGGCCACCCAGTCGATATTGGCGCCGGACTTGGTGAGGGTGAGCCCGAGCTGGCCCCGGCGGCCGTCGATTCCCACGCTCGGCGTGTGCGCCCCGGGTGGCAGGCAGAACATGATCGGCGGAGTGTCCAGGACGAGCGTGGTGAAATTGCGCCAGGCCCGGACATTGATCCCGCCGCCGGTCATGTAGCGCAATTCCCAGAATTGCGGGTCCCCCGAGGTGATCATGCCGAGGATCACCGTGCCGTTGATCGAGCCCGCAGCCGGAACCTCGATCAGGCAGCGGAGCTGAATGATCTCCGTCCCGGCATAGTCCGGCACCGCGCCGTACCACTCGGAATCACTGACCAGCGGCAACGGCTGGGAGCACCAGAAACCCTCCGCCTCGGCCAGCCGCGGGACCGCGGGCGGCAGGTTCGGGTTACCGCCGTCGTGCAGCCTGCCCGAGTAGTCCATGGCCGGGTGCCCCGGCAGCGCGCTGGCGAGCTGGCGCGCGTTCTGCTCGTCCTCACAGGGCCAGTACGCGACCACGCCGGGGCTGGCCATCAGGCCGCGCCGGATCGGTGAGATCACCGGGGGCTGGCCCTGGGCCAGCCGTCGCATGACCCCGGACGCGCTCACGGTCACCGCCGCGTCCCCGCGCGAGGTGCCGCGGAGCGGGACCGTCGACCACGACGGGGTGAACCCGTCGGCGTACCCCGTGAAGATCGCTTGGAAGGGCGGCCCGCCGGTGAGGCTCGCGCTGATCTGGATCGGCGTGCCCTGCCTGATGTTCGGCCAGTACGGGGACCGGCCGCCGAGCGAGTATTTCCCGGCCCGGTTGTCCAGCGTGAAGGCCGCCGCCGCGGGCTGGGCCGCCGCCGCCTCATCGGACCGGCCGTGCCGGAGGTGGACCCCCTGCTCGATCCGCACGTCCGACGTGATCTCCGTGAACACCCAGTCCGAGCCGTCCGGGTCGGTGAGATCCCCGCCGAAGGCCGCCGCCACCGCGAGCAGTACCGGCGGGGTGCGCGCGATGCCCGGCAGTGCCATGCCGACCACGCCCACCGAGAGCGTGAACGCGTCCGGGTCGGACCAGCCGGTCGCGTCCCGGGCCCGGTAGGTGAACGTCCACTGTCCGAGCGTCGGCGGGGTCCAGGAGAGCAGGGCCGCGGTGCCCACCACCGAGCCCACCCCGGACGGCCCGGTGGTGATCTTCCACTCGCGCTGGAGGATCGCCCCCACGTCACCGGGTGTCTCGGCCGCGGTCCGGGTGAACGCACCGCCTCCGCCGCCGATCGTCGCGTCCGGCCCGGCGCCCACGCTCGGCCGCTTCGGCGTGACCGTGACGATCATGTCCGACTGGCCGTCCGCGACCGATGCGCCGATCGCGTTGGTGGCCTTGTACCGCAGCACGTACGACCCGGCCGACGCGCTCGGCAGCACCACCGACTGCGCGGTGCCGACCACCGTCCCGCCGCCGGTGACCGGGTTAGGGAACTGCCGCCACTCCCGGGCCGTGATCGGGTTGCCCTGGGCATCCTCGGCCGCGACGTGCGTGATCGAGGCCAACCGCTCGATCGACCGATCGTCGCCCGCGTAGACCGTCGGCACCTGCGGCGCGGGCCGGAACTCGGCCAGGTGATAGACGTAGTACGCGCCACCGCTTACCGGGGGATCGATCGTATAGCCGTAGGTCTTATCCGGGGTGGCCCAGCGGGCCGCGGTAGAGAATCCCGAAATGCCCCGCTGGCCCGGACTCACCGGCTGGTCGAACCCATTACCCGGCCCGCCGAGCAGGGCATCACCGGACACGTACGGCGCGCCGCGTTTGAGCCCGTCGGTGCCCGCAATGATGGCGATCGTCTGGCCGGGGGACGGGGTGGCGCTGCGCGGGTTGAGGTTGATCGGATCGAATGGCCCGCCCGCATCGCTGCGCGTCTGCAATATCGGGCTGGCGTTGTCGACCCCGGTCAGGGTCCAGACATCGAACGATGGCCGCCGCTGGCCCGCATCACTGCCACCCGACGTGTTGACCGTGATCGTGGGCGAGCCGTTGGCCGGAATCGGGATGGCCGCGTAGATCCCGGTAAAGGCACCGTTGCCGCCGTATTCGCCCGTGTTCCAGTGTGCGTGGTTGACTCCCCAGCCGGTCGACAGGGTGACCGTCGCCCGAGTGCCCTCGAAATAGGAATCCGCGAAGACCACGATCACCAGGGCGTCGCCCGCGAGGCAGGGGATCGGGCCGGAGACCGCCACCGACGAGCCCACGGCCCCGTCGGCGTGGCCCCGGTACGTCGCATTGAGCGCCACTAGATCCGAACCCCAGCCTTCTGGAGCTGGAGCTGGCCCGTCCTGACCAGGTTCATCAGCATGCTTGACAGCGCGCTGTCAGCGCCCGGCGCCACGGCTAGCTCGATCTTCTGCGCCCCCGGGGACACGGTGGCCGAACCGATCCCCGGCGCCGAGAATGTCCCGCCCTTGCGGATCTGGTCGGCGTACCCCATGAGCTGATCATTGTATTTACCCATGTTGGCGGACATGCCGTGCCAGGACAGATCCTCCATGATCGGCTGGCCGGACTTGAATCGTTCGTACAGCTCCTGTCCCGCGGACATCAGGCCCTGGGCCTCGCCCATGACCTCCAATACCTTGGACTTTAGCTGCGGGACCATTGACTGAATGCCGTCAATGAATCCGTTAATGAGCGACTGGCCGCGGGGGAACGTCCAACCGGTCCCGGAGAATGGGCCCTCTTTAGCCGGGGACTGGGGGAACGGGTTGGACGCCGCGTCGACCGCGACGTGTCCGGCCGCGCGCGCGTCCTGGACCTTGGATTCCATGCCCTTGTTAAAGCCATCGATCAGGCTGGCGCCGGAATTGTAGAGCGTCTTGGACGTGTCGCCGATGGCCTCCATGACCATGTTCGGCAGATTCTTGACCCAGTCCAATACGGCCTGGAAAGCGGCCTTAGCCCCCTCCAGGAATCCGTTAATGAACGCCCGACCCTTTTCGACGAGCGCGCTGGCCAGGTCACCGATCGCCGTAGTGATCCGCTCAGGGAACGTCTTGACCTCAGCGATGATCGCCGTGATCCG
>Ga0326721_10000140_pt1 | contig 32119 bp, 31 predicted proteins | sample SGPome_FD_203951 | JGI IMG/M metagenome (GOLD analysis project Ga0326721, IMG submission 203951) | Soil microbial communities from Southern Great Plains, Lamont, Oklahoma, United States - SGP_1_2016 | ecosystem: Engineered > Artificial ecosystem > Soil microcosm > Unclassified | place: USA...
CCGGTATGGGCTGAAACAGTCCGTGAAGTATACTCACCATGGCGTGATGAAGAGGTACCATTCCATCAAATACATGGTCATGTAACTCCATTTAGCTGGCGGGTCCGTAAATTCTTCCCCTTGGTTCCTGATGTCATCAAAAAGGAAATTATTCTGTTTAAAGCCAAACGTCGTTCGCTATGGGTTAACAGTGATGGCACTGAATTCTATGGTGTAGATAATGGGTTTGAGCGGAGTGCTGATCTTGAAAGAATGCGTCCAATCGTCTTGGATTCCAATGGTGTCCTTGAATCCGATAAGGATACAGCATACTTCGTAAACCAAAGAGGCAAACTTGAAAAAACTCAATCTTGATGACATTGACAAGCAATCCGCATTCTTCATCTATCTGGTAAATAAAGCCCGGCTGGATGTTGCATTAACCTATAATTTGCTCTCTACAGGAATGGCTCAAAACCATCCATTGGTGAACGTAGAACAGCGTTTGCGTCAGGATTTCCCTACTATCTATGATGATGCAAGTTCTCTGGTGATTGTCCTACAAAAGATTGAAGGCAACTTTTCACCGGAAGTAAATCATTGTCAACGGGCAAAGGAGATTTTAAGCCACGTTATAACCAGCCTGAATGCCATTGGGGGAGAGCCGCCACAGAATGAAAATCTGACCGGTTTTATTGCCCGTTCACTTACTCTGCTTGGTTTAGTATTTGGTGATCTTCAACGGCTGGAAGAAGAATTCGTTATGATGTGCGATTTCCTCGGTATCAGTTACGTTGAACGGCAGGATTGGGTTGAAGATGATCCCATTAATCTAAGTATTGAAGAGCATCTTCCTGAAAGTTAAATAAGTGAGACCCGGTAGAATTCTACCGGGTCTCACTAGCTCTAAGAGGATAAACTACAGGCTTCCTTTATCCGTTTCTCAGCGATGCCGGCAAAGGAATGGTTCAACTCCGCATAATAGGCTCTACGCCCCGATTTAACCGCAGCGACAGAGATACTGCCAACCCCGCCAAAAGGCTCCCAGACGGCTTCCTGCGGGCTGGACGTAGCATTTATCAGGTACTCACACAAGTCCAATGGTTTCTGATTGGTATGAGCATTCTTCCCATTGATTTTTATCCGTTCTGAGTTCCTCAAAGCAGGTCTTTGGAAAACATTGGTTAACCCGTGTGCATGGTTCCATTGGTACCGTTGTTGGTTCCATCCTGACTCAGAGGACAAATCCGCACCTTCAATTTCAAAGTAGGCTTTCTCTCCCGCACCAAGGGCAAGACCGTTTGCATTTGCATAGGCAATAAGACTTCGCATATGTTCAGCAGGGGGTTCATACCAAAGGTGGTCTGATGCAAAGTACTTACGGCTGGCAGCATTCTTCACGCCACAGGCAATGTTTGCTTCGGCAAAGGAAAGCCCTGCACGTTTCCATTCCGCCCGCATCCATTCCTGCATGGTCAAACCGGTCAATGATGAATCAACAGACTCAAATACCGGCTCACGGCAGTACAACGCCACTACCTCAGTAACGACTGGAAACCGCCGGATGGTCTTGGAATTAACATTGCCGGCTATGTGCCCTACGCCTTTATCCCACACAGCAAGTTGCACATATTTCCACCCGTGTTTCTCCAAATAGGGATGTACCGTTGCCCAGCCAAGTTCAGTATTCCAAAACCATAATGCGGTATGTGGAGTTGCATGTTTAGCCCAAGCCTCAATGTGCGGTTCGTACCATTCACCCAGATGCTCTGCCGTTCTGGGATCTCCTTCAAACCCGCTTACTCCATATGCACCATCAGAGATAATCGTGGTCGGTATTTCCAGGGCAGCCCATGTATCATAAGCGTCAAGAGAATTACCGGTGTGAATGGTGTAAGGGGCTAAAGTCATACGCAAATGATACCAGGGGCCTATTTCGCAACTAATTCTTTGGAATCCAATGCATGCTTGAACTCATCGGTAACAGAAGTCTCGATGAGATTCTTTTTAGCCCGTTCCAGAATCATCGCATAGTGGATTTTGTTCTGTTGGTCCCGCATCGCACTTGCATGTTGCTTTAGGCGTTCAATTTCCTTATAGTCTTCAGAAGTCTTGCTGGCTTTTTGGGTCAAGTCTTCAAACCGGCTCTTCATTTTACGGATTTCGCCATTGATGGCATTATACTGAAAAGCCTGCTCTTTATACTTGCGCGAAGCAATAGTGTACTCTTCCTCCAGCACTGCATTACGCATCCACACATCACCATCACGGTCAAAAAGAGACTTCCCGTTATTGCCGCGGATTGAGCGTAAACGTTTGTGCCATTCCCGCAGGGCAATAGCATTGTTTGTACGTTCGTCACGGTTGCCCAATGCAGGGTTTGATGTGATGGCTTTGAATCCTATTTTGGTTGCATCATAATGCAGTTCGGATTCCCAAATATCCCGCAGCCTTTCATTGGATTCATCAATGCACTGACGCAATTTAGCACGGGAAGCGGCAAGACGGCTTAGTGCAGGGTCTTTTGCTTTGGCAAGAGCTTCATCTGAAAAACCTTTGCTGCGCAAACCATTTGTTAGGACTTCTACTTTTGCCCGTTGTTTCTCCAACGCAGCCTTGGCAACCTGATATTTGTATTCAGCTGCTTGGACAAGGCCCGGTGCATGAGATGAACACCTAGGTAATGGTTTAGCCTGACACATATTAATTTACTCTTTTCCCCAAGAAATTTTAATTATATGTATATATTCTAGCGTATAGATTTATTCATTAAACCGACTTGATGATAAAAACATCACATTAAGATTTATTACTCCATGCTGCCCATGCCGTCTGGAAACTTTCTTCAGGAGATTTGTCAGAAGAGTTAAACCGCAGGTCAAAGCCTTGGAAGTCATCCAAAGCCGTTTCGCTGGGGTGATTAAGGATCTCTTCACTAACATCAACTCCGTCCCGGCTTTTGAGTCTTTTAAGCTGTTCTTCCCGATCAATGTCGGAACGGATAAGGTAACCTCCACTTTCTTTTACTGAGTTTGCATCATGCGGAAACCGGATATCCGGAATGAGTGATGTCAAGCCTTTTGAGGCGTTATTCAGCACATTCCATAGCATTTTCCGGACCCAGTAAGCTTCATCCTGAGGTTGGCGGACATCCTTACCGAGATACTGTAGGACAGCAATTACTTCATTATCCCGGTTGTATCCGGTTACCCCCTGCTTTGCTTTCAGAACAGGGTAAATTTTGGTGTAAATGGCTTGGGCGTGCTTATGGCTGGTATTAAACTTCTTTGCGAACTCAGCAATCCGCCGGGCATGCCTTTCATGGCGCTGGTCATTGAGATAAGAGATGTTCATGTGAGCAGAAGTTTTCCCGGATTTAACATTTTGTTCATGAATATGACGTTCTAAGACTATCCAAGAGTAAAAAATGGCGAACATTTCGCTGGCTTCATTTTTGATACCGGTCGAAATTGGAGTTAGAGCCGCTTTCCCGTTCAGTGCCTCCAGAAAGGTCGTAGCAAGAGTGTCCTTACCGGCCGCCTTCTTGCCGCTGAATCCGATGATGGAAGCCTCCCCTGATTCAAGGTTTGCCAAACCTTTTTCAATGGTTGCTTCTTTTTCTGCTTCAGTGACATCTACGGCAAGCGGGGCAACATATTGCGCTAAAGGATGGTTGCTGGTCATAATTTTCCTTCGGTCAGGCGTGGTCGTGAATGATTAATGATATCAGGCGGAATGGGAGTTCTCAGATGACTCCAGAATTTTTGTTATATTTTCCGAGATAAACTCCTGAGGTGGTTCTTGACCTTCGTAGATTATGCTGTCCAACAAAGTAATGTGGATAAAGCGGGCATTCATATGGAAAATATCAGTAAGATATTCGAACCTTTGCAGGAAATCTTCATTCTCCATGAAAGGCATCTCTTCAACTGTCCATGCGGAGTCATCAATACCCCGGGTTAGAACGAATTCAGAGTTCACCTTGAATGCATTAATGTCATCAAGATCGAAGGATGACAGTTCCAAACGGATACCTGAAGGGCTGGTTTCAAAAATGATTGTTCCCCGGTCATATTCCATCCCTGTAATTTCCAGGGTTCCCTTCTTTACATGGCATACCATGGAATCGGTAAGTGAAGCGAGTCTATAGACATGGGAAAGAGCATTCAACCTGCGAAGAACATCCTCCGGTGGAATGAAATAAACCAAGGGATCGATGTCCAGCTGGGGTGCTGCTTTTTGTAAGGGGTCCATTACTTACCTATCGTCTCCGGCGGAAGTAATGGACCCCTTAATAATTATCCGGCTGGGTGCTTTCGGTAATCCGGCGAGTAGAACGATTGAAGAATAGCACCGGCTGTTTCGGAGCCTCTTCGAACCCGCTTCACCAAGCCCGGGACCTCTTGGTAGAGAGGCTCACTCAGCAAGTTGCAGGCATTCTGAACACCTATCTCAAAGTCAACTTCGTGCATTTCCCGATGGGCTTTTTCCAGAAAGACTTTGCTGATAAGCTTTTTGTTCTCTTCAGTGCGTAGAGCATTTTTGATTTCATCAAGGCTGGGGAGGCGTTCCAGTTCGTTGATCTTTTTCAACAGTGCCTTATGCATCCGTTCTTCCATAATCTGGGATACCGGATAACCCCAGATAGGGTAGTGGTTCATAACCATGTGGTTTCCTTGCCAGACCACATGGTGCCAATCGTAGGGGAGGGGTTTCTCTCGGCGGGGTTTCTCCTTTTTGGGGAGCCTTTCCTGCCGGGTTTTCAAAAGTGCCAGTAACGTTTTCATCGCATATTACTCTATCGCCGCTGGGCAGGCTTATGCAACCGGATAGGGCTAAATGTGATGGAAATCCCTTATATTCAGGGGTTTATCAGGCATTCTGCCACTGCGGAGGCAACCGGCACTACTACACTGTTCCCAAAGAGATCGAATATTTGCCGGCGTGACAGGGAGGGACTAAGAATCAAGTCATCGGGAAATCCAAAAAGTCGTTTAATCTCAGTATCCGAGAATCTGCGGATTTTCCCTGAATCTATTACCCCTAACCGGTCAGCATCGGTCGCCACCAGGGTCTGGGTGTATTTAGCTGGATCAAGGATATGGGACAGCGGGAATGAAAGCCTGCCTGAGTATATCCGGTACTCGTTGCCCTCCTTGATGAGATAGCCGCAGGAGGTGAGGTTGGAAAGCATGTCTTCAAGGGTCTGCTCTTTTGACGGTGTTGCGAAAGTACGGATGTCGTCAATTTCCAACGGCACGCATTCAATTTTTGGTTTCCCCTTTGCTACTGCCCAGCTACGGCGGCGGGTTTGTACGAGGAACGCTTCCATCAAATCTTTTTCGGCTTGGGAGGTTTGGCCTTTATATTCAAAGTTCCAAGAATGCAGATTGTTCGTCCCGCCGCGTTTGTCGCGGATGACTTTTCCATTCAGATAGGACATGGGGTAGTTTTTAATAAGCATCTCAGAAAATGCAATAACCTTCGGGTCTGTTTCCCGTTGTCCTGTTTCCAGTATGGATGAGAGAGGCTTGGATGCCGTTCTGACGAGTTGCTTCAGGTCAGGGGAGTGGTTCTTAGACCCAACGATAAAAACCCGTTTACGGGCTTGTGGAACGCCGAAGTCGGTAGCGCTAAGAAGTTCCCAGTCTACGTTGTAACCCAATGTTTCCAAGGTCTTCAGAATTGTTTGGAATGTCCGACCGTAACCCTGTGTTGGATTGTCAGGGTCTGGGTCGTGGAACAGGAGCCCTTCAACGTTTTCAAGGATAAAATACTCGGGCTTCTTGTGACTGAGGATTCTTGCTACGTCAAAGAACAGGGTTCCCTTGGTGGTATCTGCAAAACCTTTTCGTGTCCCTGCAAAGGAAAAAGCCTGACATGGGAAACCGGCCAGAAGAACTTCATGGTCCGGGATATCCTGTTCATCCACAAGGGTAATGTCGCCGGTAATCACCTCGTTGGGATAGTTATCGCCAAGAACTGCGATGGCTGTTTTCTTAATCTCTGAGGTGAAAACTATTTCGGGCTGGTAGTCTGCTTTTTCCAGCGCGTTGACAGTGCCGGTACGCAATCCACCAATGCCGGCGAACAAATCAACAATACGCATTTTTTCCACTATAAATCCTCAATAAATGAACCAGTATTTGACTTATCGGAGATACAAGTATACTCCTTTAGACCTGCTGATTCAGGATTGCAGGTCTAAAGGAGTATACAGATAATTACTTGGTGTTCTTCGTGGTGCGGTCTACGAAACTTTCACCACGAAGCTTCTTATCGAAGTTCCAAATGGCTTCCTGTGTCATCTGCGCATCCGGAAGAGCGGAGTGAGCGTTGAGGTAAGGAACACCATTGCTTTCGGTAAAGGTAGCCAAGCGGTTGTTTTCACTGTCATGGTTCAGGTAACGGGCGTGGAACATTGTATCCATGATTGCCTTCGGTTCAGGATGCTTCTTTCCTGCACGTTCTGCTTGGAATCGTGCAGTTGTCAACCGGGCACGCTGCTTACGGAAACCCGGAACATACTGGTCAAACCAACGCTCTTCAAAGGCCTTGTTGTGAGCAGTCATAACAACGTCATCAGCCATGAGCAGTGACTTAACCTTAGCTTGTACCTCAGGGTGGCTAAAGCTTCGCTTACCGCGGATATCCTCAGGGGCAATCTTGTGAACATCCTGAGCACCCGTGCCAAGAACATTCAGGGCACGTTCATTACGAAGACCAAAACGCTCCTCGTATTCCGTTACGGTAGTTCCATCAGGACGGGTACGGCGGATACCAATTTCAATGATTTCACCGGAGTTCGGCCCCATACCTGAAGTTTCAATATCTACTGATACCAAATCCTTCTTCCATGTGGTCGGGCCACCCTTACGGTACTCTTCGCGCATCCGGTCACTCATGTCACCTGCGTCAATTCCAGCCTTGGAAGCCTTCAGATAAGCAGAACGGTGACCCTTGATGATAGCCTTTGCCTCGCTGATTTCAATCTGTCGCCAAGCGGCAAGCTGAACTGACTGGTTGTGGATGTTATCAGCATCAGCGGCCTTGTCAAAGTTTGACTTCAGGCTGCGGACAGGACGGGTTCCGTCACGACGGGCAACAACTTCGCTCTTCCAGATACCTTCAATGCGGCCCATATTTTCTTCCATGGTGCCGACAAGCGGGCCACCATCTTCGTTCTTCTCGTATGGGTTAATGGCTTCATCAGCGTAAATGCGGCGTGAACGGTATTCACGGTCATCAACGTTTACCGCAATGTCAGCATACTTGAAACCGGTCTGGCGCAGATACCAGAGAACCTGTGCTCGATAACCAAGCGGAACACGCTCCTCAACAGTACCATCAGCGTTTACGTGATCCCAGTGTGAGATGTCTGAAGCAGTCTTGATTTCAAGGATGCCGTCAGGGGTTACGCCGTCGCTGGAGAGAAGACCGTCAACGTTTGCTTTGTGATGCGGGTTATCCTTGTTGGCCCATGAAGCCTTTGAGTACATAACCTTCTGCCCCGGGTTCTCTGCCATATACTTTCGGACAATAGCAGTTTCCCATGCGTTTCCTCGCCCTGTTGGACCGGAGAATCCACTGTTTGCAGCAGCCTGAGCAGCAACTTCTTCAGCAGAGTATGGTTCGGTCTTGGACTTAACGAACTCGTTGTAGTTTTCCTGACCAAAATCGGGGTCAAGCTTCAGCATGGAGCCTACGTCAGAACCGCCGATACCGTTCTGGCGTTCTTCCAGCCATTCACGGGTACCTGAATCGTATGATGCAACTTCAACGCAGTCGCCCAGAGTCTTCGCCTCGTAGGGAATACCGGGATCACCTGCGAGTTCGTTCATGCGTGCTACAACAAGGGCGGTGCCATTCTTGTATTCTTCCAGTTCACCATTTGCAACATGGTAAGCATAGAAGGCATCAAGGTGCTTGTCATTGAGTTCACGAAGTTTCTCATGTTCATCGTCCAAAGCATCCTGAGCGGCAATAACCTCTTCAGCAGTGGGCTTTGGTTCGCCGGAGGCAGGAATCTTTCCTTCACAGACACGTTCAGTGCGGTCAATGATATCTTTCTGCTTCTTGATTTCTTCCTGAAGCGCCTTCCGTTCATTGCGGGTACGGTCACGCTCTGCGATGAGTGCGATGAATTCAGGAGTATTTACCCTCTCGTCAAGAGCCTTCTCCAGAGTTTCGTAATCAGCATTGGCCAATTCGGGGGAGAGTCCAAGAGGGGAAGCAGTTTCTTCATGCTCAGTGTTTACGTCACCAAGGTCTTTAGCCTTAACTGCTTTGATTGCAGCTTTGCGTGCAGTCTTACCATACTCAAGCTTGTAAGCGAGCTCCCCGTTGGGGTCACCGGTCTTGGCAATCTCTTCAGTCAGTTCTGCCTGACCTGCCGGAGTCATGTAGAAGTCATTTTCGGCATGGGTCAGCTCATTGAATGCAACGAAGGCTTTTTCTTCATTGTTGGTCTTCAAAGCAGCATCATAGTTGATGCGAGCCTTGGCAAGCTCTTTAGTTGCATGATTAGAACACCGGGGACCGGGGAATTTATAGCACACTGTTTTCTCCTTCTGTTTCTCTCATATTATCTATCATTCAAGGTTTTCGCAAATCCTCTGTTACTGAATGAGAGAACGTTGAAATGCATTGATTTATCTTGCGATTGATGCTATCCTATAAGCATGGATAATACAAATGCAAACCAAGCAGAAGTACTCAGCATCTTTGAGACGGTTGATAAGAGAAGCAAAAATTTCGTTGATAACGTTCAACTTGCTCAGGCTTTTACCCGGATGGCTCTTTTGCGCGATACCAGCGAGTTCCTTACTGAGCCGGTGATGTGCGTCCATATGACGGAACCGCAGGATGCTAAAGACCCTGCCGGTCAGGAAGCGAAACGCTACTACGTCATTTGGGAGGAAGGCGAGAACAAGCAATTGTTTGGTGCGTGGTTCTTCTCCTACACTGATGAAGACGGTTACCCTGATAGCTCAGAGGTTGTTTATCCTGAGATGATCGCCACCGTCAGGAAGAAAAGCCACCAGATCGTTGAGGATATTTACTACTCCGAACGGCTCAACCTGCCGATGGCATGGGTTACCTACCATAACGCCCAGTAATTGGTTGTTCCCTGCTGTCAGTAATTTCCCGCCGACAGGGAACAACTGTTCGTAAACCCACCTTTTAAGGTGTTGTAATAGAGACGTGAACCGCCGGGTATGCTTAAATCGTAATCACTGCCTTTTGCCTGTCCCTCAAGGCAAAATCCTGCACCTACGGGAGCCGCAGTACCACCGAAATACCCTTGTGAATTTCCTGAATCAGAGGTAATAATCCCAACTCCGTCACCAATATTTAAGTCGGCAGGCCAATTTGAAGAGCTGGATGTCCCACTTGTTGGATTGGAAGTCCAGTTCTTTTGCATCCTAGGGTAATAGGAATGAGGGTTCTTAATCTTATAAGTTTCCAAGTATAAGGCGACTGCATGCATATCAGATTTCAGCTGAGCATTATTAGCTTCTTTCCGCTGGTTTAGAAAAGCGGGCACTGCGATGGCAGAAAGTATCCCAATGATAAGGATGACAACTAAAAGTTCGATCAGAGTAAAGCCTGATTCTTTGTCCTGATTTTTCTGTGCCAAACGAGACAGCATATGGTCCTTAGAGAAGAAATGAGTGGAAATCCTCCTCTAATATCGGTTTTAGATGGCGAGAGGCACCCAACCAAAGAATAATGGTTGGGTGCCTCTTACTATCCTACTTATTTAAGTCGTGTTTTTACATTCACATCATCAGTGCCGGCGATTTCCATGATGTGGTTGATGCTGAGATTCCTACCTACATGGTTATCAAACTTGGCATCATCAAGCTTGCGGTTGACCGGAAAGCCCGGAACAGTATCAAGCACGACTTCTTTACCGCCACGCTTTCCAATTACTACTACGCCAAAATTCCGGTCAGCAGTCTTGTCAACTCCTGCAACCAATGAAATTCCACCGGCAGCATCTCGTTCTACACTGATCTTTGCATTAACAGGGAGTGATGTAATATGCTGGGAATCGGTTTTGCCCGGAGTCTGAACCATAAGGTAACGCTTACCTGCTTGGAATGCTTTTGGATCTGCACCAAAGTCCATAAGTTTCTGCCGGTCATCACCGTCAAGGGAGCCTCGCTGGTAAGCGGTCAGAGCGACAACATCTTCAGTGCTGTTAAGCCGAGGGTCAATAAACTTAGAACCTTCTGCTGTCCTGTCACCAAAACGTTCCTTATCGAGACGCGCATAGCGGCTCTCAAGGATGCCTTCGCGGGGAGTGTATTCTGACGCTTCGTCGTACCTCGCTGCACTCAAGTTCCGGCTGGGTACTTCTTCAAGAGTTCGTGCTTTCTTCCAAACCTGACCCGCACGCTTGCCTTCATCACTCAAGGGTTTCGGCGCGTCCGGACCTTCCTGAGCAGCTTTGGACTCAGCCATGTAAACAGCACGGGCATCACGGGCAACCTGCCGGATAGTCCGCTTGGAAACATTCGGATTCTGCAATGCAAGCGTTTTTGCCCGAAGAGAATCAGACTCAGCAGCCCATGCGACCATTTCAGAAGTCGCCTTAGGGTGCCGGGCAATTGCGAACCGGAAATCATCTGTCTTCTCATGGTCAACAATGCTTTGCAGTGTACGAAGAGAGGCACCCGGGTTGTTTGCTACCGCTACACGGGCATCGTGTGAACCGCCTTGGGCAAAACGGTGCAGAAGGTTGGTGTCAGCATTAGGGTCTGCCAGAGTCTTCGCTAGGTTTTCCTCCCGTTTGAGGGCTTCTGCATCCTCATCGTGTTTGCTCTTGGTGGCAATCTGGGATTTCAGGATTTTATCTTCACGTATTGCCTGATAAGCGTCAGCCTTTTCACTGTACCCCTTATCCCGAAGTTCTGAGATACCACCGGGCGATGTCAAGTAATTGACCTTTGCGGTATCCAGCTTCTGCTTATTGAGTTCAGATGGCGTATCATCATATGCCTTCTTTGCCTTCTCATACGCAGCTTTCGCTGGTTTAGTGCAATAAGGGCCTCCTTTGTAGCACATTCCGGATTCCTTTCGTAGTTTTTCTTATTCTATTTCTATCACAGATGAAGAGGTAACACCTAAAATACTGCAAAATGAGTCATCGGAAATGGCATTCAATGCTAAGCTAAGATTTAATAATACACAGTCCTAGAGAAAGAAACATATGTCTACTCGTGCAGTTCTTGGTTTTTGCATTGACGGGGAGGAAAAGATTGGATTTAATGCCGTAAATTCTTACCCTGCCGGTCTTGGTACCGAAATTTTGGCTTGGTTGCGTTCTGCTGATCTGGAGGAGATTAAAGAAAAAGCACGGAATCTTCAACTTGTCAGTTCTGAAACCACGCCAACTCTTGGAGAAATTGCGCAGTATAAGAACTTTGCCACAAGCCGTATTACCGGCGGAAGCCCTTCAGATTGGTATGTTCTATTGAGGGAACTTCAAGGCGATCTTGAGGCTACCCTTGAAGCGGGTGTCATTCTGGATGGCACCGGTGCTCTGGAAGCATCACACTATGGTTATGTCATTGATTTTGACATCAACGCTTTTGAAGTATACGGAGTTTCCCATGAGCCGAACAAGTATGGGCGTTTCCCGCGACGTAAACTCGCAGGCATTAAGGGAAAATTCATCTACCCACTGTCTTTGCTGGCTTCCTACTCACTGAATGATTTGCCTGAAGACCTTAGCGACTTGGACGAATAGTATTTCCTACTTCCGGCATTTGACTTATCCGGGGATTTCAACATAGAGTATTTGTATGGAAACTTGTGATGTAGTTGTATGCGATGTTGATGGTGTAATCAACATCTTCTCAGATGAGGCGTTCGAATGGAATGACGTTCAGGACAAACGCCTCATTATCGACGGTAAACCATCTACGCTTTTCACGTTTTCTCCTACCGTTGCCAAAGAATTGAGCATTCTGAACGCAGATTTCCATTTTCTATGGCTTACGTCATGGAATGATAAGACAGCATTCCTGCCTCAACTCGGTTTTCCTCAAGCGGATTTCCTGCCTGTGACAAAAGGCTTTGAAACTGAATCAAAGGTTGCTCATGTAGCAAGCTTGGCAAAAACTAAGCGGGTGCTGTGGATTGACGATTTCTCTGAAGAGTGGCGGAACCAATTGCCCGAAGAAATTCTACCCAATGTAATTTCTTTGCAAACTGACCATAGGCAGGGACTGATAGCAAAAGATATAGCATTAATAAAGTCACTCTGTGAAAAGTGAAGGATGGGTAGGTTATTTTGCATAACCTACCCATCCTTCGTTATGTTACTTATCAAACAGAGCTTTCATGACTGCCTTACCCCGCTGGTCAATCTGCTTATACTTGATCTTGAAACTCGTTGAATCAATGCCACCAAACATCCCGGCATTGGAAGTTACTTCAGCAAATGCAGCAAGCAATTGTCCAACAGCTGTTGGACTTTTCGCAAATTCTTCTACGCCTGCGGCTTTAAGCATATGAACGTCCATGTCATGAGCGATCAAATACTCTACTGTTGCATCTGCTTCTTCACCAAAAACATCCCGGTATACCTTCTGCGATGACTCTGCATGGTTAGGAAAATGTACCCGTCCGTCCTCATCTGTTTCCCTCACAGCGGGCTTACCGCAGTCATGAAGCGTCAAATACCTGTCCATGACATAACGGGGCGGGAGAGAGGCGATGATCGCTTCTGAGTAGGTATCCAGCCATGCCGGTACCTTCCAATTGGTGGTTTCTGCAAGATTAATTTTACCCATGAGATGATCCACTACAGCAAAGTAGTGCTCACGGACACTCCTGCCATGCTGCAATACATCTTGACCCTTTGTTTGCTCGCAATCCATCATGGCATAGGAAAGTTCACGAATGCGTCGTTCCCGCTCGTGAAGTTCTTTTTGATTTTTGAAATGCTTGCCGGCAAGAGGAAGATTACTCAAAAGGCGACGGTTGCCGGGATTTGGCTCAAAAGCAAGTGCAGTAATTTCATCCCCAAGATCAGGTTCCCTGAATTCATGGATCATAAAGTTTCGGGCTTTGGCTTTTTCCTGTATCTCAGAGAGGGCGCGTGCGTCTTTTGCTTCCAATACAATGATTGAATTTGAGATGCTGTGCCATTTCTGTGCTGCTTCAGGATGGTGGAGCATAAATTCTGCAATAACATGTGCAGTTTGTGCGGTCTGATACCCGGCAGAGAGATTGCCATGGGTGACCAAATAAATTTTGTCTTCGTGAAGACTCGACACCGGTTCCGGTGGAATTACCGGGATAACCTTTCCGGCAGGAGGTACTTCAATTGTGTTGTTATATACTGTTTCTTCGGTAGTCAGCTAGGTGAATGTCATCTTCTTATCTTTCTCTTGATGGATTTATATCGCGGAGGTTCCGCAGTACCCTTAGCCGGGATCGAACCGGCGACCAGACTTTTAGAGAGTCCCGCTCCACCATTGAGCTATAAGGGCATATTAAGGCTCCATTGCCTCAACGTTTATTAGTCTACCACATGATATCGGTTGCCAACAGCCCATTAGGATTATTTTCTATCTTTTCTGAATACCGATACAAGAGAGGGGTTGAATAAGGTTTCGCACCCATAACTTGCTATTTACGAGAGGTATATTTTGGAGCAAGATAGAGAATCGGGTTTCACCCTGATAGAACTGTTGGTGGTTATACTCATCATAGGGATATTGTCTGCGATTGCTATTCCTGCTTTTCTGAATCAACGGAAAGCCGCGAATGATGCCAGCGTAAAGAGCGACTTGAAGAACATTGCCACCGCAGCCCAAACCCTGCCAAAGAACTCAGTGAAGTTCGCAAAGGGTTCCACTGTTAACAACGATGCCCAGATGGACACTCGGTTAACCTATTACTTGAATAACTCATACAAATCACAAAGCATCCCTGTCTCTGATGGGGTATGGTGGACAATTACCGGCAATTCAGAGAAGTACTGTATTATTGGCTACCATAAAAATGGTGATGCATACACCAAGAATTCCCCTTTGACCTATGATTCAACCGCTGGCGGACTTGGCAAAACAGGGGAAGCATGTAATCCTGCGGATTTGGTTGATGAAAACGGGAATATCATTCCCACCGGCAACGTGGTGCATGATCCGCTGTTCCAGACACTTAATGTTCCTGTCTCCCAGCCGGGCTGGAATAACCGGATGGATTCATATTTCAGTGCTCCGTATGCTACCGTGGCAACTACTACCCCAGTCGGCAATAAAGCCGTGGAAGTTACGGTTAACAGTACTACCCTTCCACAAGGTGTAATCTTCTACCAAGCAAACAACCAGAATTCCATCCCGGTTCAAAAAGCAGGCGAGACTTGGACTGCTTCAATGTATGTTAAAGCACCGGCAGGAGCAAGACTGAATATTGGTCTGCGCGCCACTGATGCAGGAGCGGGTTATGCAAGGGAAAACGGTAAAGATGTATTCGGCACCGGAAACTGGGAACGCGTTAGCTACACCATGAGCTTTACCAGCAACGACATTGGTTTTTACCCAAGCGTACAAATTAAGAATCACGATTTGATTGCCGGCGTGAAGTATCAGGTTGCCGGTCCGATGGTTGAAAGAACTGCCAGTATGAGTGCGTTCCGAGCGGATTAGGAAACTAAAAAGTGGCTTGAACCCCATGATCAGCTGGGATTCAAGCCACTCTTCTATCCAAATGAAACTATAAAATGACTACAACCCTTGTATCGGGAAACCAGTATGGTTTTATATCCGTTTCGGCACGATTTCTTTTTCAATTCTGGCACTTAGCAGATGAAAGTAATCCTCATTTTGTTCACAGCCGATGCTGTTCCTGCCGGTACGGTAAGCGGCGATTGCCGTGGAGCCTGACCCCATAAAGATATCCAGAACAGTTTCACCGGGATTGGTATAGGCTTTTATCATTCGTTCAAGGATGTCAATGTTCTTTGTCGTGGGATGCCAACCGATGAAGTCCTTTGAGGTGGTGTGATTATTCTTTTCCCAGACAGAAGTGGGGATAGTGCCTTTAGTATAAGGCTTTCCTGTACGGTATGAGATTTTCAATTTTCGCTCAACCCGTACATCATCAGCGTTAAAAAGGAATTTCTCCCCTTTGGAATAACACCATGCATATTCATGCTTTCTTGCGAAGTTATTTTTGATTCTCCCTCCCCAGTTATAGCTCCAGATGATTTCGTTCTGCCCGGTTAGAAGCGGATTGGAGGAGAGGCACTCAAGTTTGTACTTGAGGAAAGTATCAGTTTTTAAGGTTCCCCAGACAATCATCATTCGGTTGGGTTTCAGGACACGAATACATTCATCAGTCCATTTCTTGCACCATGAAAGATAATCCACTTCGGTTTTCCATTGGCTATCCCAGCCTTTCCCACCGTCAAATCCAATAGCGTACGGAGGATCGGTAAGTACCATATCTATGCTCTCATCTTTAAGAGAAGACAGGTAATCAAGACAATCTTGGCGAGATACTGCTATGACCGGATTCGGTGTATCCATGGTGTCCCTAGATAGGCGCTTAATAACACTCTTTGGATAATTTTAGCAGATGTATTAAAGATGGTTATAAATGACCTGTAAGCCGGGTTCTGTCATTAAAGACCGTCATCTATCTAAGCCACCGACCCGCCTTTCATAGGGGCATGAATCCCTCAGACTGCTTGGTGTTGCTTTCATCATCCTCACCCTGCTTTTTAAGTTGGGCTTAGCAGTAAAAGCGGAGCATAACTCCTCCTGCACGGCGTTCATGCAAAAGCCCGGACTTTCCTAAGATTTTACTCCTCGACGGTCCAGCCATTTATAACCACGACTCATCATAGCATAAAAGCAAGTTAAATCAAAGGGCTAGCATTTACCTTGCTTAACACCGCCTTTTAGTTTAGAATAACTCCAGATATTTGAAGGGTCGCTCTCGCTGTAACCCTCTACACAATAACGTTCATCAGATCCATACGCAATAGCCTGTTTGTCAATAGCACCACCAAAGACGAGTACAGGAGTTTTGTAGTCAAAGGTGGATGGTGCGGTATGTTGGGAATACGTCACCAATGTAGCCTGCGTAATGTCGTATTCGGTCTGGCCGGTAACTGTAACTTCTTTCCATTCGCCGGCAGTTAGGCAAGTGTTTGGCCCTTTGATGGTGTTCCAGCCGGGTGTGGTTTTGTGTTGTTCAATCTGCAATTGGAAGCATACGTCAACGTTACTGCGTACTTCAACAGAGCCGGAGAAAGTGGTGCCCGCTGGGAACGGTGCTGTATACCACCAGTAAGGCCCACCATAGCTGGCTTGGGAGTAGGAAGCCCGTGTATAGTCATCTATCTTAGCGGTAGTCGGATACGCACTATTTGAGTAAAAACCGGTACTGCTGGAAGCAACATTAGTAGTTCCCGATTCAGCACTTGCAATGGAGAATACATTGCCAGTTGATGACTTGAAAGAAGTCGGAAGGGTTGTAGGATACTTACCCTTATTTTTAATGGCTTCTGTTTCAAGAGTAACGCCCAGGGTTTTCAAATCTGATTTCAATGATGCTTCCACAGCTGACTTACGCTGGTTAAGGAAAGCCGGGATAGCAATAGCAGAGAGGATGCCAATGATGAGAATAACAACCAGCAATTCGATGAGGGTAAATCCCTCTTCCTTGTTATCCTTGATGCGTTCCCTAAACCCTGAGGAAGTAAACATTTTACTCTTTCCAAAACCCTATATTGACAGTAAGGATATCGGGAAAAGAAAGTCTACTGCGGGAAGATGCAACTCAAATCACAAACTAAGCCATAAAAGGTTGATATTTGTTAAACAACCTTTTATACGTGATTTAATTCATTCTGAAACAGGAATATGAGTCAGGTTAGCGGTCTGGGCAATTTCGATAATGCCGGAAATGAGTGAACTAACCATTTCACCCTCAATCGGGGATAACATCTGGCCTTCTGGGTGAAGATTAATTGGAGTCAGATTCTGCAAAGAAGTGATGACTGGTCCCAGTGGTGAGTTATGCATTTTATGTCCCCTTTGAACATTGGTAAAATATAGCTATGAGGACTTTCCTCTTAGTGTTATGTTTCCCTATCGCCTCGGGTTTTAGCGTAAAGTAAGATACTGTAGTTTAATTCCCGCCAGAATACCAATAGATAATTTCCCATTCTTCAAGGAAAGAACATCATGTGTTATAAATCGCCGGGTCCACGATGCTCTGCCTATGCAAAAAAGAAACTCATTGAGGCTAAAGCGACTCTCAAAAACACAAATCTGTTTGCTGATGGAGATGCTTACGACCGGGCAAAGCAAGCGGTTACTGACGCTGAAATTGATTTTGATTCCACGCCAGCCGGGCAAAAATACCTGAAATTACGCATTGAACAAGGCATGGATCGCACCGGCGAATATGCAGAGCGATTGGTGAACGGTAGAAAGATACGACGGATGCAGTTGAAAGCAATTGAATCCAAAGAAGCCGGCGATATTAATAACCATCCGGCAGTTTCCCGTGCATGGGATACTGAGGAATTGCCATCGGAGCAGGAAATCCGTAAGGGATGGAACCTTCACCCTGATGGTGTTGAGCATAAGATAGAACAGTACAACACCGTTTCATTGTCTGCGGCTCATGTTCTGAATGCGGACGAGCAAAATGCTTTGACATGGATTACCTCCGATGGCGGCCCTTTTATCAACAGTAAACTGGCGGTAAAAGATAATGACGAAACCAGTGAGTGGGTTCGCACTAATGATCAACAGCCTTTTGAGCGGGAGAGTTACACTAAGGAATTCACTCAGAAGAAAATTCGGCATCTGAATTCGGCATTCAAGAAATACTCCCTTGAAAGTCCTGCGGTTTTGTACCGTGGTTTGAACAATTGGAGCCTGCCGGATAAACTTCAGGACTACGATGCTGCTCAGGAAACGATAAACAGTTACCTGCAAAGTAAGTATCCTGTGGGAGAAACAATTACGGTCCATGAATACATGTCAACTTCGGCTGACCCTAACGTTGCTCAAAGGTTTACCGGTTCTAATAGGATTGTTCTGGAAGTAAAGACGAAGAAGGCAATTCCTGTTGGGTATATGTCAGCATGGGATTCGCATGAGCGTGAGTTCATCGTTAACAAAGGCATGAAGTACAAAGTAAATGCCATTCTTAGCGATGTTGAGTATGAGTACGAAACTCGGGGCGGAAAATCTAAATCAGTAAAGACAACTGTAGTTCAATTGGAAGAAGTAGATTAGGGATTCGGTTCCCCAAATTTATGGTATGCTGGTTACATCATAAACTACTAACTGGTGCAGAAAGTTCGGCAGTACAATGAGCAGCAACGGTGGCTACGGCTTCGTTCTCAATGGCAAGGAAACTATCATTTTCGTAGGTAAAGGAACTGATTCCCTTGACAATTTTGGATCTTTTTTCGTTGATTTCCTTAAAACTAATGATTTGGAAGACCTGAAATCAATGGTTTCCCAACTCAAAGAAGCCACACTCGATGAGGAACCACTTAGTCATCAATACAACCCACAACAGGTGCTGGAAAAAGGTGCCTACTCTGACGGTTCTTGGGTAATCACTACAGGAATTGACCGGCTTTACATGGTTGACTTCGATAAAAACCGCTTGGAAATTTATCGTTCAGGTCGCCATAAGGGTAAAATTCCGGGCAGGTTCGGCAAGGGTGCAATCCTAACGGGAAACGAAAATCGAAATCTTATACCAATTCTGATGGCAATGTACCCCTTGGATGTCCTTCCTGAAGATCTTCGCTGGCTTGAAGACAACCAATATGACTTGTTTAATTCCCCACTTGCAGGTGAACCCGGTGTATATGACACCTCTGGTGATCCTACATTTATCCACCCAGACCTGTACTAAAGCATCGAGGCATTTTAACCTTATAGACGCTGGGGATTTCCTATTAGCGAGTCCGATATCATTTGTATCCGCTTAATGAGAACGCCGGAATTCCCGCTGTAATGAAAGAAATGCCTCGATGCCCTTAGCTCCGTCCCTCCGCAAAGCCGTGACATCAGGTTTTCTGATTTCCCTTGCTTTGTCATCATTTACCCCTGCCGCTTTTGCTGAATCATCCAATGGTGATGAAAAAGGTTTGCCTCCTGTTGAAACAACAGAAGCAACTAAAGTCGCTCAAGCTCCCGAACCAAGTGCAATCCCAACAGCATCTGAAGAAGCTCAGTCAACGAAGGACGTTACGCCGGCAACCCCATTAGCAGAAGAAAAGCGTTATATCATTCGTTATGAGAAGGATGCAAATGCTGAAGAGGAATCCAAGGCTCTCAAAAATAAAGGTCTTGAAATCAAAGATACGATGACCGAAGCAATAGAGGCATCCGTTGTTATGGCAACTCCGAAAGAAATTGAGGAGGTCAAGAAATCTGACGACGTTGTATCCGTTGAACTTGACTACAAGGTTTCAGTTGCTTCCGCCACAAATATCTGGGGCGTGGACCGAGTTGACCAACGTGTAGGCAGAGATGGTCAATACAATGTTCCTGATGGGGGAGCAGGGGTGGATGTTTATGTCGTTGATACTGGAATTAACCCATACCATGTTGAGTTTACGAACCGTATCCCTCAGGCGTGGAGTGGTGTATATGACGGCAGGGGCTTTCATGATTGTTCAGGTCACGGAACCCACGTTTCCGGCACTATTGCAGGCACAACATATGGGGTAGCTAAAAAGGCAAATATTATTCCTGTGAGGACGCTTGACTGTAATGGTCAAGGCTGGGCTTCAACGATTATGGCTGGAATTGACTGGGCGGTTTCATATCACCAGCCCGGTCAGCCTGCGGTAATGAACCTTAGCATTGGTGGATTCGTAGGAGCGGCTTTTGACCAGACCGTTCAAAGTGCAACTAACGATGGCATCACAGTCGTTGCAGCAGCAGGAAATGCGAATCAGGATGCTTGCCTGACTTCCCCTGCTAAAGTAGGATCTGCTATTACTGTCGGAGCGACGGACATTTGGGATAATATGTGGAGCGGCAGTAACTATGGACCTTGTGTAGACGTTCTTGCTCCGGGTGTAGGAATTGTTTCTGCGTGGATTGGCTCCTCTACAGCACCTTGGACTACTGGAGGAACTTCCATGGCAGCGCCGCATGTGTCGGGTGCTGCTGCCATTCTGCTTTCTCAGAATCGTTCTATGTCCCCAGCACAAGTTCATAACTCAGTCGTTGCCAACGCAACTACCGGTGTAATCAATAACCTGAAATGGGCTACTCCAAACAGGCTTCTATACATTCCTTCCACTACTGTTGCTCCTCCCACTATCACTGACATGGAAGTTGCAGACTACACAACAAACGCTACTCTGAATATGCGCTCAGGACCGGGAACCCATCATGGAATCGTTGCAGTTGCCAACCCTGGGACTGTAGTTAATGGAACGGGCCGCCGTTCAGATGTTTGGTTTGAGGTACGCATGAATGGTCAAACCGGTTGGATGCACTCTGATTACCTGACAAAAGTAATCCCTGCTCCAGCACCTGTAGTCATTGCTCCCGTTACCTCTTCTGTCCCTACTATTGCAGGTACAGTAACAGTAGGTTCTGTTCTCACTGCTAACGCAGGTTCATGGGGCCCGGAAGGCGTAGCCCTTGCATATCAGTGGAAGGTTGACGGACAGGCGATTGCCGGAGCCACTGCCTCCACTTACACAATTTCTGGCGACTATGTAGGAAAAACTTTATCCGTGACGGTTACCGGTTCAAAAGAAGGAACTGAAAGCAAGGCTGAGACTTCTGCCAACAGTGCAGTTGTACAAAAGGGTTCTCTAAAAACTACTGGTGCATTTATTACCGGCACCGCTAAGGTTGGTTATCGGTTGACCGCCAGCCACGCAGCATGGGGACCTGAGCCAGTTGCAATGTCCTACCAGTGGTACCGCTCAGGTGTTGCCATCACAGGGGCTACAGCGTCCTCCTACGTACTTACAGGTGCTGATGCAGGCAAGACCATGACTGTACGGGTTATTGGTCGCAAAACAGGCTACACCGCCGTTTATCGCCAGTCTGCCGCTACTGTTGCCGTCGTCGCTGGCGATTTGAAAGGTGAAACCCCTAAAGTTACCGGCACGCCAAAAGTTGACTACGCCTTGACCGCTTACCCGGGACTATGGACTGCCGGTACCACCGTTTCATATCAGTGGTACCGTAATGGAATCGCCATTCCCGGTGCGACAAGCAAATACTTCACTATCACTGATGCAGATTTCGGAAAGCAACTTAAGGTTAGGGTAACGGGAAAGAAAGAAGGGTATATTTCCCGTGCTTATTATTCCTTGTCCACCTCGGTAATCACTTACTAACTGTAGAAAGAAAAAGCCTTCATTCATATATTGAGTGGAGGCTTTTTCTTATACCCGGTCGATGAATTTTATCTTATGAAGAAATATAAGGTACACTGGTTACATTGTAAACAAACGAAACATTAAGGAAGGTATCATTTATGAGCCTCAAGACCCGTATCCAGACAGACATCAACGCCTCCATGAAGGCTGGGGATAACTTCAAGCGCGACACCATGCGCCTTGTGCTGGGAGCAATTCAGTCCGCTGAGAAGTCCGGCAAGACCCCTAAGGACTTCTCAGATGCGGACGTGGAAAAGTTTCTTGGACAGCAGGTAAAGACCCGTCGTGATTCTGCAAACACTTACGCTAATTTTGGGGAAACAGAGCGTGCTGCAAAGGAAACCGCAGAGGCCGATCTTATCGCCACTTACCTTCCTGAACCACTTACTGAGGCTGAAGTTCTTGCAATCGTGGAGCGGGTAGTTGCCACTTTTGAGAACCCGACCGGCAAGGAAAAGGGTGCGATCATGAAGGAAGTCAACGCTGAAGTCAAGGGTCGCTTTGACGGTAAGGCAATCAGTGAGATGGTAACATCCCGTCTGGTCTAGTCCTAAAAGAAGAAGCCCTCGTATGGATAATCCTACGAGGGCTTCTTCTTTTTGAACCTACTTATTTTGTCCGTGTTTTGTAGTAAATTTCATGATAGGGATAAGTCCACCTTTACCGATGTTCAGGGAATATTTTCCTTCACGGGCAGCACCGCTCTGTTGTTTCCCCTGTGAGAAGTGCTTCAAACGTGGTTTACCATCATTGTCAACGGTATCGTCTTCTGCCGGCAGATGCTCTTTCGTGATTGCATATACGGAATACTCACGCACTTTTGCACCTGTCTTGCGGATACGTGAATTCTTACCGGTTGCAACAGGAGTCCTACCTGACAGTGAATACGACCAGTTCTTAAACGAGCCATCATGATCATAATTGCAATCTGCTTTTGCTACAAGGAGATAAAACACACCATGTTCTTCTATGCAATCACGAATTGCCCGGGCATCATTGAGCGGAACTTCGTAATTAGGTTCGCCTTTGGAGTTCGCCCATGCATGGAATTTCGCATCCAGTGGTTTCTTCTCACCCTTTTCATTCATAATCCAAGCATCAATACGAACCTTGGATTTACGTCCGTTACCCTTGTCATAGGAATACACTGGACCATTCCATTGGATCGCCTTGTTGTCGGGAATATCCTGAATGGCATTTTCAAACTCAAACCCCAGCCATTCCATCTGCTTCCAGTTAGTTTGAGCGTTTTTACGGTCTATCTTCCGCTGGGCAGTGAGAGCTTTAATTTCTTCCCGGGTCTTGCCCTGAGCATCCTGCCGGTACTTTTCTTCAATTTCGACAAGACGCTTTTGGTGTTGTTCTTTACGGCGCTGAATAACTTCCTTACCTTCAAGGGTATCCGCCAATGAGTTCAAGGCAAGATGAATATTCTTGCTGGCACTTTGCATAAACGGATCGTAATCAACCTTGAAAGGTTCGTATTTCAGGTCGCTCTTGACTTCTGCTTCACGTTTTGCAATTGCAATGTAGCTGCTTCTAATCCGCTTGTATTTTGCTGCTTCACGAAAATTTCCGGCATCAATGAATTCCTGAATACCGGCTGGGGTAATGTTGTAGGCACGTTGTGCATTTTTGATGCGTGCTTTATCAGGATTCTTCGCATTCAAAGCACGCTGGAGAGCCTCTTTTGCATAAGAAGAACACCGGGGATAAGGTTTAGCACGACACATACTGCATACAATCTTTCGTAACGGACGGGGCTTCATTTCTCTAGCAGAATTTTACTTCAATAAATTTCCACTACTGAAACCAAAATGGACTTTCTCTGAATATATATGGAGAGCGGATACTTGTCAAATCCAAGTATCCGCTCTCCATAGTTTTTACTAGAGGTATCCTTTATCCCGCATTTCAAATCCCCAGAATTCCTCATTCGGGAGTTGCTTCAGAAGTCGTGTCTCATCTGCGATGAAGATGGTTTCGCCACGCTTCCAAACCACTTCCTCGCCGTCAAGAAGAACCAGCACAAACTTCTGGCCATCCCAGGTCCATGACTTGCACATCTGACGCAATGCCCTTTCTACAGATGGCGGAACCCTGCCATCGGGGTACGAAGCCTCCCAGCCATTGGAAGGAAGTACATAAGTCCTTGCTGAGGTGTATTCAACTTCAGTGTCCATTGGTTTCCTTTGTGTGATTTACAGTTCTAAACTACACTCTACCTGAGTATGGGCATTAAGTCAAACTTGAGCAGCTATGTTCAGATAAGAATTTCTATGCGTATGCAGAAGTTCTTCAACATAGTCCGGGCAAACCGCCTCATTGATTTCAGAAATCAAGGAAAGGTCATGCTTAACGTTTTCATTTGGCTTGCCGGCGTTCATCTTGCACACAAGATTTTCCTGTTCTGATGCCTCCAAGAGTTTTACCAAAGCCTCATTACCGTCCCAATTATCAATCACAGGCAATGTTTCCAGCGTCAATGATGATAATGTCATGCCGCCATCAACTACCCGCCACCACCAGTAGAGAATACTGCTGTTGAGGTATACATAGAACTTATCCCGGTCTTTTTCATTCCTGAAGTACAACGTCTTGAAGGAGGAACGAACCAGGCCCCTTTTCACCGCAGGAGTGAAATAGCGCGGGGTAGAGGGAACAACCAATGAGAACTTGGTAGGAGTCTTGGACAGGAAATTCTTCAGCGTGCCTTGTGAAGAATCCTTGAGGGTATTGTAAAGCCCAACGAGGTCATTTCCAATCTTAGGGAACATCTCTACGGAAGGTTCAAACGGAGTCAGGAAGGTATCTGCCGATGCCAGCATTTGTTCCCGCTCTGCGGTTCGCCAGCGGAGCAGGGGAGTGATCCTATAGCCGTCTGCACTTTCTTCCTCGCCTTTGGCAACAATCACGCCAGCACGGGTGCTGTTTGCCTTATTGGTGTTCTGGGAGCCGAACTTGACTCCTTTGAAGATTGAATCAGGGATATTGTCAAAGCAGTAGATATCAAATGCTTTGTAGTTGTCCATGAGAAACGTCCGCAATACTGAGAATTTACTGCTGTTAACAAACGATTGGGGTGTAATGGAAATGAACCCTCTGGAGGTTGCAATAATTCGTTCCAGAAAATATGCGTATGTGTCCCTCGCTTTGAATGTTTCAAACCGGGTATCCGAAGGAACTGAAACATACGGGGGATTAAGGATAGCGAAATCGTGCTTTGGGATGTTCTCAGTATCAAGAAAATCAAGAACGGTGAAATTTTCTTCTATCTCAGCGAAAAGGTTTTTACTTTCTTTCTGGAAACTGATAGCAAATAACGCACGGGCTATCAAAAGGGCCAAGGGATCTCGGTCAGTCAAGCGTAACCGGTTACGCAGGAACTCCTCAGGAGCCTCCTGGCGCTCTGTAAGCCACCAGGAAAGGTTACCGATACCCGAGCATGGGTCAAGCCAAATACCACGCTTAAAACCATCGCTGCGTTCGGCAAGGAAAATGGCTACGTCATCGGGAGTGAAGTACTGACCTTCATTTTTCCGGCTTGAGGTATCTGAATGAGCAAGGGAGAACTCATAAAGTATTGATTTCTGCCCAATGGAAAGACCTTCCAGCAAATCTTCATCTCCGATGGAAGCATCCTTGAACTCATCAGCTTCGGCAATGGTGGGAATGAACTCCGGATGCGAAAGATGAACATGTGTTGTAATCAGTGATTTCCATGTTTTCTCAAGGCCCATTTCGTCAAGCATCACTTGGATTTTCCCAGTAGGAAGTTTAGCCAAAAACCCTGAAACTTTGTCGTCCGTCATCAATTCCTTATCGAAGATATTTTTGCAAGTTTACCATATATACCTATCGCTTCAGGTTGTCAAATTGCAACCACTATGCATTAAGGCATAAGAATGGCCCGCCTAATTGTAAGCGGGCCATTCTTCAATAGGAATTACCGAAGATATGCGTTGGAAATCCAGCCGTTTTTACCATTGTAAGTTACGTTTGACCATTCACCTGATACTGATTTCACAGTAACTTTGGAATTGACCGGGACCACCTGAATAATTTGGCCATACAGGTTTCCTGCTGAACGCATGTTAACATTCGCAGTTGCTGTCTTGGTGATAACTGCCGGAGTTGAAGAAGTAACCTTCTGTAGGTAATCTGAATGCATCCAACCGGTCTTACCACCCATATTAACCTCAACCCAACCATTACTGGTTTTACCTGTGCCTGTGACGACAGTTCCTGTTGGACCTACGCCGGTAACCCCATATTGAAATCCTGCACCCGAGCGCATGTTCAAGATTATGGTAGTCTTATACTGCACAGTAGTAGAAGCCGGCACAACCGGGGCGGGCGCTGGAGCGAAGGTCGTAACCTTAGCCAGATATTCTGATGACATCCATCCCGTTTGCGAACCCATCTTCACTTCATACCAGATACCACTAGTCTTACCGGTACCCGTTACTGTTGTTCCAGTCGGACCTGAACCAAGAATGGTGTGCTGTGTACCCGGACCTGAACGAAGATTCAGATGGATAGTGGTTTTGTACTGCACAGCAGGAGCAGTTACAACAGGGGCAGGAGCTGCACTGGCAACCTTCGTCAAGTATTCTGAGGACATCCAACCTGTTGTCGTTCCCAGTTTCACTTCATACCAGATACCTGATTTACGACCGGTTCCCTTAACAACTGTTCCTGTAGCACCTGCACCAAGAACGCTATGGCTGGTACTTGGACCGGAACGGAGGTTCAGCGTAATAGTGGTCTTGTAATCAGCAACCTCCATGGAAGTAATTGCAGGAGCCGCTGGAGCAGGAGCCGGCGCAGGGGCTGCTGTTGGGGTGGTTTCAGTCAGGTAGATTGAGTAAATGTATCCATTCTTACCGTTGTATGAAACCTGAGTCCAGCCATTTGACGAACCGTAAACCGTAACAGTAGCGCCATTTGGAACTACCTGCAATAGGCTGTATCCCGTACCCATACCTGAACGCATATTGACATCAGTTGTTGCCTTCGCAGTTCCAATAGCGGGACCGGTCGGGGCGGAAGCAGGAGAAGCGGCATTACCCATGGAGTTAATCCAGTGTGCCCGGGCCGGGAAGACCGCCATGAACTGCCCACCACTAATCGTACGGGTTGCGCCGGCAGAGCTTCGGGCAGTTGCAGAGGCGATAGTTCCATCTGCATTCTTAGCAATTGATACGGAAGCAACGTCAGGCAGACCAAAGTTAGCGGCTGCGGTTCGCTGTGGAACTGTGTAGCTCCATGAGGCACTTGGGTTTCCCACGGATGCTTTCAAAGCCCAATGATCATCACGGGACTGAAGGTACGGCGTGTTGGTTACCCAAACACTCTGCCCTGAACGTGTTTTTCCACCGGTAGAGGAAGAATACACAGCTTCAATAAGTGCTCCGTTATAGGTCACGACTGAAGCAGAAGTCGGTACACCACCTGATTTTGTTTGAGTAGCATCAACGGCTTGCTTCCATCGCTGGCCAATGGAGCCACCGCCTTCATTTTCTTTACGCCAACCGGTGAACTTCTGGCTTGCTACTTCATCGTATACGTTGCAGGAACAGGCGGCTTTAAGGTAGCCCATATTACGCATTGCATATGTTCGCCCTGCAATTGCCTGAGTCTGGAGCGCGGCGGGTTCCCATGATGATGGGACTTCAGCCAATCCGTAGAGGTATTCATCATTAAGGCGAAGCGTGTTGACAAGGTTTACTTGACCGCCAACATTATTGACTTCAATCTTTCCGTGCCGGTATACGCCCGTTCCTGATTCAGCATCTGCTCCGGGAATGGAAACCGTGGTAGTGGTGCCTGCGGGCCAGAACCGGGTTCCCTGCCATTCCACACCGACGTTTCCACTATAAAATGTTGAGCCGTTTACTTTGACCGCCACGCTGGAGCCTGAAGCCTGAAAAGTGACGGTGCCGGTTGTTTCATACACGCCACCGTTGACGCGAATCCGGAGTTTGCCGTTAGCAGGGGTAATGCTGGCATAGCCGGTCTTCAGAAGTTGGACTTTGATATCGCTGGCAGCATAGGCGTTGGAGGTGACAACTTTAGCAGGATTATAGTAGTGTTCAAGAATCTGCTTAGCGCTGTAGCCTTCCTGGGCCATTCCCCGGGCTCCGTATTGGCTCATTCCTACACCATGACCCCAACCGGAGCCGTTAATGCTGAAACTATCAGGAACAGTTGCTGCATTCGCCGCCGGTACCGCTGAGAACATACCTGTTGCTGTAGCAACCAATGCTCCTGTGGAGATAACTTTCCGGCGTGTGGCTTGGGCTTTCTGTTCGTTTTCCTGTATTCTACGTTCTTTACGTGTGGTTGCGGTCATGATGTGTATGGCCTTTCAATTTCGGTAAGTGGTTCATAAATATGTATCAGCTTCAGGTTCATAAATTATCTTCAGGATTCAATCCTGCTCACATCTTTAAATGAACTTACCGTTAACGCAAAAATGAACCAGTGCGTAGAAGTGATATCACTTCTGGCCTGCACTGATTCATTTAATACCTTACGCCGGCGGATGATACTTACCACCGTTGAAACTTAGTAGGATTCGGTCTCAAGAATGGTCTGCTCCATATCGGCAATCATTTGCCCCTGTGAACCACGGGACTTTGACGTAGTATCCTTGGTCAACGCTTCTTCAACTGGAAGATCTTCTTTGATGTTTTCCCAGAGAGCAAGAGACTCATCAGCCCACAGAACATTCGCTCCATCTCCTGCCTCAACAATCGGTACCGTAATGAAGTTGATGTCATCCTGTTTTACATCCTTCAAAGCCCATGCAAGACCGGCGGAATTTGATACTTTGCCAAGTTCCGGGGAAGTGGTGGTCATCTTAGCCAAGGAACCGACCATTGAATACATTGCCGGCAAGTCAGATATCTTGGTTTTTGCCTTTTCAACGATTGCTGACATCAATTCCTGCTGGCGACCAATACGGGAAATATCAGAACCGTCCAGTCCTGTGCCACTACGGACCCGGGCGTATTGCAGAGCGGTCTTACCGTTGAATGTCTGCTTCCCGGCTTTGATAACGAGGTTCTCGAAGTTGGGATCTTCAATTCGTTCTTCTACGTTAAATTCAACGCCACCAATATCATCAACAACTTTTTCAAATCCCTTGAAGTCAATGACTGCAAAGCCGTCAATATAAACATCCGTATTATGCTCTACGGCTTTGATAGCACACGCTGCTGCGGAACCTACGTTATTATCCTGTGCTCCCATGGCGAAGGCGCTGTTGAATTTACCATAAGCATATCCCGTTTCAGAACCATCAGGCAAGGTGCAGGAAGGAACTTCCAAAAGTGTGTCACGGGGGATTGATACCATGTCAACCCTTTTCCTGTCCCCTGAAATATGAGCGAGAATGGTTGTATCAGCACGCATACCATAAATTTCACTCGCCGGGTCATCTTCCCGGGTATCAGAACCAATCAGGAGGATATTCAGCGGACCGGATAGCCCGTCAACAGGGGTTTCATAGTTTACTGTTTTCTCAGGACGGTCTTCCGCTTTAAGGTACTGGGATGTATCCTGAGTTTTCAACTGGGAAGTGAGATTATTGAAAGCGAAGATGCCACCGCCTGCCAGCAGACTTAAAGCGGCAACGACAGATACACCCTGCTTAATGCGGGTGGCTTTCTTTTTCTGCTGTCGTCGTGCATGACGACCTATAAATTCTTCGCTCACTCAATTCCTTCATCGTTAATATAGGCATTATCTCATTAATTTGAATGTTATGTCCCTTAAAAGTGTTGTGAATCTCCTTACATGAGAACTACTATATTGATATTCCAACGTAGTGTAAAACGTATTTTGTGTTCTTTTGATTCCATCACAAAAGGCGGGGAACACCCATTAACTGTTCCCCGCCTTTTGCTTAGAGGAGTTTAGTAGTCCTCTTCATCACGCCGCTTCTTCAGTATTTTCCTGCTAATCTTTGCAAGATAATCAGATGCCTCATCATTTCCGTGCTGCTCTCCACAGTGGTTAGGAAGTAACACTTTGTTGACTGAATCAAGAATGTTGCGGATTTCTATCGTCCGCCAGAGTTCTGCCGGGTCATCAAACTCAACAAGGGAAGCCAATTTTTCGTAATCAAAAGCGGTATCCCGTGTCAGATACTGTACAGTATCAAACTTATAATCCAAACCGGACATAAATGCAACCTGCCGTTCATTGGCAGGGTCAAGAACGAACGCCCGGAACTCGGGCCATTCTTCTTTCAACTCATTGAATCGGGTTACCCGGTAGCTGTCAATGACATCTCCGGTACTCATCTTGGTGTATACATCCTTAAGGAAGAACGTTCCACTTAGACTATAGAGCTTGCGGATTGCCCAATAATCTTCCGGCTCAAATCCCGGATAACGGTGGGTGTAATGTCCAAATACGCTAAGCAACTTCTCAAGGTCGCGGGCATAAAAACTGTCAAGCACAACCCGTTCAGTGGATACATCCCGGATAGTATACTTCTCACCCTTGTCATCCATTGCAATAATCTCATACCCATCAAAATGGAATGAATCACGACCGCCTGCGGTTACTGAATAGGTGAAGCCTAATTTCAACAGGCTCTCTTTGGTATCCGCACCATATTCACTGAAACTCTTATCACCGGTGAAATAGTGTTCAAGAACAGCGCCATGGCTGGAGTAAACATCCCTGTTACTGCCAACGCATTTGATGATAACCTCAATAGGCTTACGGAAGAGTTTCTCAATGAATTGAGTGGTCTGGGAATCTTCAACATTGACTACATAGCCATAATCATTATATTCTCCAAATACCGGCGGCAGATATGGCTTGTATCCATCAAGCTCCAGACCGTAATGAATCCATCCTGCTTCAGGAATGAGATCCCTTGCTCTGTAGTCTTTGACCACTTGAGATTCGTTTATCAGCATAAAGCCAACTTTATCTCCGTAGCGGATGGTGAGGTCACTGATTACACAGGCAACATCAAAACTTCCCATAGCATGTCTTCCTTTGCGATAAATGTATTTTCTCTACTTTATCACAAATCATGCTAAAAATCCGCGCGGTTTAGGTTCTTCTTCAGCAGGAGGAGTGGGCGTTGCTGTCTGCTCTTCTAAGAGACTGCGGTTTGCCTTATGGATTCTCCACGCTTCAGATACTGTTACGCACTCTATGCCCCGTTTTTCAGCCAGTAATGAGGTTTTCGGGCGAATGTCAAGGGCAGCAATCATACCCCGTACAACATGCCCTTCGAATTCAGGAGTTTCCTGTAGCCCGGCAACATACCTCATGATCTGGCCGACGGTTCCCAACATAGAAACACGTTTTACTTCTACGGCTACGTAGGAACCATCACGTTCGTCCTGTACGAGCAGGTCAACGGGGCCATCACCGGTAGGGTACTCCCGTTTGATAAGGGTATAGTCACCACCAAGTGCAGTTGGATTGGCAGCCAGCCACTCCTGCAACTGGCTTTCAGTACCGTCCCTGACAAGTCCTTCATCATCAAGAATGAGTTCATGTTGGCTGTCAGAAATAAGCCCATACATTGTCAGGGTAAGGTTTTCTTTTGTAGTATCAAACTTCCAAACAATATTACCGTCATCATCAATTTCTTCGGTAAAAAGATTACCTTTCCCCATGTAGTTGAGGGGCTTGTTTCCAACATCATTATGAATGGATACAGCACCGTCCTCTTTAATGATGATGGCTCTGACACCCTGACCCAGTTTAGTATCTCCACGACCCGTATAAACGGCGGAACAATCGGCTATTACAATACGCATGCCGTCTATCTTACCAGAAGATAATTGAGAACCTCGTGAGGTACGGTTTACGCGTTATGTACAACTATCTTCTGAACGCCATGTTCGGTCTGTTCTTCAGTAGTCAAAAGGTCTTCAGGGTTAGTGTATTCAACGCCTTCATTGAAGAGTTCAACGTAGTATTCATCCTTCACCTGGGTATAGCCACAACGAATTAATGCAGCGCCATTACTGTTGGCAAGAATGGATTGTGAAATCGCATACATGCTCCTCATGTCCCCTAATGATTTGACTGATTCATGGGCAGGGTCAAGAGAAACAATTACACGGGTCGTGACGGAATATGACACAAAAACTCCTTTTAAAAATGATGGGATGCTACTTTACTATCGCCTCGAAAAAGTCAGACCGCACTCTACAGTACGGTCTGACAAAGATTGTTATTGCTAGTTACTTGCGGATGGCGGTACCTTTGAAATCATCGTAAGTTACGCTCCGCTCAATACCCAGAATGTTTCGAGCCTCTTCATTCAGAAGGGCCTTATCCAATGACTCAGGTGCAGCCCAAAGGAATTTACCTACAATCTCGGGAACTTCATAAGCGATAACAAGAATGCCGTCTGAATCAACATAAGAATCACGGTGCTTGCCCATGGAATTCTTGAGGATCTTATCCTTTACAATTGCCAGAACTTCTGAAAGATACGCCTCAGAACGGGAGTAGTTAACTTCTTTCAGCTGAATGCGGGAAGTGAGGATATAGGTTTCATCCTCGATTTGATTGGGTGAGTTGGTTGTAGTAGTCATGAGACAAGTGTAACATAAAGGGGTTCCTCCGCTCTGAAATTCTCAGAGCGGAGGAACCCCTTCTAGGCTAGACTAGTTACCTGCAATATTGTAACCATTCCAGCCTGTTCCCACCTGAGTTCGAGGAGCGAATGACCCGGTA
>Ga0326721_10000141_pt1 | contig 31383 bp, 23 predicted proteins | sample SGPome_FD_203951 | JGI IMG/M metagenome (GOLD analysis project Ga0326721, IMG submission 203951) | Soil microbial communities from Southern Great Plains, Lamont, Oklahoma, United States - SGP_1_2016 | ecosystem: Engineered > Artificial ecosystem > Soil microcosm > Unclassified | place: USA...
GCACGCCGTGGGCTCCGGTCACCTGGACGCTGATCGTGCCGCCAGCCGGCACCGGCCGGACCGGTGCGCCCACACCCGAGCGGGTATCCAGAATCCGGGTCGGCGCCACCGCACCCAACCCACCCGCCGCGGGCGACCCCGCGGTGTAGTAGCCGGCGAGGTCGGCGATGAGTTGGACGCTGCCGGGTGCGCCGTTGAACAGGGCGATCTTGCCGTCGGCGCCTACCGGGACGACTACCTCGTTGTCGATGGTTTGCCCGGCGGCGAAGTTGATGATGTTGGCGTGCGGTCGCGGCGTGCCATTGGCCCAGGCGGTGATGTAACCCGACCGGGTTCCCGACAGCGCGATCAGATTGACCACCACCGCCGAAACCCCACTGGCCGGCACGCCGTGGGCTCCGGTCACCTGGACGCTGATCGTGCCGCCAGCCGGCACCGGCCGGACCGGTGCGCCCACACCCGAGCGGGTATCCAGAATCCGGGTCGGCGCCACCGCACCCAACCCACCCGCCGCGGGCACCAAGGGGTTATTACTCACTTGGGTTGCGGCAGCGGCGCCGAGAGAATTAATCCCAACCGCTCCAGCGAGTACAACACCAATCGCGGCCACGACAGCGAGTAGACGACGCACAGTTCAGCCCCCGAAATATATAAATCGGGAAAAGTCTCACATCCCAATGCCATCCTCTGCAAGACCCAACACCGATCAATCACCAGATAGTGCTTGCAGCTTCGAGCCCGCCAGCCTAGAATCGCCGTGCGGTTAAGAACTAGACGGCGGCGGCTGATCGTCCCCATCGCCGACGACTTAACCCGGCCGTGCGGTATTAGCCAGCGGCCGCCGCGCTGCAAGCAAGCGTTCCGGACCGAGCGTGCCTAGCGAGCTCGAGCGACGACAGGCGGCAGGATGCTTGAGTGCAGAGCGAATGGTTGTCGCGGGTGCAGCGGCTGCGTCGGTGGGAGCGTGGCGGGCAGCGGGCGCCGCATAAACCGCTGCTGTTGCTGTATGCGCTCGGCCGGCTGCAACGCGGCGAGGTCGGCCCGGTCCTGTTCGTTGAGTTGGAAGGGCAGGTCGGTGGCCTGCTGCGTGAATTTGGACCAGCGCGGCGCAGCTACCACCCGGAGTTTCCTTTCCATCACCTGATCTCGGATGGGTTGTGGCAGATCAGCGACCAGGCCGGCCGGGACGCTCGCCCGCTCGGTACGGCAGTGACCCGCCTGCGAGCGGCGGGCGCCCGGGGACAGCTCGAGCCGGCGTTCGAGCAGGCGCTTGCGGCCGACCCGGCGCTTCTTGCCGCGGTGATACGGGCGCTGCTGGACGGTAACTTCCCAACATCTCTGCATGACGACCTGCTAGTGGCCGTGGGGTTGGACCTTGACACGCTCGAGGCTGGACCAGCCGCTGTGCAGGGTAGGCACGGACCGGCGCGGCAGCGAGATCGGGCATTCCGCGACCTGGTACTGATGGCCTACGAGTACCGATGCGCGATGTGTGGCTTCGAAGGCTGGCTGAACGGCACGGCGGTGGGGCTGGAGGCAGCACATATCCGCTGGTGGATGATCGGTGGCCCGGACACCGTCGACAACGCGCTCGCCCTGTGCACGCTGCATCACCCGGCTGCTCGACCGGGGTGTGCTGGGGCTGGCCGAAGACGGCACCGTACTGGTCTCCCAGCTATTCGCCGGTCGCGCTCCGGCGGCGCACCGGCAGGTCCTCGACCTCGCTGGGCGGCCGATCACCAAGCCTCAGGCCGGTCACCCGACCGTGGCCGATCCGCACCGCAGCTGGCACGGCGCTCAGGTCTTCCGCGGCCCGGCGCGCATCGCGAGCTGATGGCCACTCGCCCCGCGCAGGCACTCCTATATCCGCTGCTTCGGCCGGCCGGCTTTATACCCGTGACCAGGTACTGACCCGGCCATGTCCGGTGCCGGTCGAGCCCGGCGTCTACGCCTGGTACTTCGACCGCCCGCCAGGAGGAACTCCGCTGGAGAACGTCCACTCCGTGAACGGCTGGTCGCTGCTCTACGTCGGCATCTCCCCACGCGCGCCTCGCCCGGACGGGACTTCGGCAAGCCGACAGAGCCTCCGGTCACGACTTCGGTATCACTACCGCGGCAACGCCTACGGCTCGACCCTCCGGCTAACGCTCGGCTCGCTACTAGCGGAGGAGCTCGGTATCGGCCTGCGGCGGGTCGGCAGCGGAACCCGGCTGACCTTAGTGAGGGAGAGCTCGCGTTGTCGCAGTGGATGGGCGCCCATGCACGCGTCTGCTGGCTGCTCACCGGACAACCATGGACGATCGAAAGCGAACTCATCCGGCAGCTTGTGCTTCCGCTGAACCTCGACCAGAACCTGCACAGCCCATTCCGTGTGGCACTCTCAGCAGCACGCTCCAACCAACGCGCTATCGCCCGAAGCCTGCCCGTACTCCCGAGGTAGATGCAGCGGGCTTTTCCTTCTGCCGATCGCGCCTACCGCTCTTCCTGGTAAGACAACGCTGCTAACTAGGATCGTCAGTACCAGATCGTTTGTCGGGTGACCGACGGCGTCGCAGGTACACCGCTAGGCAAGCTCACCGCCAGACCCAGAGCGACCCGCCTGGCGGTCCAGGCAACCGCGGCTGCGTCCAGTACATCATCGGTGCCTGCTCGCCCCGCATCGCCTAGGAAGTCCGGCAGCTCAATTCCATGGTCGCGCAGCAGCTTTCTGCGCTCAATGGCTCCATCCCAGCTCTTCTTGGTTGTAGGCAGGTACCGGTCAGCCATCGCTCTGAAACTGACTTCCGGATGTGCCTCCACTACACAGCGCTGAGGTACCCGGCCGAGCCACTCGTCTACCTCGAGGATCTTTTGCCGTAGTGAGTGAGCCTGCCGGGACATGCCCTGGCCGGCGTGCTCCCGGCTTAGCGCAAGAGCCTGTGGATAGTTCTCTTCAACCACGGCAGCGCGCACAGGGGTCAGAAAGACCGACCTCCAGCGCGAACCGATGAACCCTCTGGCCTCATGATCAGCTGGACGGAAAGACGAGATCGGAAGACCGATGGGAATGTCGATGGCAACGACATCGGTCGGTCCGGCCTGGGCGAGCACCCCATCGATGCTCGACGCCAGATACGCGCCGAAGTACCCCTGTCCAGTTAGAGCCACCGCGACCCACGCGTTGCGAAATACGTCCACGCCTACTACGCGACAGTCCGCCATCCTAGCGATCTTGCCGTACCCAGGTCTCGGTAGCTGCGTTTTCGGCTGCATCAGGTATCGCCTAGCGGCACGACATCTATCGTGCCGCTGACCACCGTCCATGCCGAGCCCGGACTGCTCGATGCGACACTGCCGGATCGGGGTGGTGGGGCATCGTGGGACCAGGTGCATCGGCTTCGGCCGCTGGCGCCGTTGATCTGTCGAGCTTGAGATTAGCGATGCGTGCGATCATCGAGGCGTTTCTTGATCCCTCGGATGCTCGTGACGGCTGCCGCGCCGATTTCCGCATCGTCGACGTAGCTCTGAAGCAGCGTGAGGGTTTCCTCAGTGCCGGTGGTGGCCAGATCCTCTACGAGTTTGCGCACGGGATGGTGGGTTGGACCGTTGTCGAAGGTTGCGATAAGTCGTCCCGGGTTGCGGACGGCCCACTCGGCGAGCTGTCGCATTTGTTCCGGCCAGGCAGCGAGCAGCCGCTGGTACATGCTCGGCTCGTTCCCGTTGAATTCCCATATGCGGGCGACGGACTTCAGGTGAACGAGAACGTCCACCGCAGCTGGTGCGCATTCATCGAGGAGTTGCCGCCACACACCGACTAGCTGTTCGGCCGTCGGGCTTGTCTGCTTGAGCAGGGCGAACAGCAGTTCATCGACGAGGCGCCACGCCCTTCTGGCGATGGTGGTGTCAGTGCCCGGTGGTGGTAGCTCCTCAGCTAGCTGTGCCCATCCGCGTAAGGCGATGATGTGTGCCCCCACAGCCTCTTCGCGGAAGGGGTTACCCCAGTCGAGGGCCAGCGCTGCGTCTCGTAGCACGGTTCGCGTGTCGTCGTCGGCGTATTCCAGGCGCTCGATGATGGCGTTCATGATCCAGTCTCGGTGCGATGGCATGGAATCGTTACGAGCGGCCATGACGTGCAGCTTGTGGTGCTCGGCGGGGTCAAGGTTGCCGAGCACCTCTCCGTAGAGACCGTGCAGGTTTTGATCCTCGAAAACCATGCCAGCCAGGCCCTGCGCCATCGCCCATGCATCCGGGTTGTCTGGCTCGGCGAGGATGGCGGCGATCTGTGCCCGGATGCCTTCCTCGGTATTCTGCGGCTCGATGCCGCCGTAGGCCGCGAGCGCCTCGAACAAGCTGCTGTTGAGGAAGATGCTCTTGGTGTCGCACTCTTCGAGCGCCGCGCGGGTTCGTTCCCGGGTCGTGTCGTCGACGGCTCGTGCCGCCTCTCTGACCGTGGTTAGCGCCGTTAGTCGCAAGTGGTAGCCGTTGGCTTTCCACGCAGCGGTGAGCAGGTCCGGCAGCAGCGCGAGGTCACCGGGGTCATCGTGGTTCAGGAGGAACAACGTAGTCATGAGCCGTCCCCAGCAGGCTGGAGCATTCGTGCCGCCGGTCCATATCGCGTGGGCAGGCGACGGCTTCAGCGTGGGCCGCTGGCGGAAGAATCGGCTGTGCTGGCAGGCGGTGACCACGACGGATGCTGGCAATTGCCGAAACTCGCGCTCGTCTGTGTAGGTAAATCCGGCATAGGTTGCCCGAACTACAGCGGTGATGGGCACGGAATGACCGTCGTCTCGCAGCTTACGAATCTCAGCCGCACACCGACGATCCGTCACATTGAGCAGCTGACACGTTTCGTCGAGGAAGAACCCGTCGGCGAGGGCTAAACCGGCGGTATGAAGCAGCGACTGCTGGGTTCGCGTGCGAGATGTTGGAACGTCCCAGTGACCGTCGAACGATGCGTCAGGGTCGCCCGCTTCCCGGCTGAACCGGGCCTCCATGGTCGCGGTGATGGCGTCCGTGAGCACCGCGACGACTTGGGCTCGGATGGTAGCCGCGGTCTCACTCCCGAAGCTGCCTCGCAGGGCTGCGACCAGTAGGCCTGGGTCAGCGAGACCGAGAAGCAGGTCGCGCCGGCGGATGTGGTCCTGCTCGAGTGCGACTGCGTGCGCCTGCAGATCCGTATGCCAAGGGTCTTGGAGCGTATGGACCAGCCCGGCGATGTCACCACTCTCAAGCACGAGCTGCTCCGCAGTGAGGAAGCGGGCGAACAGTTCATGCGTGAACGCCGCTCGGCCTTGTGTGAAGGACAGTAATGGGCACTTCAGCGCCGCGTCTACACCCTCGGCGGGCATGCCGGTACCAGCGGCGCGATGCAACAGGCCCCGAGCCTCCAGGGTGGTCAGTGCGCCACGCATCTGCCGGTCCATCTCGACTGCGAGCCGGCGAAGAGCGGCGCGGGTGGTCTCGCTCGGGCATAGGTGTCCGATGTATGCGTCGAACAGCTCGGCCGTGGTCGCCCCGGGACGCAGCTGGGCGCCGCATTGGGCGGCCAGCGCCAGTTCCATGGGGGTCTGGAATGCCTCTGCACCGGCTAGGTCACCGGAGCTTCCGTAGGAGGACAGCAAGGCAACGCGGGTGTCATCATCCGGCAGGAGAGCCGACAGTGCCAGATCGGGGGCGGGCAGCTCGACCGGCACCGTGGACGTGACCACAGCAGCGACGGGCGCACGCAGCCGAAGCGCTCCGAGCTGCTCTAGCAGCTCAGAGCGGTCCTCGGGCGCGCACTCGTTGAGGCCGTCCAGGATCACCACGACGGGATTGCCGACGCTCTCGGCCCGCCGGAACAGCGGCAAGCAAGACTCAGTGGTATATGGCGCGACTGCGCGAGACAACGCATGGCTGAACCAGCCGCGGTGGTACTCGCCGCAGCGCACCCATACTGGGATGCCCCCTGCTTCGGCGACGGTGAGAGCCGCGTAGAGCGTGGTGTGGGACTTGCCTGCGCCGCTTGGACCGATAAAGGTGACAACCCGCTCGGCCGCCATCGCCTCGGCAAGTACCGAAACGGGGTCCGGCAGCATCTCGCCCTGAGCGCTGGCCGGAATCGGTATGTACGCATGAAGGTCGAGCCGGCGCATGGTCACGAACCGGCGCCGATAGTCATCGAGGGTGGCGATGGTCGCGTGTCTCGACTTCTCCTGGGGACTATCGGGCTGCTCGGGTATGAGCTGGAGGTGCCGGGCGAGCGCGTCCCAATGCTCGGCGGTCCAGCCTGGGTTCGGCCCCGCTGTAGTGAGCAAGCTGAGCAGTTGCTGGTACCCGACGACATTCACGTACTTGTACGGATCGAGTCGTGAGCCGGCAGGGATGTCCGGACTCAGGCAGACGACGGTTTCTATCAGGCTGTAGTACTTGCCGGGGAAGTGAGGGACGTCGCCACGGTTCGCGAGCTCGTGCATAGCGTCGCTGATCGCGAACGTGGCCTCATGCGCTTGCCGGTAATAGTTCCGGTCATGCAGCCGTAGCTTTCCGTCCGGAAGTTGCTGTGCCCACGGTCCGTTGATGCTCGCCACGAGGGGAAGGCTCTGGTCGACCGTCTTCAGCTCGGCGTGTACCAGCCGGTAATCGGTGCGAATCAGGAAGTCGATCTGACGCTGTGTCCTGCCCGCAACGAAATTTGCATGGATACGCGCACGCACGCCACGACGTTCCAGGTCCGCGCGGAGCCTCTCCAGGAAGCGTCGTTCTGCGGGCTCGTCAATCGTGTTGCCGAGGAAGACCTCGACGCTCGTTGTCGCACTCATCTGTTGCCGGCCGGTACGCCGACGCTAGCCACAGGGTAGCGCAGGCGATCGGCGTCAATCACAACCTCTGAGGTTAGCGACTCGACCAGAACGCGGTGCTGGTATTCCTACAGCGGCGGCACGGGCCTGACAGCTTCCTGTATAGGTATATCGTCTATGTCCTAGTGACAGTCTGTACTGGATCAAGTACGGTTCGTCATAAAGCTCGGCAAACAGAGCGAAAGCCTCAAGGTGTCCTGAGGCTATCGCGCTGTGCGTCGGCTTACGGCCATAGGTAGTTTCGCACGTGCACACCTCCTATTCACGACAGGGCACTGGATGGCGTACGGTATAGCCTGCTTTGTGCTCTTGGCACTCATGAGTGTGGCGTACTCGGGGTGCTTCAGCAGCATGGAGCGGCTTCGGCTCTCGGTCTCGCACCGGCATGTCTCAAGCATGCTGGGTGTCTTTACCTTTGCCGGCGTCGTGCGGGTTCCGGGCATTTTGATCCCGGTCCTGGTGGCGGTGGTCTACTTCTCGGCCTGGCCCACCTTCCGGCGAGCGGGTTCGCTGCCTCATCGCCATGCCTACAACGCGGTCAGCGCGGTGATCGCGTGCCTCCTGGCCAGGACAGTGTGGATCACGGTGCCCGGCCTGCTCGCCCTCCCTGCCGCGATATTCACCTTCATGGCGGTCAACCTCGGCTTGGTCGTGGTTGCGATTGTGGGAGCCCGCCAATTCGCGGCGCTGGCAATACTGAAGAACCCGCGCGTCCATCTAGTGGTCCTGGTCACGCAGCTCCTCGGCGCCGCGGTGGGCATTGCGATGCAGTGGCACATAGCGCTCGGACTGCTGGGGCTGCCAGTGATGCTCGCGGTGCATGCGGCTGCGGTGCGGGGAACGATGACCGATACTCAAGCCTGCGTTGATCAGGTGTGGCGCGAGGATGCCTGGCTGGTCATCGCCGATGAATTCATGCGCGCTCATCGCTGGTTTTCGATCCTTCTCGTGGAGCCGGATCGAGCAAGCGATTGTGAACCCGCTGCCGCCGTGCTTCGCAAGATTGCAGGGCCGGATGACCGCATCGGTTACTACGGACGTGACCAGCTCGTCATGTTGCTGGCCGATACGCCCGCGGCGGGTGCGAGGATGGCTGCCCGGCGGATCACCAGCGATCTGCGTGCGGCGAGGATTCCGGCGGCTATCGGCTCAGCGGATAGCCGGTCAGGCTCGCTTCATGAGGTACTGGTTCAGGCAAGCGGCGACGTGGTCATTCGCCGCGCGGAGCGCGCTTCCCTCGGGATCCCCTGACCTCGGCCGCATCCGCCACCTCGAGTTCGGTGTTGAGGCTCGCTGAGAGAGCGGCGATTCTGTCGGCACCACCGGGGTCTCCGGCTTCGCGCACCTCCCGCGCAAGCGCATCGAGGCGGGTGATCGTCTGCGAGCGTGCCCGCAACTCCGCCAAGGACATCGGATGAGCGAGCGGCGCGGATACAGGCTCGATCGACGCATCGACCTGCGCCCACCGGCGTCCGAGCTCGGCAAGGATCTGCTCAACCGAAGATGCGGCCAAGGAGTCGTCCGGAAGGCTCTCCGGAATTTCCAAGCCAGCCAATTCAAGACCTTGGCGCAGCGGAAAGCCCAGCGCTCGGCTGAGGGCAGCGATGGTGGCGTGAGTCGTTTGGACCGGTATCTCCACGCCATGGCTCTTGCTGTAGCCGTCGATGAGCTGGCGAACGCGCCCCTCGCTGATCCCCGCGCGCTGCGCCACCTTCCGCTGGCTCAGCCCGGATTCCCGAATGCGGTCGGCGAGGTACGGGCCGAAGCGCCAACGATCGGATGCGGGCATGGCGCTAGTCTGCCCCGCGAAGTAGTGCGAAGTCTAGTCCAGTCTTTTAGAGGCCTAGTATCGGTCTATTCTGGCAAATCTGCGCCGCGCTGCGTATTGCACTTCGCATTAGTTCGCATTAAGTTCGCAGCATGGTCGAAAGCACACCAATCCGGGCCACTGCCCTACAGGCACCCGCCACGGGGAGACCAACCAGCGCCCCACTCGCCGGTCCGAGGAAGCTTGCCTACTCCATGGCGAGCGCGGCTGTAGCTACGGATCTGTCGGAGAAGACCGTGCAACGCGCGATCCGCTCGGGTGCACTGCGCGCGAAGAAGATCGGTCGGGGCGTGCGGATCCTCCACCCAGACCTCGTGGAATGGCTGAAGGAACTTCCCGATGCCTGAGCACTAACCGATCGAAGGCGCCTCACCGGGGGCGGCAACCCCCGGTGAGGACTCGCCACCCACCCCTTTTGCGGAGAGGACTTGCAAGTGGCATTCGGCATTCTCGCATGGTTACGAAGGCGAGAAAGGCATCGCGCGGTCAGAGGCCGCCATGCGGCAGCGCCCTTGATGGCAGGGGCAATAGCCGCCGGCCTGGTGATGGGCTTGGCGAGCCCGGCCACGGCGGCCGGCTCAGGTCCGGCGTCCTGCACGGCGTGCGGCGCTGGGGAGGTGATCTTCGGCGGCACGAGCTTCGCGGGCGTGTACAACGTGGCGGTCGCCGGTGGGGGTGTAGTGCACGGGTACTGCATCACCCCAGGTGGTTGGTATCCGGACTCGGTACACGATACGGCCGGCGGGTTCGCGGTGGCGAATGCCGCGGTGTGGGCTGAGTTCATCAACCTGTCCGACCTGACCAGCGATGCCGACCAGGCGGGAGTGGGTGCGCGGATCCAACGGGACCTGTTAGGCGAGGGGGACTTCTCCGCGATCTCACCAGCGGCGCAGGCCCGCTCGGATGCGCTGTGGGCCCAAGCAACTCGGTTGGCGGGGCCGTGGGCCACTCATGTGGTGCACCACTCGAACGACACGGTGACGGTGTCGGTAACCGCAGCCAGCGGCACCCTGGTGCCCGGCGCCACGGTGGAGCTCGCGTGGGCGAATTCGACCGGGCCGGCGAGCGTGGGCACCGGCAGCAGCGGGTCGGTAACGGTGCCGTTCACGCCACGGTTCGGCGCGCCGGGCAAGGTGACCGCTACCGGCCGACGGATCGGCCCGCTCGGCCTGTTGCGATGGAACGCCGAAGTGGGCGAGGAGCAGGACATCACCTCGATCTCCGGACCAGTGGATGCTGCGCCGGATTCGGACACCTGGGTGGTGGTCAAGCCCTCGCTCGTGACAATCGTGAAGCAGGATGCCGTGACCGGCACCATCGTGCCTGGCGCGGTGATCGGCTTTTCCGACACCGCCAACGGCACCCCGTTCGCGCAGGTCACCACCATTTCGACGCCGGTGGCGGTGCCGGGCCTGGTCAACCGGGCCGGTCGGCGGGTCTACTACCGGGAGCTGGCCAATCCGGCCGGCTACCTCGCTGACGGAGCGAGCGGCTCGTTCCTGGTCGGTGAGGACGGCGGGACGATCGCCCTGACGATGAAGGACTCGGCCGCCACTCCCGCCTGCACCTCGCGAGCCTCGGCCTCCCACACCGCCAATCAGGGGATCGCTTTCGGGGTGCCGGGCGGCCCGGTTGGCGACAGCGTGGCCTGTGAAGGGCTGCCACCGAACAACGCGGCCTTCCAGGTCGACGAGCAACTGCTGCACGTACCCGCACCGGCTTCGGGGGTGTGCAGCAACGTCACCGCCGCGACGTGGGCGTCGGCGCGAGTAGTCGGCAGCGGCACCATCGACATGCCGGCCACCCCAAGCACCGGCAGTGGCCCGTACAGCGTGACCGGCACTCTCACGCCGCTGACCATCCCGACCGGCCTGACCACCGGCTGCCTGGGCTGGCGAGGCAAGGCGACACCCTGGCCGGGCGCGGCGGCTATCGAGCTGGGTCCGGTGCCGGCCGAGCAGGTGATCCTTGTGGCGGTACGGCTGGTTACCCGGGTGCAGCAGCAGACGGTCCGGCCGGGCGGCTTGCTGGTCGACTTGGTTGACGTGACTGGCATCCCGCCGGGCCTTCCGGGCCCGTTCGCAGCGACCGCCGACGTGCGTAGCCTGCCTGCCGGCAAGCACGGCTGCGCCGGCCTGAGCCCGGCCCAGTTCGCCCGGGTGAAGCCGTACCGCTCGGTGCCGTTCACGATCGGCCACGGCAACGGGACGTACCGTGTCCGGATCGCCGTACCCGTCACGCCGAATCGGTGCCTGAACTTCACCGAGCGGTTCACCCGGCCGCTGTGGCCCGGCGGGCCCACCCCATCGGCCCAGGTTGGCGTGGCGGCTGAAACCAGCCTGGTTAGCCGCATACCGGTGGCTGCCTCCGGTGGCGGAGGTGGTCGCGGCCGCGGCTTGGCCTATACCGGCGCGAACACCAAGGCCGCTTCCGTAATCGTCCTGCTGCTGCTCGCCGTGGGTGGCCTGTCCCTTCTCGCCGGGCGGCGGCGACCCAAGCCACGGCAACTCCCAGGGCGTTAACCACCTTGCCACGCTCTCTCGACCGGCCGGGCGCGGGTTTAGCCCGTGCCCAAGGGCGCTGGTCGGCCCACGCCCATCTAAGGCCCTCCTTCCCGTTCCCACCTGGCCAACCACCCTTAAAGAGGCCCACGCGATGATCAGACTCAACCCTCTCGCCAGGTGGGGCGGCGGCCGGGTGCGCCGCGCATCGGCCGCCGGCCAGGTGGCCGACGGGCTAGCAGAGCGGATTGCCGCCGCGCAGCTGCCACGGTCCGCTGGATCCTGGCGGATCGCGGTGATGGGTCCGAAAGGCGGCTCGGGCAAGACGCCCACCGCGGCCACCCTGGGTTTGAGCCTGGCCGGGTTGCGGGGCGAGATCACCGCGGTGGTCGATGCGAATACCCACCTGGGCACGCTGCGCCGCCGCCTCATCCCGGATGGGGTCGAGGTGCCCCGGCCGATGCTGACCATGGCCCGCGTTGCCGCGACCGGGCAGCTGGCGCCGGAGTGGCCGGTGCTGGCCAGCTACAGCGACCTGGTCGGCAGGCTGCGGGTCTTTGCCAACACCGGAGTGGATCCAGCGCTGGTCGAGAACATGACCGGCGAGCAGTACGGCGATTTCCTAGCGCTGCTGTCCCGCGCGGCGCAGCTGGTGGTTTCCGACATGGGCACCTCGACCGCTGGGGAGGTTGCCATCGCCGCGTTGGATGCGGCCGACCAGCTGGTGCTGTGCACCGAGTTGCGCCGCGATGCACTGGAGATGGCGGTCGAGTGGTTGTCGGCGCTCTACGGGCAGCCGGTTTCCTACCGCCCCGATCCGGAGGACTACTCCGGCATCGCCGACGGCCGCTACGCCGAGCTGGCCAGCCGCGCCGTCGTCGTGGTCGCGCCGGGCGGCGGCGACCCGGCCGAGCTTGCGCCGTTGCTGCACTGGTTCGCCGAGGTCACCAACGCCGGGCGTGACGGCGGCCGGATCGTAATCGTGCCGCACGATCCGCACATCGCCCGCGGCGAGCAGATCCTGCTCGACCAGCTGCAACCGGACACCCGGCTGGCGTACCTGCGGGTCGCCGCGCACGTGGTCGACAACTTCACCCTCGGCCGGCCCGGTACCTGTCGCCTCTCGCCGGAACCGGCGGTGTTGCCGCAGCCGGTCATCCAGCCTGCGCCGCCTGCGCTGCCGGTGGTCGACGACGCTCCGCCCGTCGAACCACAGGCGCCGGTATGGCACTCACCGGTCGCCCGAGCTCGTGTCCTGCCAAACGGCCTGGCCGTGGCCGGACGCCAAACGCCCAGCGGTGCTCGCAGCGATCTTCCGACTGGTGTTGCAGGGACACCGTTGCGAGCTGATCGATCTACCATTCCAGCCGATCAGCCGGTTCCCAGCGAATCGCTCAAGTTGCAGGTAACGCCAGCTGTCCCGGCGGTAGGTGGTGCGGCCAGCCTGGCGTTGGGGCGGGACTTGGCTGGCGTGCTCGGGCTGGACCACACCGAGGGGGAAGTGTGCACGGGCTGTATTGACCCGGCGTGCAGATGGCCGGTGCCAGCTCTGGCCGGCGCGGGGGATCGGTCGTGACTACCGCTGCTCCGCGCCGGCTGCCACCGCTGCCGGAGCGACCGTCCGCCCGGCCGGCACGGGTGGCACCGTCACGCCGACACCGGCGGCTGTGGCCGCCGGTCATGGTCGCACTGCTTCTGCTCGTCGCGGTGGTGCCGGCGCTGAGCCGTGGCGGGCAGCGGGCCGGTCAGCCAGCTGCGCAAATCAACCCGTCCGCGACAGCTAGCGGGACCGCGGCACACCCACCGAGGAGCGGCGCGGTGACGAGTTCACCGACGCCCAGGCAGACAGTGCGGGTGACCCAGCGGATCACGGTCCAGCCGAGTGCCCCTCGCTCCTCGGCGCGGGTGACCAGCCCGTCGATAGGGCCTGCGCCAGCCTGGTCCGGTCGGCCGGTCCAACGGCAACCGGTGCCGATGCGGTCGGCGCGATCGACCGTCCGGTCAGTACCGAGCACGGTCGCCAGGTCCGCTTCGGCGTCGTTCACGCTGACCTGCCCGGTCACCACCACACTGACTGCCTCTGGTTCCGGTGCCGGCAGCAACACCCTGACCCTCGCCGGCCCGGGCGTGCACCGTACCGGTAACGGCCGGTCGGTGTCGTTTACGGTGCGGGTTCAGCCAGGCTCGTTCACGGCGACCGATACCGACAGCGGCGGGCAGCCAACCGTCGGATTGCGGCAGTCCGTGCCGGCCTCGCAGGCATGTCACCCATGAGCGGCGGGAGATTCGCCGTCAGCGCGGTCGTCGGGCTGCTGGCACTGGCCCTTGCGGTAGTACTGCTGGTCGCGGTGGTGCTGGTACCGCCCGACGCCTCCTCAGCTGCCGGCTGCTGTGGAACAGGCGGATCCGGTGGCACTGGGCCGGTACCAATCACCATCCCGGCCCTGCCGGGAGCACCCTTGCCCTACACCGGGCCGGCCGGTGGTGGGCCGTGTGCCGTGCCCGATGGCAGCGGCTGCATTCGGGAGGCCACCGCCCACCTGCGCGCCGCCGTGCTCGCGGCCTTTCCTTCGGCGGTGCGCTCGGTGGGCTGCTACAGCGACCGGGCCGGCGATCACGGCACCGGTGCGGCGTGTGACTTCATGATCACCACCGGCCAGGCCGCGACCGGCCAAGACCTCGTCAACGGCTGGACCGTAGCGGCGTGGGTACGCACCCATGCCGCAGAACTCGATGTCGCCTACGTCATCTGGTACGCCCGGATCTGGGACGCCCGGCATCCGCAACCGGATGACAGCGGTGGCTGGGGGCAGCCCTACACCGGCTGCTCCTACTGCCCAAGCCTGCCCGGCAACCCATCGGCGTCGCACACCAACCACCTGCACGTCTCGATCGCCAGCCCGGTGACGGAATGACAAGGCAAGCAGGGCAATTCGTTCGCCAGCGCGATGGCTGGCTGATCCCTTCTAGCAACTGGTGAAAGGACGAACCTCACCATGACGCCGATTCCAAGTGGCCTGCCGCATGGCGTGCATGGCATGGGGAAGGCCCCGGCTGGCATCGTCACGCCGCCACCGCGCGATGCGATGCTCGGCTGGCGCCGCGAACCCGCTCCCTTTCGGCCGGAGGACCGGTTATGGCTGCTCGGCGTGCACGGCGGCGCCGGAGTGTCGACGCTGCGCCGCTTGCTGGCCGAAGCCGGCATCCTGGCCGCGGATGCGGGTCGAGCGTGGCCGGTGCCCGACGGCCGGCCGGTGCTCGCGGTGGCCCGTACCCACGGACGGGGCATCGCGTGCGCGCAGGCAGCGGCACTGCAGTACCTGTCCTGCACCGTGCCGCCTGGCACCACGCTGCTGGGCTGCGTGCTGGTGCCTGACGGTCCGGGAAGGCTGCCTCGCGGCATCCTGGCCGCCGCCCGGTCCATGGTGTCTGCCGTCTACGCCGAGACCCTCGCCATGCCCTGGATCGAGGAGTACCGGCTGCTCGACCCCCATCTCGGTGATGACTTGCCTCCGCTGCCTGCCGAGGCCGCCGCACTCGCTCGCCAGGTCGGCGAGCTTCTCAATCCCGTTAAGGAATCGGCATGATCATTGCATTGCCAGCCGTCCCCCGTGCCGCTGTAGGGCTGGCCGACTGCTCGTCCAGCGGCAATCCCGACCGATTCCACGTGGATGCGAGCTGCGGTGCCGGCGCAGTACCTCAGCTCAACGTGATCGTCAGCTACCTCGCCTGGGTGACCACCTTCATCGCCATTCTCGGCCTGATGGCGGTAGCCGTGCTGTGGGCTTACAACACCCACAACGGTGAGCAGGAGAACCTCCGCGCGCTGGGGCGCTGGGGTGCTGGCTGCCTGATCGCGGGGGGCAGCGGCGGATTCGTGAACTCGATCTTCGGATTCAACCTGTTCACCCCGCATCCTCAGGCGATCCCGGGCCTGGACGCCGTGCAGATGTGGCTCAATCGGGCTGCCTGGGTCGCGGGGATCCTGTGCGCGCTGGGGTTTATGTTCGTCGCGATCCAAGCCTGGCGCAATCACCGCAACGGCCACCCGATTGGCGAGGGCCTGGTCACCGTCACAACCTCACTGTTGCTGGTCTCCGGAGCCACCGGACTCACCTACGCGATGCTGCCGTGGTAGCCGGGCACAGCTCGGGGCCGGTCAGGGGCGCAGCGGTTGCCCTGGCGGTGCCGTCATGAGCCAGCTACCGGCCCGCGAGCCGGCTGAAGACCCATCCGAGGCCGGCGAGGAGCTGTGGGGTGGCAGGCGCTGGACTGCGATCGCCGCGGTTGGGTTCTTGACGGTCGTGCTGGCTCTGACCCTGCTTGTGGTTTTGAACAGCGGGGATCAGCGTGCCTCATCAAACGTGGCCGCCGGCCGGGGAAGTGCACCGTCGGTGACCGCCGCCGGCACCGCCACCTCGCTGCCGGCGGCCGGCCAGGCCCACGCCCAGCCGCTGACGGCAGCGCCGGCCGGGGTGACCTGGTGGCTGGTCGACGGGGTCGCGCTGCCGTTCTCCGCTACAGACGGGCCGCGCAGCACGACCGGGGGAGTGGCCTCGGGGTTCAGCCACAGCTCGGCGGGTGCCTTGCTGGCTTGCGTGCAGACGGCTTTGCGGATCGGTACGGTGAACCCCGCCAGCCAGGCCGGCGAGGTGCGAGCGATGGTGATCGGCGCGGGCAAGCCGGCGCTGTTGGCGTCAAGGCCGGCGACGGTGCCGGCGGTCAAGCCGCAGCAAGCCGCCTTCCGGTACCTGGCCTACACGCCGGATCGGGCGGTGATCAGCCTGGCGTGGCGGGTGACCGACGTCGCGTCGAACTCCAGCCGGTTCGTTGCTGTAGGCGAGCTGCAAATGGTCTGGGCCGGTGGTGACTGGCGGCTGGTGGGCGACGGCAGCCAACCGCCGCCACCGACCGGGCTGGACGCCCAGCTCACCGGCTACGTTCCGTTCGGCGGTGCGTGAGCATGGCCGGCGTCGGTGGTATCGGCTCCTGCATCAGCGACCCGCTCAGCTGCCCCGGCCAGATCGTTGGCGGTGCCGCCTCCGATGTGGCCTCGGCCGGGCTCAAGGCGCTGGCGGATAGCACGTTCGACTTTCTCGGCACCGTGCTGAAACTGCTCACCACCTTCTGGATGTCTACCCCGCCACCGGACCTGACCTCACCGCAGTCGCCGGTCACCTTGTTGCAGGCCGACCTGCGGCCCTTGGCGATGTTCGCCATGACCGTCGGGCTGCTGTTCGCCGCCATCAAGATCATGTGGACGGCCCGGTCAGGTCAACCCGGCGCGCTGGGCGAGGCGTTCAAGGGCATCGTGCTTACCGTCGTGGTGACTGGTGCCGGAGCGTTCTGCGTGTCAGTTCTGCTCAATGCGTTCGACCAGTGGGCGAGCGCCATCCTCGTGCAGGGTTTTGACGGCGTCGGAGTGGGCAAGCATCTCACCGAACTCGCTGCCACCCACGGGCCGCTCGGATCGGTGTTCACGATCGCCCTGTACGGGCTTGCGGCGCTGTCCTCGTTGGCGCAGTTCGCGGTGATGCTCATCCGCAATCCGGTGGTAGTGCTGCTATGCGTGGCCTGGCCGATCAGCGCAGCCGGTGCGGTGACCAAGGAGGGTGGTGAGGCGTTCCGGCGCATCACCGCATGGCTGCTGTCCTGGTCGGTCTACAAGCTGGTCGCCGCGATCGTCTATGCCACCGCCTTCGCCATGGTCGGCGACAGCAGGGACGAACTCGGCACCGTCGAGGGTGGCCTGCTGCTGGTCGTGGCGATCTTAGCGTTGCCCTCGCTGCTGCGGCTGATCACGCCAGCCGCGCAGGCGATCTCCTCGGGCGGCGGCCAGTTGATGATGGTTGGCGCCAGCGCCGGCGGCCAGATGCTTGGCGCGGCGGCGATCACGCGCACGGGGCAAGCGGTGCACACCCATCAGGTCGGCAAGCCCACCCCGTTCTCCCCAGTCAGCGGTGGCAGTCCCGTCGGTTCAGCATCCACCGGTGGCCACCTGCCGCCGTCAGCCTCCGGCGGGCGTTCGCCAGGCACTTCACCACCAGGCGGCACCAGCGTTACCTGGACTGCTTCAGGCGCTGGCGCGGGTGGAGCGATCCGCGCCGGTGCCGCCGCGATCGGGCCGACCGGTGCTGGGGTGGCCGCCGCTAGCCAGGTGACCCGGCTCGCTCAGCAGCAAGCTGCCGCAGCGACCGGCGCCACCGACTCCGCGACAGGAGACACCCGTGACTGACCAGGTACGCCGCCGGTATGCCGCACCGATGCCGGTCTCATCGCCCGGCATCGGCCCGCTGAGGTTCAGCGCCAGCGTGCTGGTTTTCGTGGTTCCGGTCATCGCGTTGCTGATCGCAATGCGGGCCGGTACGGGCGCCGCGGTGCTGTTCTTGTTCGCGGCCAGTGCGTTGGCCGCTCCGCTGGTCGCTCACCGCCGCGGAAGGCCGCTGTACGTGGCGATCGGCCAGCGGCTGCGACGGGTGGCGGCCGAGCGGGCCGGGGCCACCGTCTACCGGTCCGGGTTGTTCGGAGTCACCCCGGACGGCGCGCTGCGGCTGCCCGGCCTGCTCGCCAGGACGGAGTGCTGGTCGGTGCCGTCCGACGGGCTGGGCCGGCCGTTCGCGTTGATCGAGTTGCCGGCCTCGCGGCAGTGGGCGGTGGTGCTGCGGGTGGTGCCGGAAGGCGGCGCACTCGTCGATGCCGAGGCTCGGGATCTGCGGGTGGCCGAGTGGGGGCAGCTGCTGGCAAGCGCCGGCCAGATCGCGCGTGGCGCCGCGCTGCTCAGCGCCACCGTAGAGACGCTGCCTGACGACGGGGCGCTCCTGCAGGCGCACGTGGCCAGCCTGCTCCAGCCCGGCGCACCGGCCTTCGCCCGTGAGGTGCTCACCGCCATCGCGCTGGAGCTGCCTACCGGGGTTTCGGCCACCGTGGGGCACGTCGCGATCACCTTCACGGAAAGGTCGCTCGGCATCGAGCATTCCGCGTCTCGCGAGGCGCGAGCCGAGACCGCGGCGGCCGAGTTCGGCAGGATGCTGCCCGACCTGTCCGCGCAACTTGCCGCGGCCGGCACCAGCACCGCCGTCCCGCTGGATGCCTGGGCGCTGTCGCGCCGGATCAAGGAAGCATTCGATCCCGCCGCGGTCCTGGAGCACGCGGAGCTGGCCGCCGCCGGCCAGCCAGTACGGGTCCGGTGGGAGGACTGCGGACCTCGGGCGGCCGACGACCTGATGCGCCGCTACCTGCACGACTCCGGCGCCTCGGTGGTGTTCGAGGCCACCCGGATGGCCCGCGGCAGCGTCACCGACACCCTGCTGGAGACCTTGGCCGGCCCGATGCGGCACGCGCCGCGCAAGCGGCTCATCCTGCTGTGCCGGCCGATACCGGTCGATCAGGCCGCCGCGAAGGTCGACCGCGGCGTGAAAACCGCCATCAACCGCGTCAACAGGCGCAAGGGACCGGTGCATGCCCACGACGCAGCGAGCCTGATCGCCGCCGAACGCGCCGCGGCCGAGGAAGCCGCCGGCGCCGGCGTCACGGACCTGTCGCTGCTGCTCACCGTCACCGCCAACACCGCAGCCGGCGAGGACGTCGAGGAAGCCGCTGCAGCGGTCTCCCGAGCCGGCCGGGCGCACTTCGGCCTGACCCGGGTCGACGGCGGGCACGCCGCAGCGTTCGCCATCGGGCTGGGCATCGGGCTGGATCCCTGGAGCCTCGCCGTCGTGCCGACCAGCCTCCGGGAGCACCTATGACACGGAGCAACAAGCACCAGGCCGGCCGCCGAGGCGGGCCACGGAAGCCACGCGCGATCCGGCACCACCACCGCGATAGGTGCACCGCGCGCGGCTATGCGGGCGCCGGCGGCGGCCGGCCCGCCTTCCTGCCGATCCCGCTGCACTGGCGCGGCACCACCCGCCAGGTCTGCGGCCTGTACCCGTTCGGGGTTCCGGGGGCGTTGCCGCTGGTGGGTACCCCGATCGGCCGGCACCAACGCTCCGGCGGACGGGTCTGCTTCGACCACATCTCCTGGTTCCAGGCCGGACTGATCGCCAACCCCTCGGTGCTCATCCTCGGCATGCCCGGGTTGGGCAAGTCCACCCTCACAGGCAAGCTCGCCCTCGGCTGTGCCGCCCAGGGCTACACCCTCCTGGTGCCGGGTGACACCAAACCCGACTACACCGCCCTCGGCACGGAACTGGGTTGCGAGATCCGCACGGTCAAGCGCTCCGGCGGTTGGGCACTCAACCCCTGCGATCCGGGCGGCATGATCGCCGCCGCCGACCGGATCGGCGGGACGGTGGGGGAGGAGTTGCGGGGCGAGGCGATCGGCCGGGCCGTGACCCTGCTCGCCGCCCTGGTCGAGCTGTGCCGCAAGGGGCCGGTCGCCGACTACGAGGAGTCGGTCCTCGGCGCCGCTCTTCGCCAGCTCTACCAGCAACCCGGCACGGTGCCGGTGATCGCCGACCTGCGGGCACTCATCGCCAGCCGACCAGCCGCCTTGTGGGCCGAGCTCGAGCTGGAATACCCAGGTGGTGATGGGCAATCCCCGCTGGCGGTGGTGAGCGAGTACGACCATCTCACCCTCCCGCTGCGCCGCTCCCTGCGGGCGCTCATCGGCGGCAAGTACGGCGACGTGTTCACGCGCCCCACCCAGCGCTGCCCGCTTACCGCCGGCATCGTGGTCGACACCTCGGCAATCAAGGCTGGAAACAAGGACTTCCTCGCGGCCGTGCTGCTAGCCGCCTGGTCGGACACCTACGGCCAGGTCGAAGCCGAGGGCGCGCTGGCCGCAGCCGGCCTCGCGCCCAAGCGGCTGTACTGCATGGTCCTCGACGAGATGTGGCGGGTCCTCGAACTCGGCGGCAGCCTGCCCGAACGGGTCAACGAGCTCACCAGGCTCAACCGCACTGACGGTGTAGGGCAGATCATGGTCGCCCACTCCGCCAACGACCTCAAGGACACCGGCTCGGCCCGCACCGACGGCATCGGCGAGCGCGCCGGCGCCATCATCATCGGCGGCGTACCCAAGAAGGAACTCGCTCGGCTGGACGAGCTGATCACCCTCACCAGCAGCGAGGAAGAGGCCCTGACCAGCTGGTACTCCGTTTCCCGGGAACGGCTCACCGAATCCGAACGCGACCAGCAAGGCCGGCTGCTGCGGCCCCCGCCACCCGGAGCCGGACGGTTCCTCATCAAGACCTCGGCCGATCAGCCCGGAATTCCCGTCCAGGTCGTGCTCACCAGCGTCGAACAGGCCTGGGGCGGCCAACGAACCTCCCGCCGCTGGGACCGCGAGGACACCACCAGCACTGGCAGCGAAGGAGCAGCCTGATGGCCACCGATCAGCAACCCGAAGAAGCCGCCACGAAACCCGTCGCTGCGGCAGGAAGCTTCGCCGGCAGCCTCGTTCAAACCAGTATCTACGGCCGCTTCCGGCAACAGCCGGCGGGAAGCGCCGGCGCTGAGCTGGCCGAGCCGATCCTCTCCAGCGACATTCTCCTTGCGGCGAGTGCGCAGGATACGGCGGCGGCTCAGGCACGGTTGGCTCGGTCGCAACTGCTGGAACCGCCTGCTGCCGCGCCAGCGGCGCCGGTCATGGGGCCGACCTCGTGACGTCGCGGCGCGGCGGCACCAGCGGCAGCGTGTTGCCGGTGGCGCTGTCGCTGATCCTGTTCGGCGGCGCATTCGCGGTGATGCTGCCCCTGGCCGGGCAGGCCGTCGCAGCCTGGCTGATCAGCGGCCGCTGGATGTGGCCGCACCAGCCGCTGCAGGGCCTGCGCGGCCTGCTGAACGGCCGGGCTGGTGTGACGGTGGCAGAAGCGGGGCAGCTGCCCTCAGCCAGGGCGGCATGGACGTGGACAGCCGCGCTCGGCGTGCTCCTGCTTGGCCTCCTCGGGCCGCTCTGCTGGCTCCTGCTGTCCGGTGGGAGGCATGGTGGCTACGCCGGGGCGGGCGAGGCGCGGCGGATCGTGGGTGCCCGGCGGCTCCGCTCGGCCCGGCGGGAACTGCGCCCGGATCTCTACCCGGGCCGCCTGACCGGGCCGCGATTCGACCCGTCCCAATGCGGGATCCGGATCGGCCGGCGTAACTGGCGGCGCGGGGTTGAGGTGTGGTCACGGGCCGACCGGACGCTGGGGGTGATCGGGCCGCAGGGCTGCGGCAAGAGCCTGGACACGCTCCTTCCGGCGCTGATCGGCTGTCCGGGTGCGGCACTGGTGACGATGACCAAGCCGCAGGATCTGCTACTGGTCTGGGCCGAGCGTGCCCGCGGCAGCCGGCCGGTGCTGGTGCTGGATCCGTTCGACCTGGTACCCGGACTGCCCCAGCTGATCTGGAACCCGATCACCGGTTGCGCGGACGCGGCCACCGCGGTCCGGCGGGCGAAGGCCTTCGCGGCCGGCACCATTCGGCGCTCGGCCAGCAGCGGTGCCGATGACTCGGCGGCCCAGTTCTACGCCGCCGAGGCGGTGAAGGTGCTGGCCGGCTTCTTCCATGCCGCCGCGCTCACCAGCTGCGGCTTGGACGGCCTGGTCGGCTGGGTGGCAAGTCCCGACTCCGCAGCCGAGGCGGTCGAAGTGCTGCGCCGGCATCCGATGGCCGAGCCGTTCATGGCCGACCAGCTCGCCTCCGCGCTGTTCAATACCGATCCGCGCACCGCGGGCAACACCGTCACCACGGTGCACCAGGCGATGGAGCCGTTCCTGCAGTCGGCGTTCCGAGTCCGGTTCATGCCCAGCGACGAGCATCCGGCGACCGACATCGCCGAGGTGATCCGCCGTGGCGGCACCATCTTCCTGCTGGGCCGTGAGGACCCCTACTCCTCGGCCAGCCCGCTGATGACCGCGGTAGCCGAGCACGTGATCGAGACCGCTCGCCGGATCGCCGAGACCAGCCCGCTCCATCGGCTGGTGCCGTGGATGCTGTGCGTGCTCGACGAGCTGCCCTCCACCGCGCCGATCCCGAGCCTGGCGGTGAGCATGGCCAACGATCGCGCGCTGGGCATCGGCTACCTGTGGGCCAGCCAGACCCGTCGGCAACTCATCGAGGCCTTCGGCCGGAATGGGGCCGATTCGGTGGTCGCGCTGTCCAACAACCTCCTGATCTTCGGCGGCGGCAAGGACCCGGACTTCTACCGCGATATCGCCGAGCTGCTGGGCGACGCTCCCGCGTCGACGAGTCATCGCGGGGATGCGGACTACATCGCGGTGGTCCAGCGCGGGGAGTTGCGCCGGCTGCGGCCGGGCCAGGCGGTGCTGATCGCCGAGCACGCCCGTGGCATCAAGATCCGCCTGCGGCGCTGCATCCATGGCACTCGTGGCTCAGCACTCCTGCGGCAGGCAAGGCAAACCGGCGCCGTGGTGGACCGAGCCCGAGCGCAGGCGCTGCCGGCCGGCGACCGCACCGCGCAGGCGGTGGCCTGGTCGCGGGAGAACCGGCTCGCGGCAGGCCGCTGATGCAGGCAACGCCCGAGGCCAGCACCGGCTGCCCACCCGCACCGCCCCTGGTGCGCATCGCGGGGCGGAAGCTGATGATCGCGCGCGCCGGTACCAAGGAGGAGCGGGAGTCGCTCGGACCGCTGGAACTGCTACCCCGGCCATGGCTACCGCACACCTGCCACCCCAGCCTGTTGCGAGTGCTGCTGCGCTGGCTGGACGAAGTGGCCGGTTGGCTCAACCACGACTACACCTGGAAGCTTGCGCGGCCGATACCGGACTGCTGGCCCGAGCATCCGCACATCCTGCACGAGCTGGCCGCGCTCGCGTGGCTGCGACTGATCGCGGAGCAAGCGCTCGACCCCGGCCCGCTCGAGGACTGGCAGCGGTACGCCTTGCCCAGCTTCTACAACCGGCTTGCCGAGCGGCTCGGCAACGGCTGCGCCACCAAGCATGACCCATGGCCCGGCACCCCGAGGCATGCCGGCTACAGCGCCCCCGACGCCGTCCACGCCCGCCAGGAAGCCTTCGAGCGCCTGGTCAGCCAACAACACCAAGCACGAGAACGCGACGAGCGCCCCGCACAACTGGAACTGGGCGGTCCCGAATCCGATTCGCCAGAGCAAGCAGGGAAATCCTTTGATCACTAAAGCCAGTGCCACCTGCCCGCCACGCACCAGCCACCCGGCCCTGCGGAGCGAGCACCCGCCAATGAAGATCCTGCGGACTCCCCGGCACGATGAGTGCGGGTTTGTCGGAAAGCCGAGCACGCCGGGGCGAAACGCGCTCGCTCTGCGCCGGCATGCCTGTGACCGGCACCGGCAGCTGCGGGACAGACAGCTGCGCCGGCGACAAGCACTGGCGCGCATCGACCGATCACCGAAGCCATGCCCGCACAGCCGGCGCAGGCACCGGCATGCCACACCGGCCTGTTACCGGTTCGATGAGTGCCGCTGCTGGCCCTGTACCCGGGCGAACAGCGCGGTGGCGGCACGCCGGCGCCGGCTGAAGGGGTACCGCCGGTGGGAGCCGTTCGCCGAAGCCGATCCCGTACGAAGGCATCTGCGGGAGCTGATGGCGGCCGGGCTGGGCCTGGCCCGAATCGCAGAGCTATCCAGAGTGGCGCGCAGCGTGCTGGCCGATCTGGTACACGGCCGGCTGGGCCGTGACGGGATGCGCCGGCCAGTCACCCGGCTGCGTAGCGGCACTGCAGACCGCATCCTTGCCGTATCCGCTGACGCCAGCGCGCTCACCGGGGAGGCCTGGGTGGATGCCGCCGGTACCCGTCGCAGGCTGCAAGCTCTGGCCTGCCTCGGCTGGCCGCAGGTGCGCCTGGCCGAGCGGGTCGGGGGATCCGCCGAACGAGTCCGCCGCCTCCAGTTGGGCGGCACCCGCGTCCGCAAGGCAACGGCCGAGGCTATCGCCGCGGTCTACGAGCAGCTGTGGGATACCCCAGCGCCGGAGGTCACCCAGCGGCAGCGCCGCACGGCCGAGCATGCCCGAGCGCTGGCCAGGCGGCACCAGTGGGCACCACCGATGGCCTGGGACGACGAGCTCAATCCCATCGACGACCCAGCGGCGGAACCTGACCTGGGTCAGCGGGTTCGCCGATCCAAGCTGCCACCAGCCGACGAGCTGCGGTTCCTGCTGGCACACGGCGAGTCGGAGGACACGATCGCCCGCCGGTTCGGGGTCAAGGCCGGCGCGGTGACACGGGCCTTGCAGCGTGCCCGCCTCGAGGCCTCGACCGCATCCCAGCGCGCCGGAGCGGCCGGCTCCGCTGAAGGGACAGCCGCATGAGCAAAAACCTCCGCATGAAGGAAGGCAGTTCGAGGAAGGCGCCCTCACACCGCCGTGGTGGTAGAGAGCCCCTCGCATTCGTGGATCGGCGGGCGGGCCGGCACCGGCCACCCACCCGGGAGCACGGCAGGTCTAGGCGATGGTGGATGGCCGCAGGAGTTGCCAGCCTGCTAGCGGTCCTGATTCCATCGGCGGCAAAGGGAGATACGGCACCAGCGGGTTCGAACGGGTCGGTTGGCCTGGTCCGCAACGATACCTGGATCGGCTTCTACGAGGTGCCCGGCATCAGCGGATCGGTGGTGTGTGGCCACAACGGCGACGGCTCCTGGTACCCCGACGGGCCCTATTCAGCTGGGCAGGTGGTGGCGACCTCGGGGGATGGTGCGGCCGTGGCCTGGCTGCTGGACCACTACGCGGCCACGACCGACCCCGCCACCGCAGCGGCGATCGATGCGATCAACTCCCGGTACGGCTCCAATGACGGCGGCCTGGATGACTACAACATCGCGATCGGCGCCGGCCTGGGCGGGACGATCAGCACGCTGCTGGCCGACGGCCGGGACAGCGCCGGCCCGTACGCCATCTCGATCACCGGCCTGGTAACCGCGGCGACGGGGCACTTCGACACCACCTACACCGCGGCGGTGCACGTCCGCTCTGCCTCCGGCAACCCGATCACCGGCAAGGTGGTGACCCTAGCCGGCCACGGCGCGCACCTGTTCACCTCGTCGGTCACCACGAACCGTGCGGGTGACGCGTCGTTCCAGTACAGCGTGCCGTCCAGCGTCCCCTCACCGAACTTCACCATCGACGCGGCCACCACCGTCCCGGTCCTCATGCGCTACAGCTACCTCGGCCCGTCCGCGCCGCACATGCCGCAGGATGTCGTCGGCTCCAGCACCCGGCCGGTGAAGACCACCGCGGCCGGCGCGGTCAACCCCTACCTGTCCAATCTGACCTTCATCAAGTACACGGCCGGCGACGCTAGCAAGGCCCCAGTGGCCGGCGCGGTGTTCTCGGTAACCGACGTGACCCAGGGCCGCGCGCTCGGCTCCTTCACCTCCAAGACGGTGCCGGTATCGCTGGCCGGGGCAAACGTCATGGCTGGCGACACCTTGAGGTTCGTCGAAACCCAAGCGCCGCCCGGTCATTACAGCCAAGGACCGGTGACCGTCACCATCCCGGCCACCGCGACCAGCGGATACCAGGTGAAGATCCCCAACCCACTCACCCCGGATCCCGCGGTGACCACGAAGGTGAACGCGGCACTGGCGGCCATCACCACGGTGCTGGCCGACCAGGTCACCATCAGCGGAAACGACGGGGAGGACGGCACCGATACCGCTACCCTGCTCGGACCTCTCCAACCCGGAACTACCGATGGTGGCCCAAGGCCGTCCGGTACGGCGGCTAGCGCGTGCGCGACGATCACCGCTCAGCAGTGGGCCGCCGCGCCGGTAGTCGCCAGCTACATCGTGCCGGTAGAAGGATCGGTGAGCGGAGGGAACGGCACCATCACCGTTACCGGCACCAGCCCTGCTACAGCCGGTACCGGGCCGGGCTGCTACGGCTGGCGACACCACCTCGCTCTGAGCCCGTCCGGCGCCATCGCCGACAGCATCCCTACCGATCCGGGTGAGACCACCCTGGTCATGTACCCGGCGGCCAGCACCCGCATCAACACCTGGCAGGCGACCATCGGCAGCTACCTCACCGACACCCTCACCGTCGCCGGAACCTATGGGCAGCCGGTCCGGGTCACCGGACACCTGCAGAGCGCGGACCCGGAACGAGTCGGGCGCGTCCTGGAGTGCCCGCTAGCCGATAGCGGCGCCTGGAGCAAGGCCGCCACGGTCGCCATCATCCCGGCGTTCACCGTGACGGGGGACGGGCCGCACGCGGTACCCGGCCGCTACCTCACCACGCAGGCCTCCTGTTACACCTTCACCTATCAGATAACCGTTGCCCTGGATACAGACTCACCGGATCCCAGCGCGCGCAGCATCCCGATCAACCTGCCTGCCGGTGACCCGGGCGAGAGCGCTCTGATCAGTGCACCCACGATCACCACCAGCTCCAGCGCGACCATGACCAGCCCGGCCACCACCATCACCGACCAGGTCCGCATCCAGGGCCTGCACCTACCCGCCGGTGACACCGCCACCCTGCGGGCCTACTACCTGGGTGCCGAACCGGTGCTACCCATCGCCGGCGGCGACTCAGACGCGCCGGCCTGCCCCAATACCGCGGTGCTCGACCAGATGCCGGCCGAGGGCCGACCAGCCACGGCCGGGTGCAATCCGACGGGCTGGGAGCACACCCCGATCGCCGCTTTGCCCCCGCCGATCACTGTCACCGGCGACGGCAGCTACACCACCGACCCGATCACCCTTCCGGCGCAGGCCGGTTACGGCACCTGGGTGGAGACCCTCACCTATAACGGGATCACGGTCGCGCTGACCCTCGCAGGCACGCCGAGTGAGACCGTCCACGCGGTCGCCCCGACGATCAGCACCACCATCACAAGCGCTGACCCATCGGGCGGCCACGCCACCGTCAGCGACACCCTTACCGTGACCGGCCTGCGGTTGCAGCCGGGCGACACCGCCAGCATCAGCGCTCACGTACTCTCCACGGCCAGCGACGGAACCAGCTGCGCCGACATCGACTGGTCCGTCGCCGACCACGTAGGCGAGCCCAGCAGTCTCGACCTGCCCGGCGATGGCCGCTACACCACCTCACCCGTCCCCGTCGGCCTGGGGTGCCACACCTACTACGAGCAGCTCGTCATCAACGGTCGGCCGGTGGCCACCGGGGCAGAGCAGGCGGGTCAGCCAAGTGAAACCCTGCTCATCACCGCACCGGCCGGACCGGTCCCGAGCGACACAACTACGTCCACTCCCGGGACGAGCGATAGTCCCAGCGGGACACCCACACCCAGCACACCCAGCAGCCCGCAACCGCGGCCCACCGGATCAGCGCCGAGCCCGTGGCGGCCACCAACTGTCGCGGGTGGCGGCGGGCACTCTCTCGCGTTCACCGGCATTCGCACCGGCGTTGCTGGGATACTCGGTGGGTCGGCAATTGCCGTCGGCTGTCTCGCACTCTTACTCGGGCAGCGTCGCGGCACCAAGCCTTGAGGTTTAATTTAGCCTTCTCACGAACCCCTATCGCGGATCGCAGTCCGGTTGGGCCGTTCACCGTTGACGCCGCCGTCCCGGTATTGGTAGTGACACACTTGCCCCAGGTCGCCGTAACCAGCTTTGGCGATAGGTCGGAGTGGACGCGAAAATTGACCTTCGGTGAGTTAATTCGATGGAACTCGAACGGCGGTTATATGCCCGGTGCTTCACTTCCGGCGCGGGTCTGGCTGAGAGTATTAGTGAAGGCTAAGCGCGCTCAAGATTGTCACGGAGGAGCAACGGCATTCGTTCTAACTCATCCGCGCTACTCCAGGTATCGCGCTGCCCATGCTGTTGAGCCAGTCGGCATGGTTTGTAGTGTACGTAGTATGGACGCTGGCCGCTGTCTGGATGCGGCCGACGATCCCGATCGGGTTCCATCCAATTTTCCCGGTGTCGCAAATGATGTCGCCGCTTCCACAGACCGTCTCGGTGACTGGCTGAAGAGATCGGCGGATGTCAGCGTCTCCGGTTCCGCAAAGGTCGGCACTGCTGAAGCTCTTCGCGGCATGGCACACGCCGTAACCATTCGTTGAGGCATCGCCGTAATCGTGATTGGCGTGTCGTCCAGATACAGCGGCCGCATCGCCAATAAGACCGATGTATCCGATCTGGGACAGGATGGGATCTTTGCTGGCGAAATCGTTGAGGGTCCGGTGAATTACCAGCGCACCTTGCGAGTAGCCAACAAGAATAAATACGGGGCTGACGTGTTGTTCTGCGCAGACCCGGTGCACGTTGTTTAGATAGCCGGCGAGTTGATTCTCTCCATCCGCGATGCTGTTGACGTAGGCGGGAACATTGGTGTTGAAGAACCTATCTTCCGGATGGAGGCTAACGAGGCCTTGTGAGAGCACATTCACTCCCAGCGCCTGGTAAGGCAGTTGGTAAAACTCCACGCGGCCGTTGCCGTGGTAGGCCTTCTTCATGGCTGTGTAGACGGCTTGCGTTTCCTTCGAATTGCCCCAGTCGGTGGTGCTTGTTGCAAGCTCGCCCGAGCCGCGGGCGCTGATAAAGTAGTAGTTCGCGCACGCGGTTGCTTGTAGGTTCCCGGATGCAATGTGATAGACATATCGGCCTGGCGTGTTCGGCCCCAAATTTGAGTGCAGGCGAAGGCCGGTGTCAGGGTTGGTGTCAAGGAAGGCCCCTGTTTGCAGACTGCCAGGCATTTGGTAGAAGTGTGTCGGGTTGCCATCGCCGGCGGAGAATCCTACGCCGGCTGACAGGTTGCTGGCTTGGCCGGCATCCCACTGGATCGAGTTGTAGTTGAGCACGATATCGAAGTCGCCAAAGACGTCGTTGTTAACAAGGATGAGCTGGACGTCGACTTTCCGGTCGGCACGGGATGCGAAATAGCCGACGTGCCGCCAGTTGACACAAAACGCGGCACGGCCGCCGTATGTGGTCGCGCCGTAACTTGTGATCCCCGACTGAGTGGATCGAGTGTCGATGTCGGCAAAGAATGCCGCGATCATAGGCGGCGTGTCAGCTTGAATGGTGAAGGGCGTGTAGGTTGACATGGGCGCATCAAATGTGATGTTGCCGTTGTTGTTGATGTATGCAGCGGTCTCCGGAATTCCGTAGAAGTTAAGCTTGAACGGCAGCGAGACCTTGCTGGTTGAGCCGTCATCGTTGCGGGCGAGTTGGTGGTCGTAGCAACCTTGGGTCGTGACGATGGCGGTGCCCGGTGCAGAGGCGTCGGCGGTCGTAGGCTGAGCCAGCGCCAAGGCGGACAGCCCGAGCAGGGTGCATGCCAGGCCTGACGTCCATCGGGTGAATCGACGAGGCTGGAGCGCGGGCTTGCGATTCATCCGGCTCGCTCCTGAGAGGTAGGCATTGACGTGCAGGTTTAAGAATCGGCAGGTCACTGTCTACGCCGTCCTCTGAAGAGCGGCGTCGATATCTTTGCTCGTCCCCTCTACGACCGTTACCGGGTCTGGAGTACCGGTGCCGTCGGCAGGCTGGTTGTTGTAACACTGGGCCTGGTGTGCATCGTCGGGGTAGAAGCAGATGGTGTAGTCGCCCGGATTGAGGTTCGACATCGTGTACGTGCCGTCGGATGCTGTTTGCACTGACGCTTGGCTGCCGGTGTCAGCGTTCGGGAAGGCGTCGACCTCGACGCCCGCCAGCCGCGTTCCTGTCGCTGCGTCTATGACAGTGCCGTTGATGCCGCCGGACACCGGAAGTGAGAAGTCGACCGCTGCCGTGGTCGCGCCGGCTGAAACGTCTACGAGATCCGGGGACCCGCTCCCATCCGCAGCCTGATTCTTGTAGCAATGCGATTGCGCGCCAAAGTTCGCGGTCAAAGTTGGGTAAGCGCACACGGCATATGAACCCGCAGGCAGCCCAATCGCGGTGTAAGTGCCGTCGCTTCCGGTGTCAGCGTAGTAGGTCACCGAACCGTCTGACGCTGAGATTTCGACCAGAGCCGCAGAGACCGGACCACCTCCGGTTGTGATAGTCCCGGAGATGCTCCCCGAGCCTTCGAGCGCTGCATCGATTCCGCTCCTTGTTGCTCCCGCCGTCACGGTGACTGGGTCCGGCACGCCGGCAGCACCCTGGTGGTCGTAGCACTGGGACAAGGGCCCATTGGCTGCGACATTGGGATAGAAGCACACGGCGTAGGTACCAGGCGCGAGTCCGCTTATGGTGTAGTCCCCGTTGCCATCAGTGAATGTGTCCAACTGTCTGCCAACCCCACCCGTTGGGAACACCGCGACGTCGGCGCCCGAGATCGCGGCTCCGGTCGATGCCGAGGTCACGGTTCCGGAGATCCCTCCCGCTTGGGCGAGCTCGGCATCCACCCCGACGACCTTGGTGTGAGCAGCTACCGTCACAAGGTTCGGAGCAGTGCTACCGTCGGCCGGCTTGTCGCGATAGCACTGGGCGATGAATCCGCTGCTGTCATTGGACGGGTAGAAGCAAACTTGATAGTCGCCAGCTACTAACCCAGAGACCACATAGCTTCCGTCAGCCGCGGTTGTCGTATAGCTGGGGGCGCCTGCGGCATCGGCAAGGCTTACTACGATGTTCACACCGGGTACTGGCCGGCCGTCGGCGGCCCCAATGACTGTGCCGGACAGAGCTGCCGGTACGAACAGCGTCCCGTCAATGGATTTAGTCTCAGCACCCGCGGTTACTGTCACTGCAGTCGCCGTACCCGCATCGTTCAATGGCCGGCCGTCGTAACACTGGCCCTGGTAGCCGTTAGGATTATTCGTAGGGGGGTAGAAGCACACCCGGTAAGTGTCGGCGGCTAAGCCTGTCACCGTGTACGTGCCATCGGCGATGGTAGTTGCGGCAGCGGAGAAACTGCCCGTTGTCGAAACGACATCGATATTGACGCCCGCCACTCCGGCAGCCACTCCATCTCTTACTGTCCCCGAGATGGTGCCTGCCGGCTGGAGAGCGGCATCAACGTGGGCGACCGCCTGTCCAGCGGCAACCGTGACCGGGACCGGGGTCTGATCGCCGCCCACGATCTCGTTCGGGTAACACTGGGATATCCAGCCAGCGCCGGCCGATGGCGGTATGAAGCACACCACGTATGAGCCGGCTGCCAGACCTACGGCCTTGTAGGTCCCGTCGGTCGCGGTGGTTGCGCCTACACCGACACCGCTCGAGTCTGCCGATGCGATTTGCACGCTGACCCCTGTGACGGGCCTGTTGGAAACTGCGTCAATCACGGTGCCCGCCAGGGAAGCCTGTTGTGGAACCGAGCCCGCGGTGTAGTAGCCGGCGAGGTCGGCGATGAGTTGGACGCTGCCGGGTGCGCCGTTGAACAGGGCGATCTTGCCGTCGGCGCCTACCGGGACGACTACCTCGTTG
>Ga0326721_10000142_pt1 | contig 31345 bp, 49 predicted proteins | sample SGPome_FD_203951 | JGI IMG/M metagenome (GOLD analysis project Ga0326721, IMG submission 203951) | Soil microbial communities from Southern Great Plains, Lamont, Oklahoma, United States - SGP_1_2016 | ecosystem: Engineered > Artificial ecosystem > Soil microcosm > Unclassified | place: USA...
GCAAAAGATCAAGACAACGATGTAGATGCCGAGGAATGCGTAGGCCATCGCTCACTCCTTCAAGGTGAAGCCGAACAAGCCAATCAGAGTCAGCACCAGACCCAAAGCGGCCATGACAGGCTCGTGATCGACGTAGCCGAGCGATCCGAAGGTCACGCCGAAGAACAGCAGGAAGATGGAAAGGAGGCGGGTCATCTAGGCCTCGGCTTTCTGCTTGGCGCGCTTTGGCTTGGCCCACTGGAAGTCATTGCAGGAGACTTCACGAGGAACCCCGGTCAGTTCTTCAAACCGCGTTGCGTGGTCCTTTGGAACGTAGGCGTTCCGCTTCCAAGCGTTAACCGCCTGGCGGGAAACCTGGAGCTGTCGTGCTAAGCGCGACTGGATTCCGCGCTGGTCGAAGATGTGGGTCCATTCGGTCATGCGCACAGTATGTCTTAAACACACATGTGTCGTCAATCCTGGATGAACAACTGACTTGTCATGAAGGAACGGCCTCTTATGCTCAAAACATGAGTGAACAAGAGACCTTCGGCGACCGCTTACGCAGGCGCATGAAAGAGAAGAACATCACCATGCCCGAACTCGGGCGTGGGCTGAAGCCGCGAAAAAACGGGGTGTTGGACGGGGATTTAGGTCGAGCTGCGGTCTATGGGTGGCTGAACGGGAATGGCTTTCCCAACGTAATGCAGCTTGCCGCTATATGCCAAAAACTTGATACAAGCGCCGACTTTCTGCTTTTTGGTAATAAGGTTGCCGTCAGCCCGAAGGTGGAGCGTGCCGCACAAGTAATGATGGAACTGTCCGATGAGGAGCGGCTTGCTTTGTTTGCTGTCATCCAAGGGCCGTCAGTTTCAGATGAGCAGGTCGAGCAAGTAATGCCGATTACTAGGGCTGCCCCCTTCAGGTATGAGCCAAAGACCGCGAAGAACCCTTTGCTGCCGGCAGAGCATTCCCAGCAGGCCAAACAGGCCACAGGAACTGACGACCCAGCACGCCCAACGCTGCGCCGCGGCATGTCGGGCCACGTCCAATTCATAGGAAGCACCACTCCGGCGAAAGGAGCCCCTGATGGCAAAAGTGACAGAGATTCGCGAGTACCGCGCGAAAAACATTCGCGCGACTCTTGAGGAAATGATTCGGCTGGTTGACTCCGGCGAGATGACCGGTCTGGCGTTCGCCTGCAAGATCGGCGACTCGCACCACGGAATCGGACTGGCTGGCGACTACCGCGATGACCCGGCCCAGGTGCTGGCGGTGACCGCTCGAATCAAATACCTGATTAACCAGATGCTCGACGGGCAGACGAAGCCCGATACGAACTTCGGCGTCCTTTGACAAAGAGCCTTCGAGGGAAAGATGCCATATCAGCTTGTGCACGACTACATCAGCCGCGACACCGTGGAAGCGCTGGAAACGCTTTTAGAGGGGGCTAAGGCCGGCGATGTCACCGGGATTGCATTCGCCGTGACACTCAAACGCAATCGCTACGTCACGAATGTGGCGGGCATGTGCTACAAGAACCCCACTTTTGCTCGGGGGATGATCGGTGCGCTCGGCGACGAGCTAGCTGGCATCATTCATGGCCGCGATCCACAAGAAACGCGATAGGGAGACAGGCGCCCGCTTTCGCCTGGTAGATGGAGAAGCAACATGAAGACCGTAGCTTTGGCCTGTGCGACTTTCTTGGTTTTAGGATGTGCTGAGCAACCCAGAAATGCAAATTACCGGCCGCCCCGTGCCGACGAGCTGCGGCCAGGTGATACCCCGCCCTCGCCCGGTCCATTCGTCGAGTCCACAGTTCCAAGCGGTGTGCAGCCCCAACTACCAACCCGCTCCTACCAGCCTCTACCCACCCCTTATCAAGTCCCTGTCTATCAGATGCCGATCCAGCGGCAGACCAATTGCACAAGCCAGCGAATAGGGAACCAGATTTACACAACATGTAACTGACCCATTCGCCCGACTCAATCCTGTAGGCCGCCCTTGAGGCGGCTTTTTTACGCCCGCGTTATGCGCCTATGTCCGTTTTAGCCATACAGCATATGACAACGTATTCTATGGCAGATGTACGTCTTGGATTGACATCTAAGTTCATCTGAGACACACTTCATCCCAAGGCAGCAAACCGCTGCATCACTTGGAGATGAAGATGTTCCCTCCCGAAACTGTCAGCCGCCGCATCTGCCCCCGGCACCAGGTCATCGTCGTTCAGTCCTCGCCTGTAGAGCTTGAGGCAGAACTGGCGCCGCTCGAATTCAGCATCCCCGGCTTCCAGTCGCGCATTCGACCGCTGACGCTGGAAGAGCTTCATTCCATGGACCTCGTCCGCAGTGCTGCTGCTGGGCATGGTGGGGTGAAGTCGTGAGCGCGGCGTTTACTCCGGGGCCGTGGGAGACGAATGGGCCTTTCGTTAACTCCCAAGCCGTCACTGGAATTGCCGATTGTTCGCGCGGCGACATAGCAGAGAACTGGTCCGGTAGCGACTTCATTACGGGTCGAGAAGAAGCCAACGCTCGCCTGATCGCCGCCGCTCCTGAACTGCTGGAGTCGCTAATCCTGATGGTGCGCACTCACGACGAGCCAGCCGAAAGCACGCTGCAAGAAATGAAAGAGCAGCAGTGGCTTGCCAAGGCCCGCGCCGCCATCGCCAAGGCAGAGGTGAAGTCATGAAAGCCTTCAGCATCACCCAGGGCAAAGGCTTTGGGATCACGTTCCCGAACGGCTACCAGATCAGCGTGCAGTTCGGCTACGGCAACTACTGCGACAACTACAACGCCTATCGCGAGCCGGGCGAGTCCACCGACGCACACCACGCACGTCTCGGCGACATGGGCAGCGACAACGCCGAGTGCGCCGTGTTCAACGAAAAGGGCGACATGGTCACGCTGCCGGATGTGTTCGGCGGTCAGGAGGTGACGAATCGAAGCGACTCGGCGCAAGTCTTGGCGCTGATGAACTGGGCCGCATCGCAGTTCCCGGAGGCATCGTCATGACCGCCCCCACAAGAGTTCCCTGCTCCTATCCCGAATGCGGCGGAGGTTGCGCTGGGTGCCAGCCTGAACCGCAGCAAACGCCTCGGCCTTCTTGGGTGGATGGGGGTGCTGGCCTCCACAGCCGCAAGTGCGCGACGTGCGGCGGCTCCGGATGGATCGGCGGCCCGTCTTATTACAGCCCCGATGAGGGCGGAAAGGCTTGCCCAACCTGCGAGGCCGAGTACGAAGCATTCAAAGCGTGCCTCGGCTCAATGCCGGAGTGGATGCCTGAATTCGAAGTGCACCGCGCGTGGGTCGAGCAGTTCGCATGGAACGTCTGGCAGCACCGCGCCTCGCTCCCCGCCCCCAATCAAGGAGAAGCCTCGTGATCCACCTGAACCGCCGCATCGACCCGCTCAACAAAAGCGTGATCGTCGATAAGTCTCCCGAAGCCGCTGAACTGACGCTGGCCCCTGTCGTATTCGACATGCCCGGCTTCGAGCGCCGCATTGCTCCTGTCACTGAAGCAGAACTGAGGTCTATGGACCGGGTTATTGCGGGGGCGCGGGTATGAGCACGCATACGAAAGGGCCTTGGACGTTTCGCCAGAGCGAGAACGGCGACTGGTATCTCGTCTCTGGTGACGGCGTCCCTTTCCAGGGCAACGCCCAGTACTACCCATGGTGCTCGGAGAATAAAGAGGACTGGCTGTTGCAAGCCGCTGCTCCCGAACTGCTTGCCGCAGTCGAATCCGAGTACATCTTTCTTGCCGACATTCACAACGAATGGCCGGGCCGGCACTCGCCGGAAGGACAGCTGAAGCTCTGGCGGCTGCGTGACCTGATCTGCAAGGCAACCGGTCGCGAAGCTCAGGACGTGCAGGACGACTACGGCAATCGCAACCTCATCAAGGCTGCTAAGGGAGCCGAATCGTGAACGCCATGACCCGAGCCCACTGGCGCGCAGCCCGCCTCCTGACCCTCCGCGCAGAGATGAAGCAGATCTGGCGCGAGGGCGGCATGAGCGATGCCGAGCTTTCAGACATGGTGAACATGCTGGCCGCCCAGTGCGCTCCGGAACAGCACGAAGCCAAAGAACGGCTCGTGACCATCGCACAAGACCTTGATCTTGACGTGCCCGATGCAGACGCATTCCGTCGCTATCCGGGGCCAGCAACTCACGACTCACGATTGGAGCGCGCATGAGCAACATGAGCTATTGCCGGTTCCGCAATACGTTGTCGGACTTGCGTGACTGCTACGAAAACCTCGATGAAGCGGTTTCAAGCGATGAAGAGTCGGCAGCCCGCAGGCGTCTCATCGAACTCTGCTGCGACATCTTCGACGAGTTCGGCCACGAAGTCGGAAGGGAATCCGAATGACCGCCCTCCGCCAAGCCTCCACCAACTGGGCATTGAGCATTGCCGCCATGTTCGCGGTTCTGTACCTGAACGCCTACCTCGATCACAAGCATCCCGGTACAGAAGAGCTTACCGCTCAAGTCGTAGCAGATGTAGCCGCAGATGCGGCATCCAACAACCAAGAAGCGGCGAATGTCGCGATGAAGGAGTAGACCGTGAACGAACCGATCCGCGTTGCTGGCTTTCCGATTGATGCCGATATGTCGCTCAAGAAGCGCGTCGAGCACAACGGTCTGTACCTCGAAATCTCTAACCATGGTCGCAGCAAGTATGACTACGCCAACAAGACTTACAACGACAGCGACGGCACCTGGTGCTACTACGTGACTGTCACTGAGCAGATGTTGCCAGCCGATAAGTTCGCCGAATTCTGGCTGGCTCCCGCCTCCACTCACAAGCGCTCCAGCGGCTGGGACGAGCCTTGCTATGCGTACTACGAAGCTTACTTTGCCTCGGCCCAATGGCACGGCGGAGTGACCTACTACGAGAAGCTTGGCGGCATTGATGGCGCCCCTCGTGCGGTCAAGATCGGTTGCGACTTCGGCCACTACTGGGACGAGGGTTACAGCTTCTGCTACGAGAGCGTCCTTTCTGAGGCGCAGGCCACCGCCGACGCGCTGCGCGAGATGTACGCCTTCTTCACGCGCTGCCCGTACACCGGCAAGTATCAACCCGCGTCCGAAATGATCGAGCGCGACGGGAAGCTGTACTGCGCCGAGGGCATCGAAGCGATGGACAAGTACGCCGCTGAGCGTGCAGCCAAGGAGGCATCGTGAACTACCTCCACAGCCCTCTCGGTGACAACACCGACGCAGCCGAAGAGATGCCTTCGGCTCCGTTCGTGACTGTCGTCCTCTCCTTCGCTTTGATCATGCTGGTGGTGACCGGGCTTATTGCTGCGGCCATCTACGGCATGGGGTACTGAAAGACACCATGAGCACCGCACTCGCAACCCAAAACACCAGCCTCGCACTCCGCGAAGAAGACCTGTTGGCCGTTCTCGGATCCAGCCTCTACCCCGGCGCGGCGCCCGCTTCAATCAAGATGGTTCTCGGCTACTGCAAAGCAGCCGGTCTGGACCCGATGCAGAAGCCCGTTCACATCGTGCCCATGTGGGACGGCAAGACGCGGCAGATGCGCGACGTGGTGATGCCAGGCATCGGCCTGTACCGCACGCAGGCGGCCCGCAATGGCTGCGCTGGCGTGTCTGAGCCCGAGTTCGGCCCGGACGTGACTGAGGTCATCGGCGGCGCCAACACGACCTATCCAGCATGGTGCCGCGTGACCGTGAAGCGCCGCCTCGCAACCGGTGAAATTGTCGAGTTCACCGCGAAGGAGTTCTGGCGCGAGAACTACGCCGTCAAGGGCGGTCAGGACAAGAGCATTGCGCCGAACGCGATGTGGGCCAAGCGCCCATACGGCCAGATCGCCAAGTGCGCCGAGGCACAGGCCCTGCGGAAGGCGTTCCCGGAAATCGGCAGCGAACCGACCGCCGACGAGATGGAGGGCAAGGTGCTGTACGCCGATGAGCCCATTCGCCACAGCCCGACCCGCAATGTCGAGGAAGTCTCCAGCATTGCGCCGGAGCGCGAGCAAGAACTGCGCGCCGCTGCGGACATGGCTGTGGAGCTGTTTAACAACGGCGAGGGCGATGAAGTCGCAGCCTACGAACAGGTGTCCGGCGTCGATGACGGCGACGAACAAGTGTTCATCTGGAACTACCTCAAGTCGCACTCAAAACTGCGTTCGGCGATCAAGCGCCTGAAGGCGGCTGACCGCGCAGCAGCACAACAACCGGAGGCTGCATGACCGCCCAACTTACCCCCCGCGCCCAAGCCGTGATCGCCGATTCCGACGAATACACCGCTCCCATCTTTCGCGAGCGTCCTGGCGGCCGCGCGGGCGCACGCTTTCCATCAACCTCCTGCAGCTCGTGCGGCAAAGGCTTCGGGCCGGATAACGAAGGATTCAGCCACTGCGCGGACCACGCTGCCATCGCCGCTACTGCCGCTACGGGGGAGGCATCGTGAGCGAAGTCACCCACGAATATCCGCGCGCCTACAAAGCTGCAACCGAGGTCGATCCGCTGGTCTTGGCTCAGGCGCTGGATCACATCGCTCGCACGGCAGCAAGGAGTCGCAGCCAGACCCGCCGCACACGGTGGATTGAGCAACGTGCCTTGATCGCCCTGAGTGGCGAGGACTACCGAGACATCGACGTCGATCTGCCGAAGAACCCGGGTCCGGGTACGCCAGAAAAGCTGCATCGCCGGATGACGTATCACATCGCCATCAAGCACCAACTTGCACACGCTCTGATGCTCGTCCTGCCAATGGCGAAGGGCTATGCCGCAGCCAATTCAGTTGGCGCCAACGCCGAGAAGATCGCCATGGCCGAAGCCGCCCTGAACAGTGTCGAGTCGGAAGGAGCAGCCCGATGAGCGCCGTCGAAATCTGCGCCGAATGCGACATCGCGGACTGCCGTCACATCCGGGCGCGCCGCTCAGCCGAAACCGCCAAACCAAAGGAGCCCCGCATGACTGAAGAACTTAACGGTGGCTGCTTGGATGAGCGCGAAGCGTTTCCGCCTCTGCCTGAAGCGCAGTTCATAGGTACATCCCGCTTCGGCTCGATCTTTCGAGGCCATAGCGATGAGGCGATGCGCGCATACGTCGCAGCCGACAGGGCAGCGCGGAAGCCCCTGACGGATGAGGCAATCCGCGATGCCATCGAATTTCAGTTCTCGCAAACCGGAGATTGGCCCGAGGGCGATCTGGAAATCGCGCGCGTCATCGAGCGAGCGCATGGCATCGGGGAGGCGTCCAAATGAGCACCTACGAACGCTGGAAAGCCTACGCCCACTCGGCGGGCCTTCTGAAAGACAACGGCGACCCATGGGACATGCAAAAAACTCGCGTTTCGTGGCTTTCATGGGAGATGTGCGAACGGACCAGCGGGTTCGTGGCCGCACGCGAATTCTGGGCGCAGCACGGCAGCCAGAACGTTTGCGACATGACTCGAATGGCGGAATTGCACGACGACGTTGAAATAACCCTGCGCGCGTCACTCTCCACCAGTAAGCAGGCAGGGGCAGAGCCGGTGGCTTGGGAGTGCCGCAAGCGCGTACCGAACAACCCAACGTGGAGCGAATGGACAACTTGCCTTGAACGCGATCACATCGCCATCCAAGCAAATTCGCTGCACTGGGGCATGGTGTACCAGTCTCGCGCCCTTTGCCTCGCCGCACCCGGTGCCGCTATCGCTGCGCGCGAGCAGGAGGCCGCGATCAACCCCGCCGTGCTGCATGAAGCCCTTGGCTACGCAGCGCATTGGGCGGCGTTTGAAGATAAGCGCGGCAACACGCTCGATGCGCAGCGCGTTCGCAAGGTGATCGCTTCGCTCGCATCGCGCGAGGAAGCACCAGCCACCCCTCCAGCCGCAACACCGGCAGCGCCGGGTGAGGTGATGGTCGTAGCGTGGCAATGTCAGTCCCCGGTAGCGGGTCTCGGCTACAGCTACACCGACATTCCCGAGCAGCGAGCGGAACTTGAGCGGAACGGCTGGACTTGCCACGAGCTTTCGCGCACCGCCGCCCTCACCCAGCCCACCACCGTGCAGCAGGCGCTGACCGACGAACAGGCAAATGAAATCGCCCGGGCCTCTTTCGAGAAGCATTGCGGCAGGCCGCACCCATGGGAAGGTGCTCAGCCGTGGGTAATCGACGCTCTCAAGACCGCGCAAACAACCGCTCTGCCTGGCGACAAGGAGGCCGCATAAATGACCACCGACCAAAAGCCCGACGCCCTTCCTGTGGTTGCGTGGAAGTGCGGCAATGAATTTGCACCGTACCACCCGCAAGCCTCTCACATCAACCCTGATCACCGCGACGGCTGGAATGCATGCTACCGGGGCGCCCAAGCCTCTCTCCTTGCCAAAGAGGCGGACACCGACCGGCTGGACTGGATGGACAAGAATCCGGGCCGCATCAAGCACTCGATTGGCTACAGGGACTCGCGCGATAGCTGGGTCTGGACGGACGGCAACGGCTACGGCCATGACGCTGTAAACCTGCGCGCCGCAATCGACGCGGCTCGAGCAGCGGCTGATCAGGGGGGGAGCATGAGCACACTACGCGAAGACTTCGAGGCGTGGGCCTTGCAAGAGCGTTATGCAGAACGCAACGCGCACGGGTTATGGTTTGCCAATAACGTCCACGAGTTCAGCCTGTGGAAGGGCTACCAAGCTGCTACTGAGAGAGCTGCGAAGCTGTGCGACGAGATAAAAGATGCGTGTGATCGCGCGGATGAAGACGGCGATCTCGTGATGACTTCAACGGCAATCGGTGCAGAAGCATGCGCCAAAGTCATCAGGGGCACTGGGGGCCAGGCATGAGCGAATATCACGTCAGGCTCGATGCTTCCATCAAGAGCGCACAGAAGAGCGTCCGAGCCATGAAGCGCGCATCACCGCAAATATTCCCGGAATGGAGCCGCCCGCAAACAGCGAAGTCGAACCTGAAGCGGGCGACGGAAGAACTCGCCAATGCCGAGCGCGCATGGAAGGCGCTGGGAAATCCGGCCAGTCAAGAGAAAGAGGGGGAGGGAGGATCATGAGCAACATCGATCTAACCATGCTCCGCCAGATGCGCAGCGGGCGCGTCGGCAACTACGTAATCCCCGGCCTCACGAGTTGGGTGATCGGCGCCAAGCATGACGGCGGTTGCGTGCGGATGTTCTATTGCGAGCGCGAGCACCAGGAGCCGATCACGCCGCACTCGCACCGTTTCGACTTTCAATGCCTCGTGCTGCGCGGTCGCGTGACAAACCGCAAGTGGACATTCGTCTACGGCCAGCGCGGCGACCTGTTCGCCAAGTCGGCCCTCGTGTTCAGCGACATGGGCAAGTACGAGAAGCGGGCGCCTGTCGTTGGCCGCTACGAATTCGCTGATGAGGTCTTCAAGGAGGGCGAGTGGTACTCGATGAAAGCTCACGAGATCCACAGCATTTTTTTCGGCGCGCAAACCGAAGTGCTGTTCTTCGAGGGGCCGTCCACCACCGACACCTCTGTGATTCTGGAGCCCTACGTGGACAACGAAGTGATCCCCACCTTCGAGGTCAGGCCGTGGATGTTCAAAAAGGAAGGGAGCGCGGCAGCATGAACGACCTCACCCGCCAAGAGCTTTGCGTCCGCCTGCGGATCAGCGAGAGCACGGTACGCCGCCTGGAAGCGCGCGGTCTCCCGTACATCAAGACGGAGTTCTCGCGCAGCAAGCGCTACAACCTAGTGACGGTGGGCCGGTGGTTGCGCCAGCACAGTGCCGTAGGCGCCGCGGACGTTGCCGGGCAGACGCCACGCAACTACTACGGGGCGAACGCTCGCGCGAAAGCGATCAGCCGCATGCCTGCCTGGGCGGACAAAAAGGCCATCAAGGCGGTCTATGAAGAAGCGCGCAGGCTGACCAAGGAAACCGGCGTTCTGCATCAGGTGGATCACAAGGTGCCTCTGTGTGGCCGGGAAGTGTCCGGCCTTCACGTCGAAAACAACCTACAGGTTCTGACGTTCATCGAGAACAGCCAGAAGCACAACCACTTCGAGGGGTCTGCATGAACGCCAAAGAAGCCGCAGACCTGCTCGGCGTGGCCCCACGTACCATGTACACCCTGGCGGCCCCAGCCGGCCCCCTGCCCTGCCACCGCGTCGGGCGCCGGGTGATTTTCGAACGCGATGACATTCTGGAGTTCAAAGCATCATGTCGATCTACCGTGATAAGGCGAGCGGTGTCTTCGTCTTTGAGTTCAGTCGCCGTATCGAAGGTAGACGGGTCCGGGCTCAAAAGCGCCTTCCTCGCGCTTGGAATCAAGCCCAGGCCGACGCCTTCGACCGGAAAGAATCAGCCAGGCTCTACGCACTTGCGACCAGTGTAGGCGGCGCGGAGCGGTCGATTGATGACGCTGTCGAGGTGTATGTCCGCGAACGGCTGCCCGAGCTCAAGCACGGCAAGACGACCGGCAAGGAGCTGCAGCTGATGTCGCCCTACTACACGGGGCGCCCGCTCTCTGCCCTGGCAGACGTGTGCACGGCCTACCGGAAGAAGGCAACTCGAGAACAGTCGGCGGCGGAGATTGCGGCCAAGGTGCCACCCAAGCCACTGGCGCCGGCCACGATCAAGAACCGCATCCGCTACCTGACGGCGGCTTGCCGCTACGCCTGGAAGATGCATGCCATGTGCGAAAACGACCCAGCCGCCCGAGTAACGGTGCCCGAGGTCCGCAATGCCCGCACGGTGTTCCTGACCCGGGCCGAAGTGCTGACGCTGGCCAGGGCCTGCAAAGACCCCCAGACCCGCGCCGCAATCCTGATCGCGTTCTACAGCGGCATGCGGGCCGACGAGATCCGCCGCGCCCGCGTGGTGGGCACGGCCTTCATGCTGAACGACACCAAGAACAGCGATCCGCGCATCATCCCGATCCACCCGAACATTCGTCGGTACGTGGGCAAGCCGCAGCGGACGAAGTTCGCCCAGCACTACCACTTTGGGAAAGCCAAGAAGGCCATCGGCATGCCGAGCCTGCGCTTTCACGATCTGCGGCACTCTGCGGCCTCCGCAATGGTCGCGGCAGGGGCAAGTGCCAACGCAGTGGGCGCGGTCCTTGGGCATCGTTCTGCTCAGTCCATGAAGCGGTACACCCATTTCATGCAGGAGCAGCTTCGGGAAGCCGTGTTTAGCGTGGGGAGGAAGGTAGCGTGATGGGCAAGAATTTACCTTGCTGCTACCCGGTTGCTATGATCCCTGTAGCAAGTAACCCGCATGAATGGTGGAGGCGCGACCCGGAGTCGAACCGGGCTAGACGGATTTGCAATCCACCAAGCGCTGAAAGCGCGAAGTATGCCACAGAGGGGAAAGCGCTTCGCATGGAGCGCCTGGACGGCTTGAAATGCCTCCAGTTGTCCAAGAATTTACCTGACGACTACCGCCGAATCAGGCCCGTGCGCCAATCCCGCAACCACGGGCGAAAAGCCGTGAATCCATATTCCAACATCGGCCCCAATCTGGCCGCGCTTCCCTCTGGCGTTCAGTGGGCAATACCAACGATTGAAGGATAGAAAATGACCCAGTACCGCAAGAAGCCCGTTGTTATCGAGGCCATCACTTTCGACGAGCTCGTGGAGTTCGGGATCGCCAATGGCGGGAACATCGTCCGCGGCATGCCGTGGTCGTTCACCTACGCCGGCCATCCCATCACGCATGAGAACGACGACTGTTATCTGATTCCGACACTCGAAGGCACCATGAAGATGGGGCGCGAGGACATGCTGATCACGGGCGTGAAGGGCGAAATCTACCCCTGTAAAGCCGACATCTTCGCCGCTACCTACGAGCCGGCCTGACCCCCTCCCCTCTGTAGATCGACCTATCCCTATATTGAAGGAGGATTGAGAATGAAGACCCTAGGCGAACGATTTGAGCAATTCGATACCGAGTTCCTGGCGTGGCAATTGGTTGCCAACCCCCGGGCACAGCGCCGCGACTTGCACGCCTTCCTGCTGCTCGACGAGTTGGTGCCCGGCACGTTGCCGATCATCTGCGCTGCAGAGCACGACGAGTACTACCTGGAAATCGACTGCGAGGCCCTGAACAAGGCGGCGACGGACGAGCAGCTGCTGGAATTGCGGCGCTGCGGCATCCGGTACGACAGCGAGTGCGATTGCCTCGCCGTGTTCGCGTGACCACCCCCACCCATCAGGGATAAACCGCCTTGTGCGTATAGGAGGATTGATGTGACAGAAATCGACTACGCCGAATTTATGCTCAAGCACGGCACCACGTACTCGTATGCGCCCGGATTTGTGGCCTCCGACTGGGCCGAAACCGCCGCTATGGGCATCGCTGCGGACTTGTGCGACCGTCGAGGTGTCAAGTGGGAAATGGAAAAGGTCGATGACGAAGTGCGCGGAGACATCATCAAGGCGCACGCCGCGATCATCCGAGCTGCCGCTGCAATGGCCGGCTAACCCTCCCCTCCCTCTATGGAGGGGCAGAAAGGATAGGATTGAGTATGACGACGGCCACCAACATCTCCCGGCTCACCCCGGAGCTTGAGCAGATTCGCTTCGATGCCCTGCGCTACTGCGACGAACGCGGGCTGGAAGGCCTAGATGCATTGGAGCGCGTCATGGGTGCGTTGGCGCAGCAAGCTTTTCTGAAAAATATCGAGCCTTACACCAAGGCGATGGCGGATGTGATGGCTTGCGGTACGGGCACAGTTCTTCAACATGCTGACGGGACCATCGAGTACATCCCCCAGCCAGTCGAGCCGTCGCTCCAGAGCGCTTTCGATGATCTGATCGAGAACGAGCGCAGGCGCTACGACCCGGCAGGGACTCGGCTTATATCGGGCTGAATGCGGGGAAGCGTTAGCGCTTCGGCCAGAGCGAGTAGTCTGCAGGCTTGACCGGCTGGCCTGCAAGCGCTGCCTCTCGGCACTCGCGGTACTGCCCGGCCACCTCGATCAGCTTGAGCGTCGTGGCGCCAAAGCTGTCATCGCTTAGGGGCGCCAGCTTCGGGCAGCTTGCCACCACCAGCGGGCTCGGCTGCGTCTCCCGTGAGGGCGGCGTTGATGTCGCGCAGCCAGTAGAGAGTAGAATGATATTCAGGAGAACCGCATATGCCAAGACTGATCGATGAGGCTGGTAATCGCTATGGAAGATTGCTGGTGATTGAGGTTGGTGGTCGGCGGCGCACAGTTCCACTGTGGCGTTGTCTTTGTGATTGCGGGAAAGAAGTCCTGTCGGAGGGGGCTGCCCTGCGCTCGGGTCGGCATCGGTCTTGCGGGTGCCTAAAGAAAGATGGCGGAAAACAGCGATTAACAACGCACGGGCTCGGCCGCATACCAGAGGCAGCGATCTGGAATTCGATGAAGCAGCGTTGCTCAAATCCCAATACGCTTGGCTACGCCAACTACGGAGCGCGAGGGGTAAAGGTGTGCGAGAGGTGGCGCGAATCATTGACGAACTTCCTCGAAGATATGGGCAGGCGCCCGTCCCCGCTGCATTCCGTTGATCGCAAAGACAACGACGGCGACTACGAGCCCTCGAACTGCCGATGGGCAACACTGGTTGAGCAGCACAGCAACACCAGAAGAAATGTTTTCGTTTTGCACGAGGATGAAGAAATCACGGTTGCCGAGTGGGCGCGGCGACACGGAGTCCACGTTCAGACTGCTTGGGGGCGCTATCGTCGCGGGGAGATTCCCCGGTCAGAGACTCGTTGATGTTGCGCATCACCTCCGCGGTATTCTTGCAATCTATATAGCGTGTGTTTTCGCGCACGATGGTTTCGACGCGGCCTTTGACGGTGGTGTTGACCACCTTGATTTGAGAGATTGCATCAGCAGCTCCTTGCTGGGCCGCAGCCCTCGTTTCGTCGATGGCTTTGTTGACCTTTGCCTGTTCAGAAATGATCCGGTCTTCGCCTACACCCATGCCGAACCAGCCGGCGCTACCGACTGAGGCGACCCAGAACAGGACGGCGCCGAGGATGAGGTAGGGGTTCATGCCAGCCTCCAGAAGAGCCGCTTGGTGCACTCAGAGGCGCTGTGCCCCTGCATGCCGCAGTAGGTGCACCACTTCATTTTTCTTCCTTTGTGAGCGCCTTTTGGCCCACGTTCGCGGCGAAGTACAGCGCTGTGACGCTGCCCCAGACGGTCAGCAAACCGGCTTGGTCGAGCAAGCCAAAGAAGCGCAGCACGGTAGGCGCGATCAGCAGGAAGACGGCGATCAGCCACTTCCGGGAGGCATATCGTTCTGTGTTCATGGCTTCTCGCAAAGCGTCCGTTCGGCGGCGCGTCGGTTGACCAAGCCCGGCAGCGTCTTGCCGCCAGCCATGACCCAGCGCGAGAGTTCTGCACACGCGCCCGGCATGTCTCCCGCGTTGGCCTTGCGCACCAACGTAGACCCGCAGAATGCAGGGCGGCCCACATTGAAGGTGAACGAAAGCAGCGCAACCTTCTGGTTGTCGTTGAGCGGCACCTTCACGCAATCGAGGTCGTCGGCATGCTTGGCAAGGTCGCTGTAGAGCATTTCCCGGCACTGCTCTGGCGTGTATGTGGTGCCGAGCCGAAGCGACGAATCCACGTGGCCGGTGCAGGCGGTGATGATCCCGATGGGGTCGCGATACGTCTGGAGGACTGTGCCCTCTTTGCTCGCGACAAATGCGACCGCAGCCGCCGCGGCCAGTGCGCCAACCTTGGCGATCAGTTTTGCCTTGGCGCTCATTTGATGGTCGTCCCGGCCTTGAAGGCTGTATAGAGACTCACGACTGCCGCGATTGCGCCAGCGATGTACCCGAGAGGACGTGCAAACTTGCCGATCCAGTTGAGCACTTTGAATGCCCCCTTGAGGTTCGAGAATGCTTCCACCAGGTCGGAGGTGTTGCTCTCGATTCGCTTTGTTGCTTCGGTGTTGGCGGCCAAGCCATCCTCAATGCGCCCCATGCGGGAGTCGCCATCGTCTAGACGTTTGTTCATGGCTTCCAGAAGCTCGCCGGGTTGAGTGTCTTGCTGCATTCCTGCTCCTAGTTGTCGTGCACGACCCTGCGGCCACCAGTGCCGCCGCCGTCCATGAAGCCTGCCGACAGGTTGCCGCGCAGATCGTTGTGGTGAACCTCGTAATTGATCGTGGATGGCAGCACCACGTGTATCCCGTACTTTTGGGTATTCATCCGCGTGGAGGAATCGGTGCCGTTTATCGTCGCGCCCGAGCGGTTGTCGAAAATCTTGACCCCATCAGCGCCGTACACCACGATGCCGCTGTAGGTGTTGGGCGCCATCTGGCCGTTGCCAGTGACAATCACCCCCCCCATAGAACAGTCCTCGCATCCCACGTCGAACACAGCACCGTCAGTGCCGTTGTCGATGATCGAGCCGTTGCGCCACGAGAACACCTGGGTGTTCTTGGCGTGGAGGCCTCGCCCGCCAGCGACAGCCCCAATCCAACTATTGGAGAAATACACGCGTGCCAGCATGTTGTCCGTGCCGTCGAAGCACGCCCCCGGTCCTGCGATGGCCGGCCCACCCGCTCCGTCAACCGTGAACTGGTCAAAGAACAGGTTCGCCAAGTAACTCCGGCTGGCGGAAGGCCGCGCAATCACGCCGTTCTGGTAGCCGTGCACCTGGATGTGCGAGAAGAACATGCCGTCGCCAGAAACCAGGCGAAAGCCTGCGCCAGTGTTCGTGCTGTACGCTTGCGAGCGGATATGGCTGAACGTCATATTGCCGTGCTGCGGCTGCACTGGAGGCGCGCTGGCCGACACATCGACAAAGAACAGATCGTTCTTCAGGCCACGCGCGAGGATGTCGGTCGCTCCGCACTGGTCGCAACCGTCACCCCAGTAAACGCCGTTGAAGCCGTTGTGAAAGCCCACGCGGCGCACGTTGGCGAACGCGCCATAGAACTTGAACACGAAGCCGTTGGTGGATGCGCCGTGCACCGGGTGCCCGACCTCCATATCGCAAATGTCGATGCTGCCGCCAATGCCGGTGAACAGGTCGCCGGTCGTGTTGGATAGCATCAGCCGCGTCGCTGGCCCGTCGCCGAAGATGCATAGCCGCGAGTCGGCATTTCCCGACCAAGTCAGGCCGACAGCCCTGTAGGTGCGTGGCCCCGGAAGGTATATGCTGCCGCCGCCACAAGCAGCGAGCCTGTCGAGCACCCTTTGAATTGCAATGGAGTCGTCCGAACACCCCATCACATCTTCGATAAGCTCAGGCATATTCGTAGATGATTGCGAGGCCAGCACCGCCAACCCCACCTGATGTGGCGCCCTGTGATGCACCAGCGACTCCGCCGCAGCCACCCGCACCTCGGCCCACCGCTGCCGCGCCCGGGAAGGAATTTGCCAAACCGCAATTGACAGCAATCCCCGTCGCGCCAGCTCTTGAGTTGCCGCCGACTTGACCTTGAACGTAACCGGCAGCAAACGAAGCCACGCCGGCCCCTCCAGCTTGCCCCTGGATGTTTATCACGCTGCCGCCGCTTACGCCCCCTCCAGCCCCGCCATTTGACGAGCTTGTGGGGGCGTTGTTTCCAGCGGCGCCGCCAACCCCACCACCGGCAATAACGGCGTTGAAAGAGGTGGCCCCTCCTGCGCCTCCGTTAGCTCCAGAGCCAGCCGTGCCCGCAGCGCCAATCACGACTGCGCCGCCAGAAAAGCCCGAGGTCATGCGATGCAGGACATACCCGCCCGCCCCGCCTCCGGCGCCGGCAGCGACTTGGCCGGCAGCCGTCGCTAGCGTTCCGCCGCCGCCACCACCAGCACCAAACAATTCGATGACGACGGAATTTGTCCCGTTCGTCGGCGTGTACGCCGCGCTCGCCGCTATCGTTTGAACGCCGATGAGCAGGCCGCCCGGTAGCGACGTGTTGAGCGACGAAATGATCCCGTAGGAGACTTGCGACAGGCCCGCGTCGAGAACGCCGCTGTCGTTGGTCACGGTCACCGTCGTGTTGGGTGCGCCGTAGGAGCTGCTGACGACCGTGCTGTAGATCGTGCCGCCAGTGTTCGTCGTCTTCAGGCGTCGGCGCGCCTGGAAGATCTGCGTCTGATCGCCGGCCACCGTGAACGAGGTCGCGCTGACATAGGTGGGCGCTGCTTGATAGACGATCCATTGGTCTGTGGCAATCGTCGTGTCGTTGACGCCGCTGACGTTATCGATGGTGCGTTGAGTGACGCCAGCCGCGTTCTTGATGACAAACTTGTAGGCCGAGCCGCCAGTGATCCAGACCGCACCCTGGTTGTTCACACCCAAGGTGTTGAGCACGATGGGCCAGGTGTTCGGGATGAGTCCCGCCTTGTCGCTGGTCGTGGCTGCTGGCGTCGAAGTGCCGGCGAGATAGACCTCGATGGAGCCGCCAGAAAGCGGATTGCCATTGGCGTCTTCTTGCTGGTCGTTGATGATTGGGGCGAGAAATTGCGCCATGCGGGCTCCTGAAAACAAAAAGGCCACCCGTAGGTGGCCTGTGGCTTAAAATCCCCCGATGGACTACATCGAGTTCAAACTTTGGAAACTGGCCGCATTCGTCCTGCTGGCCTTCATTTACGGGCTGTGGCGCGGCTTCACTGGCCGCTGATTACTGGCTCCCCGCGACCGGTGCTGACCGGTACAGCAGTTGCTCCACCTCGGGGCTGCGAGCGAACTGAAGCAGACGATTCGACTGAGGCGCCCCGCTCACTGCGTTGCGCATCGCTGAGCTGTTGAGCAGCGAATTCGCCGCCCTGCCAGTCGCCATGCCTGCCGCGAGCCCTTGAGGGCCAGTCAAGCCAAGAGCCAACGCGCCAGCCCCTACCCGTTGCGCTGCGCCGTGGGCACCTTCTCGGCTCTTCAGGAACTGGGCTGAGATGTCGGCAAGCTCCTGTAGCTCGGGGTTGTTGATGTTTTTCATGTTCGCCAGGCGGGCAATCGAAATGTTCCCCTCGGCGCCGTTCTGGGCGAGGTTTTCGAGGCTGAGCATGTTGCTGTACTGCTTGCGAACGTTGGCGAAGGCCGCGGCTTCCGCTGGTCCAAGCGAACGATCCAGCGCCTCCATGAGCTTCTTCTTCAACTCGCGGGCGTAGAAGGCTTCGGGTGTCGAGCGATTGCTGATCCGGTCGAGCGTCTTCTTGATGTTGTAGGCTGCTTGGCCTTCGATTTCGCCCGTGGTTGCTTTCGCAAGGATGTCGTCAACCTGCTTCGAGATGATCCCGGCGCCGTCTGAGCCGAGTTCGCGCGATGCCATGTTCGAGGCGTCGGCCAGATCGGTCATGAACTTCTGATCCACCTTCACGGTGTTGGACTGCAGCACCTTGTCAAACTTTCCGCCAAGATCCCCCTGTGCCTTGCGAAGGGCAGCGGTCACGTTGTCGGAGTTCTGGCCAAAGGTCTTCGACAGCGCCGTGTTGAGCTGCGAATTCATCTTGTCCATCGTCGCGGCGCGGCCACTGCCCGGCACGTAGTCGAGGCTGGAGGCGAGCGCATTGAGCGGTTTGCTGTTCACCAAGCGATCAGCCGGGATGTCGATGCCGAGTTCGGCGGCGCGGTCGGCAAGGGCCTTCACCTCGGGGGCGACAGGCTTTCCAGTGATGGTGCGCCCGATAGCCCGGCCAACCGTGCCCGCGGCCTGAGTGACCACCGGGAAGGCGCCGCCGATGAGCGCGCCAGTCCCCGTGGTTTCCGGGTCAACGAGTCCAGCAGATGCGGCGCCCACTGTCGCCCCTGCACCGGTGCGCGTAAGCAGGTTGCCGACTGCGGAGCCGCCAGGCTGGCCGAGCGTCATTCCGCCCGAGCGGAGGGCATTCACGACCTTCGGCCCGGCTCCCGCAGCCTTTGCCCCGGCTCCAAGAACGTTCCCGGTTCCTGCGGTTCCAGCGATCTCGGATGTCAGCTTGCCAGCGCCGTAGTTCAGGGAGTTCGTGTCCACCCCTGCGGTTTGCAGGCCCGCGTCCATTTCTGCTCGGCGCGCCTTGTTCGTTGCGAGCAGCGGGCGACCCGCCATTGCATCTTGGATCGCATCGCCTGGTGCAAGCAGCGTTGCGCCGATGGAGCCAGCACCACGGACCAATCCGCCTGCCAGGTCTTTGGTGCCCTTCACTGCGCCGCCGATGAAGCGATCCAGACCGGATGGCTGTGCAACCTGCTCAGGCGCCGGAGTGGCTTCTGTGCTGGCAGCGCCCCCCCCCTTCAGCTTCTGGTAAGCGGCAAGCAGTTCCTCGTCGCTCATGCCGCCATAGGGCGATGCAGGCTCGGCCGCATTGGCCGAAGGAATGAGCGCATCAGTGACAGCCTTCCCCGCGGCCATGACCGGATTCAGCGGCTCCTTGGGCAGTCGTGCGGCCACTTGCTTTCCGTACTGGAGCGTGGTGGGAGCATTGGGATTCCGGGGATCTGCGACAGCAACCCCGCGGCGAGCCTTCTCAAGTCCACCGGGGCCGCCGTAGTAGCCCGCGGCGGTAAGTGCAGGATCGCCCTCGGCTTGTTCGTAGAGCTGTTTGACGTACCGGATTCCGGCTCGTGCGTTGTGCGTCGGGTCATTGATGTCCCAATCCTTGTCAGCAACGCCTTTGAACGTGGCGGGGATGATCTGCATCCCGCCGACAGCACCAGCGTTAGAGGTCTTGGTGTTCTTGCCGCTGGCCGACTCCTGCTGGTAGATGCTGCGGGCGATGTCCGCAACCTTCCCGGTGACGCCCTCGGCGGCAAGGGCCGACTCGAAGGGGTCTTTCGCAGTCTTGTACGCGGCCATCAACTCCGCGTCAGTCATGGACGCGAAGTCTTTCATTTCAGCAGCCCCCGGCGCTTCAGTTCGGCTTCGAGGCCGCTGAGATCGGTTGCGGGCGGCTTGGCGCCTTTGAGGCCCTTGAGGGGTTCACTTGCTGAGCCGCCGCGAACCTGAGCAACTCGAGTCTCTGCGTCCGGCACTTCGGCCAGGATGCCGCGCGTAGCCAACTCCCGGTTGGCTTTCTTCTGCGCCCGCTGATTCGGACCCTCCCCTGGTTGCGGGAAGTATTGCTTCTCTGCGCTGTCGAATTCACTAGGGCTGATGGCCGCGCCAGATTCCCGGCGCAGCACGGCGTTGATGAAATCGCGCTTGGCCTGGTCGAGTTGTTGGCGTTGCTCGGGCTGGAGCGCGCTGATAACGGCGCCTACACCAAACCCCGCGCGTGAACCCGGCACAGAGGTATTCACGCCGTCCTCCGCCAGTTTGTCGAGGATCTCGCCTGCAACCTGCATGCGACTACCGAACTGCAGCGCCTTGGCTTGCGTGTCGTTCAGAGGCTTGCCGCCTGCTGGCTTCGTGTTCGGGTCGGCGGGGCCGCCTTGGATGAAACTGAGCGTTCCATCTGGGTTCTGGCGGTAGCCGGACGGCACTCGCCCATTCACGTTGGCTTCACGCGCGCGGGCGTCCGTCATGTCGGCGGTGCGCTGAGAGTTCGCGATGGTGGCGGCGTTGTTCGACTGCGAGGTCTGCGCCTGGAGGCGCGCATTGGCCGAAGGGGTGGTGTATTCCATCTCCTTCCACTTCTGCTCCAGCTGATCCTTTACGGTCATTGCTTGCGCGCGCTTCTGCTCAATCAGTGCGGGGTCGTACTGCGCTGGCATCTGTGCGGCGGCTTCCGGCCCGAACGCTTGCGCCGTCTGTTGACGAGCAATGTCCCATGTGGCCTGATCCTTCACTGGCCCCATGATCCGAGCGGCAATGTCGTACTTCTGGATGATCGCCTCGTACTTAGACTTTTCAGCCTCGCGCGCCGTCTTCGCTTGTGTGGCTTGGAACGTCTGGGCTTCTTGCGCACGTTTGCCGAGGCCAGCGGAATAGAGCTTGTTCGGCAGTTCGTCAGGCGTTGCGCCAGAGCGCAGGACATTGCGATACGCAGCGTCGTCCTCCGACTCTTGCCGAAGCGCGTTTAGTTTCAGGCGCCCTGCCTCTCGCTGCATCTGCTGGTCTTCACGGTCAGCGGGCGACAAAAGGGGCGTGACGCCCTTGCCGAGTTGGAAGACGATTGACGGGTCGAGTGCCATTACGGTGTCCATCCTCTCTGGGTGTTGAGATTGGCAATCGGGTCGTTAGAGCCGCCCGTGTAGCCGGTGTAGCCGCTATACCCACCGCCCTGATTTGCAAGCAGCGTGTTCCAGCCCGCTGCACTATTCAGGTTGTTGTTTGAGTTGAAGCTGTTTGCAACGCCGTTCAACCCAGAAACAAGCGCATTGCTACCAGCCACCGCACCAGCTGCCTGTGTATTCCCTGCGCCAATGATGTTGTTGCCAACCGCGTTCGCCGTCTGCTGGTTGTTCGTGCCGACTTGCGCCGCCGAGTTCTGGCCCATCGTGGACTGTCCCGTCAGGAAGTTGTAGATAGTGTTCCGGTTCTGGTTGTACGCGCCGAGGTTCGTGTTCCAGGTGCTCAGGTTGCGGCTGTAGGCGTCGTTGAACTTCGTGCCGGCGTAGTCCTCGTTGAACCTCGTAGCCTCCTTTATGGCCGCGCCAGAAAGGAAATTGCCGCGTGCCGCTTGGGCGCGCTCGATGCCCTGCGTGCCTTGGTTCAGCCCGAATTGATACCCGGGGTCTGACGCAAGATCCTGGCCGGTAAAACTGAACTCCTGGCCGTTGCGGTATGGGCGCAGCAAAGAGCCGTAGGTCGGGTCTGCTTGGGCTGCTGCGTTCTGGGCGTTCACCTCGTCGTAGTAGCTGGCAATGGCAGCGTCGAGCCCTTCGTAGTCCACCTCGGTGGAAGGGCCAGCCTGCGTAGAGGTAGGCATGTACCACTCGTCGCCATGGACGCCCGTATTCGCATCACCGCTGCCCTGCCGGACAACCGCGCCTTCGGGTGCGTAGCCAAGGAGGCGGTTGCGGAGCGCCGTCGAGCTTTCGGTGGGTTGGTCGTGGAAGTATTGCGCAGCACCGCCAGCGCCCAAGGCGTTGATCGCTGCAGCGCCATTGCGGTACTGGGGCGCCGCGGAGCCTCCGTTTGCAGGGGCGACGTTCCGCGTGAAGCGAGCGGTGAGCTGCTGGCGCACCTGGTCGGGCGTGAGGCCGGTTTGCAGGCCCATGGACGTGACGCCACCCGAGCCCGCACCACCCAAGCCGAGATACTGGTTGAGGCGGTTCTGTGCTGCGCTGCCCGCCTGCACCCATGGCTGCAGATCCTGGCGCATTTGCGCTGCAGCCATCATCTGCATCTGCGTGGCTTGATCGGATGCCCCCGATTGAGCGCTAGCAGCGTTGCCAGCGGCGTCCATCTGCGAAATCGTGCCAACGGCTGCGATCCCTGCGCCAACCCATGCTACTGACATATCAAGTCCTCCGCGTACTCTGTGGTGGCGACTTCCGCCTCTATCTTTGCGATGTCGGTTTCATCCGTCCGAAAGACGTTGATGAAGACCGTGTCTTCGTGGGCGTATCCCACCTTTTGAATTCCTGGCTGCGAGACAGCCACGTGGCCAGCCTTGAAGCGCCCCGAGCCTGTCTCCGTGAGCACAGATATGTCGCCCTTGGCAACGATGTTCACGCACTCCTTAAGGTGAATCTTTCCAACCAACATCGAGCCCTTCGGAATGAACAAAGTGCGCGTGTAAACCCCGTCGATCAATGTGTGCACGACTTCAAAATCGCGCTGCTCACCGGCTGGCAAATCGAGCAGGTTCTTCGTCCATGCTCGAATCTGCTTTCGAATCGCCGCGGGCGACTTGTCGGGCACGTTGAACACGACCTCGCCATCTTTCAGAACGAGCAATGCCCCCGGCCTCGTCATCACGAAGCCGCTGCCATACGTCACTTTCATACGGCGATTCCTGCTGCATCCCGCCACACGACGGGGTTGATTGCGTTCAGCCAGATAGGCTTGTTGAGGGTGGTGTCGTAAAAGGGCCGGCCTACCCAAAGCAGCTTCGTAGGCCGCTGCGCGGTCGGGCCGCTTTGCTGCACGGTGATAACGGCGTTGTGCGTGCGGGTGAGCCAGACGGCCCACGCGGTTGTGAAGTTCCCCGTTTCGTCGAGCGGAGGCCCGCTAGGGAGGTCGTAGGAGTTCATTGCGAGAACTCCCCCCATGCGCCGATAAAGACTGTCTTCACGGGGTCGGTGACGCGGAACTTGAACAGCCAGTCACGCCCGCGGCCCAGACGGTTAAACACGGCACGTGCGCCGTATTGGCCAATCTCGCCGATGTCTACCCAGACCTCGCTCGACCAGGTGTGACCGCCGTCCTTGCTGTACTGCATCATCAATTGCGGATTGGCGCCTTGGCCGGTGAGCGTTCCTACGCCAGCCTCCATTTCGAGCCACAGCTTCGACAGGAACGAGTAGTTGCCGGTCGATTGGTGGCGAGAGATGAACTCGCGCGCGATGGTCTGCCCGTCATCGGTCAGCACGCCGTCCTCGAAGCGGTACAGCTTGCCGTTCTCGTAGTCCGTCACCAGCGACTGTTCGAGGAAGTTGATCTGCATCTCGGCGCGGTGTCGGCTGTCGCTGGACTCGGCCTTGTGCCATTCCTTGCTGAGGCCGTCGTAGACCCACGACTCCCCTGCGGTCGGGAAGTTGATCTGATAGAACGGATGGCCCGAGATCATGTAGGCGAACCCGGACGCATCGGACACAGCCGCGTACTGGCTGAAGATGTAGTCCATCTCTGGGTTCGATACAGGCTGCGCGTTGTAGCCAGACAGCGTGCAAACCTGCACTGCCCCGAGCCGGTTCTTGCGCAGGAAGATGATCGAATCCATGAACTTGCACAGCGACCAGCGCGCCGCAAGGCCCCACTCGATAGCCGCGGCACCGACACGTGCGAACGGGAAGTCCAATGCGCCTGAATCGCTCCAGAACTCGGTCGTATCTGGGCCGAGCAGGATGATTTGTCCGTTGTCTGCGATGACGCGGACCAGGTTGTCGGGGTTCGATTCCGCCGTCGCGAAGTCGAGCGCGTTCCACGAGAGGCCGTCATAGAGCGCGGAGCAGTAGAACTGGCCCGTATTCGGCTTCTGCACGACGAAATAGCCGTTCAGAAAGGTGACGGTGTTGGCGCCTGGCCAATCCGGGTCTGTGATCTGCGCGAAAGCCAGCGTCGAGGTGTTGTAGATGTACCCATTGACGCCATCGACAATGATGATCTGTGTGCCGTTGTCGGTGATGTCCACGCGCCCTGCAGAGGTCGCCAACGTGCCGATGTTGGTCATCGTGCCGTCGTTGGTCACCTTCCACAGCGTGGCGCGGTTGACGACGTACAGCACATCGTCTTTCTTCCAGATGCCGCGGCTCGGGCTCGCGCCGAAGTTGACGAAGGTCGTCAAGCCCGGCGTCGGGTACAGCGTCAGAGTCCCCTTCTCGCCGTCCTGGTGGATCTCGGCGTAAAGGTTCGTGCGCTTTTGCGACGAGACGTTGCGCGACTTGCCGAAGTTGCCCAGCCCGAAGAGTGGAACGGGTTGCAGAGTCACCATTGCCCCGTGTAGATGTTGAAACCACGCGGCACAGAGTCCGGGATCTCAAGAAACATCGGCGTGAAATTCGTGCGCTTGAGCTTCTTCTTGAGGCTCGAAGCCTTGGTATGCACCGAAATGTGGATGTCGGCGCCGAACTCGGGTGCCAGATACTCGGCCAGGTTGTAGACGATGGCATTCACATAGCCAGGAGGCAGGCTCACCACGTCCGTGAGGTTGGTGAACGTCGTAGTTGGCTTCCAAGTCCACAGATTCAGCGTGGCCGCGACCGAGGGGACCGGATACAGCGTCACGGTCGCATTCGGGAAGGTCGGGCTGTAGTAGATGAACTGCGGGATGCTCGTGGTGAGCGTCTTCAGCGCGATGCTGTTGTACTGGTCGAGCGTGATGACCTCTAGCGGGTAGCTGATGCCGCCGATGTCGAGGTACGTGCCAGGGTCGATGGACACAGGCCGGTCAGTGATGGTCGAGCCGGACGGCCCAACGGTGTACGAAGCGAGCGCCGGCGTGAGAACGATGGCGTTCAGCTTGGCGACGGGGAGCATGAGGTTTTCGTTCGCCCAGTCCTCCAGCATGGCGTTCAGCGATGCGAGGCCGTCGGTTGCTTCGGCATCGCTCACGGTTTCGCCGGTTCCGTAGACTTTGATGATCCTCATCGCCCGAGTGATCAGGTCAAGAGCAGTTGCCATTTCTGTCCTTTAAGAACAAAGCCCACTCCGAGGAATGGGCTTGAGTCTTAGGCGACGACGCCGGTTTGCACCGAGTCAGGCCGAGCCCACGTCACGAGGTAGACCTGTGAAGCTGTGGGGACGATGGGAGAAGCGGTGTTGTTGCTGAACGTCATTGCCAACGTTCCTGCCGCCGATACGCGCATGCCAACGATCCCGAGGCCCGCCTGTGCGGTGGGCTTGTTCACGTTGACGATGACGTCAGAAGCCAACAGGCCCGGCATGGAGAACGTCTGTTCCGCCGTGGTGTTGGCTGCGACCGATGCCGGCGAGAGGGTGAGCGATGCCACCCCCATCGACTGCATGTTTCCTGTGATGATCCCGGCCATGATCAGTTGCTCAGGATGCGGGCTGCGAGCTGCGCGCGGATGGTCTTGTAGCCGTACAGCACGTCGATACGGCACGGGAGCGTGTCGCTGTTGATCGCGTACTGGCGAACGATCCGCATGGAGATGCCGTCGTAGACCTCACGAGCGGACCAGTCCACGCCTTCGGGCATGAGCAAGTCGGCGGTTGCGAAGGTGAAGGCGTCCTTGTGGAAAGCCAGCGAAGGCTTGTAGACAGCCGATGCACCGCCAACCTTGGTGATCGCAGCACCGTTGGGCATGCCGCCTGCCGTGACGTTCTGGCGGCCAGTCGTGGTGTAGATCGCAGGAGCGAACGACAGCGAACCAGCACCGCCAGCGTAGTCGGCAGTCACGACGAACTGTTGCAGAACACCAGTGTCGGCCTTCGTCTCGGGGTGCACGCGGTTGCAACCCACCACCGTGAACACGTCGCCCTTCTTGAAGGTCGTTGCGCCCACTGCGACGGTGACTGCAGCTGTGCCGTTGACCGTGATCGCGCCGTTGACCGTGTAGGTCGTGGCCGCGAGCGCCGTACCGGTCGTCTGGTTGGCGAGCAGCGTGTTCTCGTAGATGGTGCCGAAACCAGCCGTGCGGCCGACCATGCCTTCGCGGTACTGCTTGCTGATCTCGCTGGAGTCCTGGAACAAGCCTTTCAGACCATCGACCAGGTCGAGGTTGTCTTGGGTGTTCAGGATCAGCGTGCGCTTATCGCCGGGGGCGAGGTTGTCCACGAGCAGCTTGCGAGCAGCGAGAGCCTTGTTCAGCGTGATCGCCGAGCCGACGTTGTTGACCGCGTTGTAGACGTCCAGAGCCATGCTCAGGGCATCCGACTCCATGCGGGCGGCAAGCACGGCCATTGCGGGCTCGATGATGCGTTCCGAGAAGTCGTCGAGCTTCATCGTCAGCTCGGCAGAAGTGAAGTTCATGCCGACGTGCTTCTGGCTCGAAACGGTCAGCGTGGTGCTCAGTTCGCCCGTGTCTTGCGTCACGAGGGTGGCACCGTCCGAAACGAGATATTCGTTCGGCAGGCGGATCTTCAGCGAGTCGCCGATCTTCGCGCCGGTCTTGGCGAAAGAGTCGTCGTACTGGCGGTTGATCGAACCGATGAAGTTCAGCTTTTGGTGAAGAACCTGCAGCGCCTTGCGGGTCACTGCGGTTGGGGTGAGGATGTCGTTTGCCATTTGCTTCTTTCAGAAACAGAAAAGCCGCCTCAAAGGGCGGCCTCGTGGGGTCGTGGAATTACCCGCGTCGGGCGACTCGTTCCCGCTCCTTGCGCATCCACGTTTCAATGTCGTCGTCGTCGCTCGGAAGCGGCGAAGCGGCGGACTTGCCACGGGTGCCCACGGGAGTGATGGGTTCGGGTGCCTTGCTCGGGCTTGCTTTGGGTTTCGCTGCGATCTCCGCCTCGATACGAGACAGTTCACGCGCGGCTCGGATGGGACTCAGTTGCGCAATCTGGTCCGCCTTGGCAGGGTTCTTGCCGAGGTAGTAAGCAACGTCAGGGCCGTGCTCCGAATCCATGATGAATTCGGCCATTGCCTCGTTGACCGACAGAAGTGGGTTCTCCACCACCGCCGTGAAATCGGCGTAACGCTCCCGGGCCTTCTCAGTCCGCTCGTCGTATTGCTCGCGCAAACGGTCGGTCTGTTCTGCCCTGGTGCGTTGCTCGACGATCTCGCGTGCTTTCGTCTCGGCCAGGTGCCTCACCTTGGCGTCTGAGTACGCTTCGTCATCTTGGAATTGCTCACGCTTCGGCTCTGCTGCGACGACTCGTTCTTGAGCCATCTGTTCAGCATGTCGAGCCTGGCGGCGCGCTTCCTTCACAAGCCGTCTTTGGATCAGGGCATCTACCTCGGCTTGGGTAAAGACCTTTTCCACCTGCTCTTTGTTTTCCACGGCCCCTTCGGCGGCAGTCACCTCGGGAGTGTTCGACACGGGTTTAGCGTCGTCCGTTACGACTGTCGATTGCTCGACAACTTCTTCGTTTTCCAACTAGCGCTCCTTGCAGCGTCTCGCGACGGATGCTTAGATCCCTGTGAACGCACAGGTACGCGGGCTGAGCCCGTTGTTAACTGAACCGGACGATCCCGGTCGCAGTCGTTCCAGTCGAGCGGATCTTCTGGAATGAGAGTGCGTAGTACACGCCAGCGGTGCACACGGGCCACACTGCGTTCGTGCCATCGGCGAATTCAAAAGAGACGGGGCCGGTCACACCCACGCTGAAGCCGACGCCAACATTGGGCTCGGTGTCGGAGGGTGTGACAGCGATGAATCGGCTCGGGTTGTCTGCGGTGTTCATTGGAATCCTTCGTTCTCTGGCATCGGCATGCCGCCATCAACGGGCGGCTGCTCGGGTTGTGGCATTGCCATCGCCGGTTCAGGCATCGGCATCGGTTCTGGCTGGCGCTGCTCAAGCATGTTGGCAAGAGCTGCGGCCACGGCCTGATTCACCATGTCCTGCACGTTGCCTTGCCCGGCTGCAGGGTTCGCCGCGGCTGCGCTGTCCTGCGCCTTCTCGATGGCAAGCAGGGCGTTCGCCTTGTCCGCGTCGATCTCGGCCTTCATGCGCTTGTACGTCTCGTCGGTCACCTTCTGATTGGCCTTCTGCAAGTCCTGATCCATCTTCTGGAGCTGCTGGCCCATTTGCTCCATCTGCTCGGCGACCTGCATCATTCGCTGTTGCACGTCAGGCGGAATCTGCGGCTGTTGCTCGGGGCCGCCCTCGTCCTTGCTGATCTCGGCCTGGATCGGCGCGGGCAGCATGAGACGCATGCGCTTGGCGAGTTCTTCCGCGCCAGGCCAGTCCATCGACTTGACCATGAGGTCACCGGCCATCTGCCACATCTCGGGGTTGCCCTGAGCAATCGCGGTCATGGCTTCGGTGGCTTCCACCCGCCGGGTCGAATAGCTCGGGCCTGTCGTCGTGTACACGTCATACAGCCCGATGTTCGGGTTGAAGATGCGCTTGATCTCGCCGTTCTCGTCGCGCACTTCCGTGAACGCTTCCGGGCTTTCCGGGTCGAGGATCGCGTTGGCCGCCTCGCCGTCTTCGCCCAAGATGCGCGCGACACGCTTGGTGTCGTAGATGGCAGGGATCATGTCGAGGATGATCCGGCCCACGTGGCGAACTGCGCGGGCCAGGTTGTCCACGTAGTGGTACGTTGCGTTGTCGCCCTCTCGCTGGCGCGCCATGATGGCCTTGCCTGACGTCTCGTTCGACTTCTGGCCCAGCGATGCGTCGTACTGCCCAGTCTCGGCCTTGATGTCATCCGAGGCGGACATTGCGATCTGCGCCAGACCGGTTTCGACGGTTGCTGGAGCGGTGCGATTCGGCGCCGGGATTGGGTTGTTCGCCTCGTCCAGGTGGTTGTAGGGCAGGAAGGAGTGATTCGCCGTGTTGGCGGTCTGCCACTCCTTTTCGTAGCCCTCAATCGCCTCTGCAGGCGCAACCCACGGCGACTTCGGCGCTTGCATCACACGCTCGACGATGGCCGTTTGAGCGATGTTGTACATGCGCTGCGAGTCCTTCGCATTGCGCACGATGCCGGAGATGTAGTTCTTGCCGTCTACCTCGTACTCATTGCCGACGACGCGAGCAACCGGGATGTAGCGCGACGGGAAGACCTTGCCCTCGTCGCCGCCTTCGAGGATCTGCTGGCCGTTCATCTTGCGCCAGCGACACTCGCACTTCATGACGCTGCGCTCTTTGATCGGCTGCTCGGGCGCCATCACGCCTTCAGGCCGCGGCTCGTCCTTGAACGACGTTTCGCCATTGGCCCAAAGGCACAGCGTGGCCTTCTTCTCCACGATCTCGAAATACTCTACGACGCGAACCTGCTTGTCGCCGGGATACCACTCAGAGTCGCCCGCATAGTCCCAGTCGATGGGATCAGCATCGGGGTACTGAGCCTTGAACTCGTCTTCCTTCAGGTCTTCGTCGATGAAGCACCACTTCGCATCGGAACCAGCTGGATCGCAGATGTCCGGATCCATGTGGACGCGGAACGGGTTCTTGACCCGCTTGATATAGATGTCCTGATCGAACGACTCGTCGCTGATGTAGTCAGACACCACGCGGATGTACCCGAGGCCGGAAGTGACTTCGTGCTCTGCTGCGGTGTCGTACACAACGTCTGCATCGGAATGCGCCTCGATGTGCCGGGCCAAACCCATCAGGATCTCTGCGACCTCAACGTCTGCCTTGTCGTCCGCAGGCCGGTACTTGATCGACGGCCTGTTCTGGCGGATGTCGTTCGTGACCTGGCGGATGTGCTGAGGCATCTTGTTGATGGTCAGCATGGGCCGGTTGTTCTTGCGCTCCTTGCGGGTCGTTTCGTCCCACTGCCAAGGGTCATCAGGAGACGACGCGGCGAAGCGGATGTCTTCCTTCATGCGCGCAAGGTTCTCCGACTCGCGGCTCAACGCATATTGAAAGCGCTCTTTCGCCGTAGCAAGAACGGTGTCTTTCTTGTCCGCGGGTTTGGTTGCCATAAGTTCGGGGCGCTTCGCAGCGATGCCTTTATCGGGTTAACCCATCCAGGAGCCGGATGAGTCGGGAATGGTTTTGAGTTCTCGCCTCGGTCGTGCGAGAGCAGCCCTGCGAACACCCTCGCAGGCGTAGCGCAAAGCGTCAATAACGTGGTTGTCCTTGTCTGCCAACACTGGCATGACCAGATTCGTGAGCGGGTCGGTCTTGTAGCTGTACAGCGTCAACTCGTCGATCAAATGCTTGCAGCGCGGGTGGACCACGATGTCGAAGCTCTTCAGGAACTCGACACCTTCCTCCAGACTCTTCGCGCCCTTGACCGCGCGCATGATCTTCGGGAAGCCGTTGCGCTGCATGTGGCTGATCGTCTCGGGCCTGGCTGAGTCGGCAACGATTGGCCACCTCTCGCTGTCTGGCACGGTCATGAACAGCGCCGGGGTGTCTACGATCTCGCAGCCCACGCGGTACGCTTCATACGGCACATAGAGCTTGCGCCCCTCAATCCAGCACTGCACGAGCACGGACGGATCGACCGAGAATCCCCAGTCAGCACCTTGCCGGATGGTAGCCTTGGGATCGACCTCGAACTCTTCAATCGTCCAGTTGCGGAACACTCGGGCTTCGCTGTTCCTGCGGTACTCACCGAGCCACACGTGCGCGTACTTGTCTGGGTCGCGGCGGCGGTCGAACTCCATTTCGTCTCGCAGCTCTTGCGGAAGCCACGGGTTGTCCATGTAGTTTGCTTCGACCACCACCGCGCCCTTGGGCAATTCATCGCCCCTGAGCAGCACGTCAATCGGGTCTGTGTTCAGGTCTGGATTCCAGCCGAACCACATCTGCGACCCTGGCTTGCGGATCGTTGGCCGCAGCAGTGTGAGGCTCTTGTCGCTCGCGTTCTGCGCCTCTTCGAACCAAGCTCTATCGAACCCTTCCAGCGACTTGATCGACTCGGCTGTGTGATTCTGCATGCCCTCGAAGATCGTCACTCCACCATGCTTGGAGAGGATGCGACGGTCCTGAACATCGAAATATGCACCTGCGTTGAAGCGCTCGATCTTTGATTCGAGCAGCTTCTTGACCGAGAACTCCAGCGATTTCAGCGTTTCCCGAAGACAGACGCAATCCAGTTTCTCGGCTACGTTCTCTTCCAACCACAGCTCACCAAAGAAGTGCGACTTACCCGACCCCCGCCCGCCATGAACGCCTTTGTACCGAGCATGCGCAAGCAGTGGCTCGAATACTTCAGGCGTCTGGATTCGGAGAACGGACGATGACACGTTCGATCTTTTCGAAGGCCAACGGGTTTTCAGCGTCCCCGGACAACGTGATCGCGGACAGGTCGGCAATGCTCTTGCGCAACAGAATCTCGATGGCCTTCATGCGGCTCATCGAAAGCTCTTCAGTTTCGCCAAGTGCGTGTTTTTGCAGCACAT